>ODAI013954716.1_pt1 | contig 17042 bp, 11 predicted proteins | sample 1539321 | NCBI WGS metagenome assembly ODAI01 (sample SAMN02144231, study PRJEB22623) | gut metagenome | biome: sheep rumen | host: Ovis aries | place: New Zealand | reverse complement strand
CCTGACATCTGTGCATCCCATCCTCTTACATATTGGAAATGATAGTTTAAGATGGTTGTAACTACCATTATTGCCAAGTAACTGCATAATGCAGCAATATTTGAGGATGTGAACTTCTTGTTTCTGAACAGGTTCATATTGAATACCGGAGATTTTTGTCTCAACTCATAGGCACCAAATATTATAAGCAAGATAATTCCAAGAACAGACAATATTTTACCGGTTGTTGTGATTAAGGTAGTGAATCCGTATATGAATAACAAGATTCCAATACCGTATAGGATGGAACCGACTTTATCGATTGTGTCATCTTGATATGTCTTCCACTCTTGCGGTATTTTTAAAATCATCAGTATTATACATAATATTAAAAATGGAATTACAAAGTAAAACATTGACCTCCAGCCGAGGTTATGAACTAAAAATCCGCAGATTACCGGTGACAGTGAAGTTGCAAGATATACTCCGGTGACAGTAAATCCCAATGCTTTTCCTCTGTTTTGTGGTTTAACTGCTTGAACGACCATTGCCATTGCAGATACATTTAGGAATGCCACACCTGCACCTTGAATCATTCTGAATACCAAAAAAGATTCGGTTGAAAATGCAAGGCATGCTCCAATTGATCCGAATAAAAACACTAAAATTCCAGCAAGAAGTGACTTTTTAACACCGAATTTTCCAGAAATCTGTCCGGCGGGAACTGTAAAAACCGCCACGACCAGGAAAAATATTGTCGGAACCCAGTTTTGAATAACGTTATTCATTGCAAAGTCCTGTGCAATTGCTGGAACTCCTATAATTATACCATTTGACAAAAACACCGCAAAAAATGATGTTATAAATGATACAAAGATTACATATGTTTCAAACTCTATTTTCATAATAACTCCTCTTTCTATTAAATTTTAAATAATATTACCTCTCTAAATTAAACGTATCTTTTGATTTAATGCCCACCAGGGAAGCAAAAATTGCAATAATACAAATTGCAGTACATATTATGCAGACTAACTGTGAACTTTGAACAATTAAATTTGCATATTCGGAAGAAAGCTTCAAGTTGCCCATCACCCAGGCGAATACTAATGTTAAAAGACCCAAACTCAATGTTTGACCGATTGTTCTCATGGCGGATTGTGCAGCTGAAGCGTTTGGAGTTTCTTTTGGTGGTACTGAACTCATAATGGCATTGGTGTTGGGTGTTGTGAATAATCCCATTCCAATTCCCTGCAAAATCATGGCTATGATAATTAGGTAAATTGATGTGTTTGCATCTAAAAATATCAGTATCAATAATGTCACTGTTGCAATGCTCATTCCAATTGCCGCCAGTTTTTGCGGATGTATCCTATCAGATAATTTGCCGGCGTTAGGGGCCATAATTGCCATGATTATGGGTGTAATTATCAGCATCAATCCTGAAAGCTGCGCATTCCAGCCCCTGACATATTGGAAATGATAATTCAAGATTGTGGTTATTGCTGCAATAGCCAAATAACTGCATAATGCTGCAATGTTTGAAGATGTGAATTTCATATTTTTGAATAGTTTCATGTTGAAAGCAGGACTTTCAATTTTAAGTTCATAATATCCAAAAATAACCAATAGCATTATTCCAATTACAACGCTTATCAAACCAAATGAATTCATCAAGTTTGTAAATCCATAAATGAACAATACGATGCCCACTCCATATACAATATATCCTATGCTGTCAATTTTACTGTTCTCATATGTTTTCCATTCACCTGGAATCTTCAATATCATGAGAGCCAAACAAAGGATTAAAAATGGAATTACAAAGAAAAACATTGATCTCCATCCAAAGTTGAAAACTAAAAATCCGCAGAACACTGGTGATAGCGAACCTGCTAAATAGATTCCGGTAACAGTATAACCCAGAGCTTTTCCTCTGTTTTGCGGTTTAATAGCTTGCACTACCATTGCCATTGCTGAAACATTTAAAAATGCTATGCCTATTCCCTGAAGCACTCTGAATAATAAGAATGATTCAGTTGAAAATGATAAACCTCCTCCTATTGATGCAAGAATAAAAACAACAAGTCCTGCAATCAATGACTTTTTGACACCATATTTGCCTGAAATCTGACCTGCTGGAAGTGTGAATACCGCCATTACCAGTAAAGCTATTGTAGGAATCCAATTTTGTATGATATTATTCATACCAAATTCCTTAGCTATTGATGGAACTCCCAAAACAATTCCCGCTGATAAAAAAACTGCAAAAAATGATGTTATAAACGACACGAACACTACATATGTTTCAGAATCCAGTTTCATATTATCACCTATTTTTCTTCAATCAGATTCATTCCTCTCATTGCTATTTCCTTTATTCTTTTTTTCAACTCAATATCCTCATCAGTAATTCCTACTTCATTTTCCCATTCTTTAGATATCTTACGATACTGTGGAACTAGTTCATTGCCTTTTTCGGTTGTTGTCAACATGTATTTGCGTCTATTTTCAGGATTCGCCTCTCTTTTTATATATCCTTCATTTTCGAATTTTTTAAGTATTTTTGCAATATTGCCTTTGCTTTGGCAGAACATATTCACCAAATCCTCCTGTGAGCAGTTTGGATGATCATAAATGAACATGATATAACGCACGTCATGTCCAAAATCAACTTCGTTGAATTTTGTTTTCATGTATTTCTGCTGATTTAGGGAAATATTATGAATCCATGCTATAAACGGTGATGTTTCTATAATTCCCTGAAAAATTTCATCTTCCATTGTTTCACCTAGATGATATTATTCATTTAATGATATATAATTGTTTCTTTTGAAACAGTTAATTATGAAACAATGGTGTTATCTAGAAAATAATTTAAAGTAATAATGTCAATATATTATTAATTATTAGTATTGGGGAAAAATTATGAGCAAAATGGAAATTGATTTAACTCCTGAACAGGAAGAAAAAGTAAAGATATTAAAAGAGAATGGTGTTACTATTGGTGAAGCCATTGATACTCTTTTTGAATTAAAAGAAAAAACATTGCCTGAAATCGAATCTATTGCAGATGAACAACTAGGTTTAATTGATAAAATCAAAGGATCTGCTTTGGATGTTGATGAGAAAGCTGAAGTTTTGGATGAAAATTTCGGTGATGCTGATAAAACTTATGAATTAAAAGCACAAGAACTTAAATCTAAAATTAGTTGGGCTAAAGACATCTTTAAATTTTAAATTTTCCTTTTTAACTTAAAATTTCACATCAATTAGAAAAAAAATAAGCAATATCTAATTGATTACTTTTTTTTTTTATTCGATAAAATATTTCATTTGGGACAATTTTTCTAATTTATCCACTAGTTCATCTTCATGCATTTTCAACAATACTTTTTTAACTAATAAATCTGCTTCTTCATCAATTGAAAAGGTCATGTCATATTGAGAGTATCTTCTTAGATAATTAATTGTCGGAGTTAATCTGTTAAACAATTCAATAAATTCCTCTTCATCATCCATATTTAAAGAAAATAAGTAGTCCCTATGTCTTTCAAAGAATTTTTGAACTTTAATTTGAGCATCTGTCATTTTAACAAGATTGAAAACATTATTGACAACATTAGTCTCTTCCCTTACTTCATATCTTTTTTTCCTGATTTCTCTTTGTATAACTTTAATTCTTCTAATCGCTTCTTTTCGTTCTTCAATAATCTTTTCAAAACTATTTTCAGTATCTAAAATTGCAGAAGCTCTAGGAGGCTTACTTTTGACTTTTTTATTTTCATAATTTTTTCCGAAAACTTCTAAGAAAAACTCTGAACCCAATAAATTTACATTTATTCCATCTACATTGACTTTATTAACTTCATCAATTGCTTCAGAAGTAATTTTCCGTTTGATGATTTGAACAGAACTGTAATTTTCTAACTCATTCCAATTTTCAATGAAAGGGCGTTTTTTCAGATTCTTAAAGAAAAAGTATGTCCTATTGATGATTGAATATGCAGATTCATAAAGTCCAATCATTGAATCTGTAAGCCAGGAATCCCTGCCGGTAATATCCAGTATTTTTTCTTTAATAACAGCTTTAGGATATCTATTCTTCAAATATCTATTGGAATTTAAAATTAAATTATATACAAAATTAACAAAATTAAGGGTGTATCTGATATAAAATTTATCCTTATTTGTACTCTGTTTTCTAAAGAACTTGTTTAAGCTTGCTTTCATTTCAGCCCTAATACTTGAAGTTTCCTCCAAATCTGTTTTATCTATAACGGTTTTACGCATGGGATAAATACGAACACGAATACCGTGTTGTTTATGAATATTTAAATTTGTAAGAATAAAATCTGCGGTATTCTTATCTCCATAGGCAATATGGAAACGTGGATCCTCTTTATCATTAGTACTTCTTTCCACATACCTATCTGCTTTATAATCTTTTTTAATAATTTTACAAAAGATTTCTATATCTTCTGAAGGCATTACAACAGCAACCATTCTCGCACCGGTATTAATAGTATGGTTATTATATGCACTAAGTGAATTGGAACCTATTAAAAAATAATGTAAATTATATTTTGATGAAATTGAATCGATTTCATTTAATAAATTTAATTGAATTTCATGTTTTGTTAAAATATTATTTCCCTCCTTTATTCACTTAGTCAAAACATTATACTTTTTAATAATTATGATTATTTTTAATCATCAATCAGTTCAATAAGTTTAGCTTCAATTTCTATACGGCTTATTCCGGTTTCTTCTTCAACTTTCTGCCAAATTAAACCGTTTCTAGTATTATTAATTGATTGATTATAAAGTTTCATTGCATCTTTTTTATGTCCGCATTCCATTTTCGCTTTTGCCTGAAACGCCATTGTCTCCCCATCAAAAGGATATAATGATAAAATATGGTCACAGAGATTATCAATATCCTTATAATCTTCAATTGAATTGGCGGTGCTTTCCATAACCCAGATTTTTGCACGATAAATATCCAATAACTCAGGGTATTTCTTCTCATACTTGTTTATAAGTGATTGAACCAAGTCCACATCTTTTTTATCATAACGAGCTATAGATATATCCCTACACACTGATATTATATCTTTAATTTGATTGAATTCATCATTTAAAGGTTTGTCTTGCATTTCACGAACATTTAAAAAATTTGGAACTTCATAATATTTTCCTTGTCCGATTAAACCAAATAAATATGTTGCAAGATTCATATCTGAAATTGGCACAAGAATATTATATTTTAATACATCCTTTGTTTTTTGCAATTCCAGGAAACTTCTGAAGTTTTCAGAAAGCTTATCATAATCTTTATTATTAAGCAATGAACGTAAATAATTTTCTTTTCCTTCTAAATCTCTGGAAACCTGTATGGATCCAATAATAACTTTTTCTTTAGCCACCAGCATGTCAACTTCTCTTCTCTGATAAAAAACGCTGGCGTTATTTCGTTTGTTAATTTTATATTTTTGGAAAACAGTTTCACGATTCATTTTAGGAAGATAACGGCTGGTATATTCTTTAAATGGAGTTTTATCATTTTTCAAACCTCCATGAACAACTTGTTCTTCATATTCAGGAATATACATCCAGCTATCACCATATGCAACTCTAAGAATGCCTTCAGGATAATAACCTATAGGAAATTCGCCATCTTCAAATTTGCCCATTTCACTTTCAAGTTCAAAGTGTTCCTTATCATAAATATAATTCTTGATTCCCCAACGCATGCAATATTGATCACAATCTTCGGGTGAATATTGTTGTAATGTTTCTTCTAATTCTTTAATGATTTTATCTTCACCCTCTTCGTCTATCCTCTTACAGTAATGTTCATATAACTCATAATGTCTTTTCCAATCTTCAAGAGAGGCATTCTTGTTTACAATAAAATATGGAGACAATAGTTCAGTATAAACATGCAATAAATCCAAATATTCCTCTTTTGCCTTGTCTCCTAATGGCATCGGATCAAAAATAAACAGTTCAAGATGTTGCCCACATGCTTTTGCAGGTAATGTTTGGGAAACGTAAATGGTAGTGGTTTGATCATTCACATATCTTGGAAGTGGATTGCAGTAGTATGGTGTATTCTCTTTATATACAAATGACCGTCCTTCCGGTAAAACATTCTCTTCGGTTTCTAAAATATGTCTTAATTTATTCCAATTGTCTCTAGTGATGTACAAATCGATATCATCATCCCATGGCATGAAACGATGATTTCTTACGGCACCTAATGAAGCACCTGCGGCCAATAGATATCTGATATCATACCTTTTACACAGGTCATCAAATTCAATTAATAATCCGTAAAGATTTTTTTGTAAATTGTTCATCTTAGACAATTGAAACCCTCGTTTTTTAAGAATTAAGTATTTTATTAAATAATTTTCTCATGATATAAAATCATGTAAAATTTTTTTCTTATTTAAAACTATAAACACAAATTAAATATACTAACTTATGTATTTATTTTTAATTATAATAAAGGTTTTGCATTAGAGTCATATTTGAGTTAAGTATAAAATTTATAACAATTATTTTTACTTTAAATTCATTATAATAAATATTATACACAAAATTCTACTTTTGGTTAGTAATTGTTTTGAACTAATTAGTATTTTTAATTTTTGTTTTAAAAATATCGCTCAAAATTGAACAAATAAACAAGTATATGTCAAATAAAGAAAACAAAACTTAAAAACACATTCTATAATTTTAAAGATCAAAACTTAAATTCAAGAAAATGAGGATGATTTCTAAAAAGCCATTAATTAAATAATATTTTCATGAAAAAATTAATTCAAAATTGAAATTGAATTTAATTGATTGAATGAAGTCATGCTATATCATAATTCCATAATTTCTGATTTATTTTGTTATTAACTCATATTTTGGCTTTTGATAAATCTTACATGGGAAATATTAAAAATTAATACATTTAGGATAAATGTTTTCAATTTCATAAATTCAATTACCTTAATAGATAGTTTCTAATGGTTTAATAATTTTAATGATTATTTAAAGTATAAATTAACTTAATACTTTATTTTCATTTGATTTAATGCTTATTTTTAAAAATTAAACTCATTTAATCAAGTATATTAAATAAAAAGGTTTATATAAGATTTTTTAAATATCTATTCATAAGGTGAGAATTTTATCTCATTATGTTTAACAAGTATGTTATGGAGGAAATATTTTGAACAGACGATTTTTACTCACTGTTATAATCGTGCTTGCTGTTGCATTATCGGTAGGTACCATTTATGCAAGTGATGTAAACACTACAGAAACATATGCTGTATCCCAAGATGACACGTATGTATCTGTATATAATTCAGATGTTGATAATGATTCATCTAATGACAATATTCTTAAATCTGATAATTCAGATATTTTATCAACTGATTCGGAAAGTGACTCTTTACTGAAAAGTGATGATAATGCAGAAATACTAACAGCTTCAAAAACTGTTGACAAATCAAAAACTATCACTTCAAAAGACGTTACTAAATATTACAAGGGAAGTACAAAATACACCGCAACATTTTTAGACATTAATGGAAAGCCGTTAAAGAATACTAATGTGAAAATCACATTAAATGGTGTATCTTATACTAAGAAAACCAATACAAATGGGGTGGCATCCTTAGCGGTTAATCTTAAACCTGGCACATATAAGGTTGTTGCAAACAATCCCAAAACTGGATATAAGTTAACAAATACATTTAAAGTTTTATCAACCATTAGTGCAAGTGACATATCTAAAGTCTACACTGATGGCAGGAAATTCTATGCTACTTTTCTTAAAAGCACAGGAAAAGTGTTGGCAAACAAAAATATCAAATTTAAACTCAATGGAAAAACATTCACTAAAAAGACAAATTCAAAGGGTGTTGCAAGTTTATCTTTAGTCTCATTAAAAGTGGGAACACATAAGATTACTTCTTATAATACTGACGGTTTGACAAAAACCAAGACTATTAAGGTTGTAAAGTCAACCACTTCAAGCTTAACTGCATCAGATTACACATTCCTTAAAAGTGATTCAAAAACAATCAAGGTTAAATTGCTTAATAAATTCGGCTATGCTCCTGGTGCAGGAAAAGTCATTACTTTTAAAGTCAATGGAAAATCATATACTGCTAAAACCAACAGTAAGGGTATAGCTTCACTTAAATTACCTTCTCTTAAGGAAGGCGATTACACAGTAAACTATAAATTTGCAGGAAATGCATTTTATAAGGCATCCAGCGCTAAAAGTAAAGTTACAATATTGCCAAGCAAAACACCTACTTTCACTGTAAAAAGTACAACCACATTCGGTTATGGTGCTGGCACTTCATTCAAGCTAGCTTTAACATCAGGCAGTGTTGCACTTGCTAACAAGAATGTTGCTCTTAAGGTGGATGGAAAAGAGTATACCAAAACCACTGACAGCAAAGGTATAATCTCACTTCCGATTGATTTGGCAGTTGGCAAACATACAATTACCTACACCAATGATGCTGATTCAAAAGTTGATTCCAAAACAGGATCTACTGTAATTAAGGTTGTGAAAAGAACTGCTTCATCACTTACATGGAAAAGTTCAACAACATTCGATCAAGGAAAACAAAGCTTCAGTGTATTGTTGCTTGATTCATCAAAGAAACCGATTTCCGGTGAGACAGTTAAGTTAGTTGCAAATTCCAAAACTTACACCGCAACAACATCCTCTACAGGATATGCGACATTCAGTGTAAGTCTTTCTAATACTGGTAAATATAAAGTCTCATACAGTTTTGATGGGGATAACCTCAATGCTAAAAGTTCAGGTAGTAAAACTGTAACTATAGAAAAAGCAGATGCAATTTCATTAAAAAATATTGTAAGTGCAGCTTCAAGTTTAAAAACATATTATGAGAAAAATAAGAAGTTTCCTAACACTGTTACAGCAGGAGGAATATCATTTACAATACCTGAATTCTTGTATTTGATGAGCCAGGCAATTTCTCAAATAGACAGTTCCGATACAAAGGACATTGCATATCTCAAGGGTGTTACAGCTCCAAGTTCACCTTCAGGTGATGACATCAGTGCAGATTTGAAATTGGCTAATTATGTAAAAACTGCGAAAAGTGTTTCAACTTACATTAGCAGCAACAAAAAGGCTCCTAATTATGCTTCATCTACTGCGGGTAAAATCATATACTCCGAAGTTGTAGATGCATTCTCAAGAGTATTGACTTTCTATGATAGTAACGACCGTTTACCTGGCTATGTGACTGTTATATATTCAAGTACAGGTTCTTCACAATCCGGAAATGGTTTGAATGAGAAGAATACCATATCTGATTTAACTGCTTACTTGAAATCTTCTAAAAATTGTCAAGTGAATAATTCAGCTATTAAAAAGGTAGTTGATTCATTAACCAAAAATCTCAAATCAGATTCTGCAAAAGCTAAAGCCATTTTTGAATATGTAAGAGACACATTGTCTTACAGTTTCTACTATAACACTGCACATGGTGCTGTTGGAACATTATCTGCTAAAAGCGGTAACTGTGTTGATCATTCACATCTATTGGTTGCAATGTTTAGAACAGCGGGAATGGCTGCAAGATATGTTCATGGAACCTGTAAGTTCTCAAGCGGAAGCACATATGGTCATGTATGGACACAGGTGTTAGTTGATGGTAAATGGACTGTTGCAGATGCTACTAGTTCAAGAAATTCATTAGGAAAAGTTTCTAATTGGAATACCAAATCCTTTTCTCTTAAAGGTATTTATTCAGGTATTTCTTTCTAATTTCCTTTTCTTTTTTTTCTTTTTTTAATATAAATTATCATAAAATATAAAAATTAAATATAGACCTTGTTTTTTCACGATTTAACATAATTCTTATAAAAATATTTATACTAAATTAAATAAACTTTAATTATTAATATATACATATTTATCAAGTAGTTTAATTTTAAAAGTAATATTTTAACAAAAATCTCATGATTGATTTTAATATTAATGAGAGTAATATTTGGGAGATACAAAATGTATTATGTCAATGAAAATATTAAAAATTTATTTAGAATTTTTGACCAAAATTCACGTGATGGTTACATTAGGATGGATTTGAATGAAAACCCCGTTGGATTGCCTCAAGAATTCATAGATGAAGTTCTTTCTAAAGTTACTCCTGAATTTGTTGCTAAATATCCTGAACAATTGGAATTTACAAAAAAATTAGCTAAATTCATAGGAGTTGAAGTTGAAAATATTTGCCTTGTAAATGGTTCTGCTGAAGGAATTAGATATGTTATTCAGGCATACAGCAGGCCTGGAGGTAAAGTGTTATCAGTTACTCCATCATATGCAATGTATGATGTTTATTGCGAAATGTATGGAAGACAAAGCGTTCATGTACATTATGATGAAAATTTAGAGATGCATGTTGAAGATATTATCGATTCAATAAATGATGATATTGATTTAGTTATAATGTTAAACCCAAACAATCCGGTGGGTGATGTTTATACCTATGAGGAGATGGATGAAATCGTTGCAGCATGTAAAAAACATGAATGTACATTGTTAATCGATGAAGCTTATTTTTATTTTTATCCTAATTCCTTTATTAAGTATGCAATAGAAAATGATCATGTTTTATTGACCAGAACATTTTCCAAAGTATTCTCACTTGCTGGTGCAAGGTTAGGATATGTTGTTGGTCAAAAAGAGGATGTTGCTATTGTTCAGAAATTAGCTACTCCACATAATGTCAATGCATTTGGAATGGCTTTTGCAGAAGCAATAATTGAAAAAGAAGGCATGCTTGATGAACTTGTTGAAAAACAATTAAATGGTAAGCAGCATTTAATTGACACATTGCAGGAAAAAGGATATCAAGTTAGTGCTAAAGAGGGTAATTTTATTTTTATTAAGCCGAAACATGTTGATGCAGGAACAATTGTTAAACGTATGAAGGATGAAAAGAAAATTTTAATTAAAGTTTATAATGATGTTCCTAATTTAGGTGATTGTTTACGTGTTTCCATTGGTGAAAGTGAAGTGATGGATACTTTCATTAAAGCTTTGGAGGACATTGACAAATAAATTTGAATTTTATAAAGTCACAGAAAAACAATAGGGAGAAAAACATGTTAAAAAGAGTGCAAGAAGAAGATTCCGGATTAATTAAAGAATATATAGGAAATGACTATGACAAATGTCTATATCTATATTTGGATTTTCTGAAGTATGGGTTAGACAATGAAAACTTAAAATTCTGGTTGGATATGGAAAATGATGAGATAATATGTGTAATTTTAAAATATTATTCTGGAATGCATGTTTTTTCGAAAAATAAAGACTGTGATTTTGATGCGATAAAGAATTTAATCATTGATGAATCACCATCAGTTGTATGTGCTGAAAAGATTTTAGTGGAAAACCTATCCGATGTTCTTAAAGAAAATGGATATCTTTCTGAATATGGTTGGGTTAGAGTATTATCAAAGCATTATGAATGTGACAATTCCATGGTGAAACGAGCTATTGACGATAATGATTTCATTGAAATTTCAAAATTAATTAAAAATGATCATATGGGCGAATTTTACGATTTGGATGAATTGATTTCCCAAATTAAGGAAAGGGATGAGGATAATTTCGGAAGAAATTATATCATTCGAGAGGATGGCAAAATCATTTCCAATGCTTCAACAAATGCTGAGATTGAGAAAATTGCAGTATTGTCCAATGTAATCACAGATGAATCCCACAGGGGAAAAGGATTAGCTACAAAGGTTTGCAGTAAATTGTGTAATGATTTAATTGATGAAGGGAAAAACGTTTATTTGATTAATTATACTGATGAGTCAACTAGATTATATGAGAAACTAGGATTTGAGATTTCATGCGAAATTGGAAAATTATATAAGTAAACGATAATGGTTATTTGATTATAAAATAGTTATGAGGGTTTAATATGAAAAAAGTTATAACTTATGGTACATTTGATTTATTCCATAAGGGACACTACAATATCTTAAAAAGAGCAAAAGAATATGGTGATTATTTAATTGTTGGTGTCACTGGAGAAAATTATGACATTGGTCGTGGAAAGTTAAATGTTCATGATTCATTGGCAACAAGGATTGAAAACGTCCAGAAAACAGGGTTTGTTGATGAAATAATCGTTGAAGAATATCTAGGTCAAAAGATTGGGGATATTCTCAAATATGGTGTTGATACATTTGTCATAGGGGATGATTGGAAAGGAAAATTCGATCATCTTTCCCGTTATTGTAATATGGTATATCTTGAAAGAACAAAAGGTATTTCAAGTACACAGATTAGGGAAGAAACTTTTAACCAGTATAATATAGGAATTGTTTGTGATTTCCCTAATGATAATCAGATTATTAAGGAATCCCAGTTTGTAAATGGTTTTGAAGTTACTAATGTTTACTGTGAAGATAATAAAGTTTTAGATAAATTCCTTGAAAAATATGAGGTTGAAAATACATGTGAAAACTATTCTGATTTAGTTGAAAACTCAGATATTGTCTACGTTCGCTGTGAAATCTCAAAAAGGTTTAGTTACATAAAAAAAGCATTAATTGCAGGAAAACATGTTATATATGACCCTCCAGCAACTTTTAAAGAACAAGAACTACAGGAATTAATGGATTTGGCTAAACAAAAGAAAGTTATTTTAATGAATAACATTAAAATGGTCCATATTCATGTGTTTAATCAATTGCTGTGGATGACACAAGGTGGTTTGATAGGAGATATATTAAGTTTCAATTGCGCTATCTCAAAAAATGATGTCACTCGTTCTAATTTATTCTATGACTTATCAGTATACACATTAGTGCCTATGTTGAAAATCATGGGTTTAGATTATGAGAATTTTGATTGTATAGTTAAAAAAGATGGTGAAAACATTGAATTCGCTTCAATGAACTTTGCTTATCCGAATAGTAGAGCAATAATCACTGTAGGAAATAAAATGCGTGTTGACAATCAACTGGAAATCGTAGGAACTGAAGGAACAATACGTATGAAAAATGATTGGTGGAGAAGTAGAAACTTTGAAATTCATACGCCAGATTCAACAGATGTGCAAGTATTCAATACTAATTTTGATGGAAACGGGTTTAAATATCTACTTAGAGAACTATCAAATTTATTAGCAGATAATCGTATTGATTCAAGACGCATTCAGGAAGATGAATTATTGGAGATAATTAAGATTTTAGAACAAGTTAGAAATTCAAGTGATTAGATTAAGATTATGATATACGGGAGAGAAATAATATGAGTCATTTATTCACAATCGGGCCAGTGGAAATGTTTCCAGAAACATTGGAAATTGGCGGAAAGGAGGTTCCCTATTTCAGAAACGATGAGTTTTCTCAAGTAGTGTTCTCCGCAAGTGAAGGATTAAATAGGTTATTATTCAATAAAAATGGTGAAATAATTTTATTAACCTGTTCTGGAACTGGAGCAATGGAAGCAACCATAATGAACTGCTTTACAAAAGAAGATAATTTAATTGTAATTGATGGTGGTTCATTTGGCCATAGATTTACACAAATATGTGAAGTTCATGAAATCCCCTACAAAGCTGTTAAACTTGATAATGAGGAATTAACACGCGAAAAGATTGATGAGGTAATGGGCGATGAGAAATTCACAGGTTTGCTTGTTAATTTGGATGAAACTTCAAACGGCCAGTTGTATGATATTGATATGATATCTGAAGTTTGCAAGGAAAATGATTTGGTGTTAGTAGTGGATGCTATTAGTGCATTTTTAGCCGATGAAGTGAATATGGATAAGCACGGTATCGATGCAGTTATTTTAAGTTCTCAAAAGGCATTATCATTAGCTCCAGGTTTATCAATAGTTGCATTAAGTGAAAAAATGTTAAAAAGAGTCGAATCCATTGATTCCAAATCCGTTTACTTTGACTTCAAGGATTATTTAAAAAATGGTGAAAGAGGACAGACACCATTCACTCCTGCAGTAAGACTCATTATAGAACTTGAAGACATGGTTAACCGTTTAGAAGAAAAAGGAATAGACAATATAATAAATGAAACTCATGAACTAGCTGTTTATTTCAGAAAAAGAATAAGTGAAATTGGTTTGGATTATCCTGATTATCCATTATCAAATGCAGTAACTCCAGTAATATTTCCTGATGAAAACGCTCAGGAAGTATATAGAAAACTAATAGACAAGTATGGTTTAACTGTTAATCCAAGCGGGGGAGAAGTTGCTGATACCATGTTTAGGGTTTCCCATGTTGGAAATCATTCAACCGAAGATTTTGAAAATTTAATATGTGCTATTGAGGAGATTATTAATTCTTAATAAGGAGTGCTTTAATTGAGTGAAATGAATCAGATACAAAAAAATTTATATCAGTTATTACTTGAATTGGACGAGATTTTTAAAAAATATGACATTGAATATATACTGGCAGCTGGCGCAATGTTAGGTTCAGTTAGAAATCGTCGTTTCATGCCTTGGGATGATGATATCGATTTGTATATTACAAGAGAAAACTGGGATAAATTTAGACATGTCTTTGAGACTGAAGAAAATATACTTCCTGAGGGACGATCTTTGGTTTATAAAGAAAATACTCCATATTATTGCAATCCTATTGTGAGATATATTAATGACAATACAACTACTATTTATGTTTCCCAATCATTGCCGGCTAAATCATGCGGAAACCAAATCGAATTTTTCATTTTCAACCCAATGCCGGTAGGTGAAGATGCGAAAAAAGAATATATGGATTTAATGCATGTTTACACTGAATTATTGTCCCCATATTTTGTTGTAAATATAGAAGCTTCTCTTGAGGATTGGCAAAAGCATTACGAACTGTATGAACACTACTGCAAAAGAATCGATGAAGAAGGCGAGGAAAAAGTCCTTAAAGAGATTGAAGATACTCTGATAAGCTATCCTGCTGAAGGAAGCGAACAATATATGATGACTTGGGGAATTAGAAATCATATTTACAATAGTGAACATTTTCAGCTTGAACCTGAAATGGGTAAATTTGAAGATGGTGAATTTCCTCTAGGATACAAACCAGAAGGTTTTCTTAGAGGTGCATACGGTGACAGCTGGATGTATATTCCAGAATATGAGGAGCAAATTGTTCATAATGCGATAAGAAATGATTATATGCCATTTAAAGAATATACTCGCAGATACCTTCCAAAAATAAATCGTGAATCCGTATTTGAGAAATTTAAAATAAATAAACGAAACAATGCCAGTGTATTTTATCGAAGAAGAAAAATTGACATGCTTATCGCTAAAGAAAAGGTACTTGTTGGATCAGTCCATGTTTTGGAAGATTTAAAAGGTAAAGATGATTATTTGCGTTCCCTTCTTGAGAACAGGGATTATGATGAATTGGCAAAAGAGTTTGAAAGCTATGTTAGTTTACAAAAAACTAAAGATGTATTGACATATAATATTTTAGTTCCAATTTCTGATAAAAATCTTGCAACATACTTGTTTTCATTAATTGAACAAGGAAGATATTATGAGGTTTCAAAAATTTTAAGGGCACGTGAAGCTCAGGACGAACCTTTAAATGATGAATTAAACAATATAAAGCATTTAGTTTCAATATGCCATGATATTTCAGTTGCACGCTATGATGAAAAGGATCCAGAACTAGTCAAATCACTCGTTGACAAGCATGAGTCAGATTATCCTGATTTGATAGATATATATCGTGCAAAAATATGGTTAATGGAAAAGGATGCCAATTCAGTTGAAGATTTTAAGAAAATTGATGAATTATGTGCTCATGTCTTGTCATTATATCCATTTGATGGTGAAACAATGGCATTCCAAGCCAAAGCTAAATCTGAATGTGGACAAAAAGAAGAAGCTATGGAACTTTATGAAAAATCAGTTCACAACACAAGAAATGGTATAATTTGGCAAAAAGTTGAAGATGAATCCGGAATTAGCCGTATGGATATGGAAGCTGAATTGATTGAGGTGTTACAAAATGAAAACTAAACAAGAAATACAGCTTGAGCTACTTCAAGAAATTGATGAGATATGTACAAAAAATAACTTGAAGTACATATTTGTAGAGCAGAAGGCATTATATGCTTATTTAAACCGTACATTAAATGATGATTATCGGATGATTGCTGTTGCAATGACTCAAGGTGACCTTGACAGATTCTGTGAAATCTGTACCAATGAACTTGGGGATGATAGATACATTGAAGGAACTTTCAACAATCCTCATTTTATACCGATTTATGTTTCATATGGAAATAGAAATACAACTGATTTGGATACAATATATAGGGGTAAAAATATTCATAGAGGAATCAGAATTCGTATCTATCCTATAATGAAATACTTGGGAAGAGATGGAAAAGTCTATAAAGGATGGGGCAAAAGATTAAGAAAAGAAAGAACCCTGCGCAGACTCCTGAATAAGCAAGTTGAACATGAAAAGTTAGGATATATGAGAACTGGGCTTCGTGTTTTAAATGGAGCATATTCATTAACTGGTGGTGGAACCAGATACTATAAAGAGTTTAAAAAGAATATCTTCATTGACAAATGGGAAGACATTCAGGATTACTGCAAAGTCAGAATTGTAAACAAGTATTTTCCCACTGAAGTTCTAAAGGACATTACAAAAATTGAAATTGATGGTGTGGAATTGTCTTTTCCAAAAGACACTGAGGAATATTTCATTGAAGCTTATGGTAAGAATTTTAGAGAAAAATCCATTAAATCCAAAAAGCTTAGAAACCGTGTGGTTATAGACACTGAAATTGGTTACGAGAAAGTCATTGCTGACACTAAGGATATCTTAAAGGAAATCAGAACTACTCATGAGGAAATTATCTTAAAAAGACGTGAAGTTCAACATGAAAATGATGCTGTTAGGAATGTCTGGAGATTAGTCCGAATGACTGAAAAGCAAATTGAATTTCAAGACTATTTCACAGATGATAAGATTGATGAGTTAATT
>ODAI014322678.1_pt1 | contig 17045 bp, 14 predicted proteins | sample 1539321 | NCBI WGS metagenome assembly ODAI01 (sample SAMN02144231, study PRJEB22623) | gut metagenome | biome: sheep rumen | host: Ovis aries | place: New Zealand | reverse complement strand
TGCGCGACCAGTCGTGGGATGTTTACCTTAAAAAGCTGATAGAAAAAGGCTTCCGGGTGGTCATATGTGAGCAGATGGAGGATCCCAAAACCGCAAAGGGGCTGGTGAAAAGGGACGTGGTGAGGATAGTCACTCCCGGCACCCTTACGGACACGAACCTGCTGGCGGATGATACCAACAACTATATCTGCGCCATATTCTCCAAAAACGGTGAAACTGCCGCAGCCTTTGCGGATATCTCCACGGGCGAGTGCGAGGTCTATTCCGGAAAGCAGAAGGATCCCCGTTCGGTCATAGATGAGCTGTCAAGGCTCTCTCCTGCGGAAGTCCTTGTGCCGGAGGGCTTTGAAAGAGACGGGGAGATAGAGAGATTTGTCAGAAAAGGGCTTGATATCTCCTTTACATTTGTTGCGCCTGCTGCCTTTGACAGAGAGGCGAACGAGCCCCTGCTGGCGGCTCAGTTCTCCGTGGACGATCTGTCACGGCTGGGGCTTGAGGATGCGGATGATGCGGCGATATGCGCCCTTTGCGGACTGTTTTACTATATATGCGATACCCAGCGTGCCACCGTGGGGCGGTTCTGCGAGGTAAGGGTCATCCGTGAAAAACGCTTCATGGAGCTGGATCTTACGGCAAGGCGGAACCTTGAACTCGTTGAGACCATGAGGAACAAGGAAAAGAAAGGCTCTCTTCTCTGGGTGCTCGACCGCACAAAGACCTCCATGGGAAAAAGGCTGCTGCGCTCCTACATAGAGCAGCCCCTGCTGAAACCCGGTCTTATCAACGAAAGGCTGGGGGCGGTAGGAGAGCTTGTGAACAGCACGGTGGAGCACTCCGAGCTCCGTAATATGCTGGCGGGAGTCTACGACCTTGAACGCCTTATGACAAAGGTGATGTACAAGAGCGCCACTCCGAGAGACATAAAGGCTCTTGCCCAGACAGCGGAGAAAATGCCGGAGATAAAGGCGCAGATGTCCTTTGCAAAGTCATCACTCCTTGCAGTCATACGAGAGGGCATAGACGAACTCACGGAGATATCCGCTCTTGTGGGCAATGCCATAGTGGATGACCCTCCCGCACTTCTGAAGGACGGGGGCATCATAAAGGACGGGTTCAATGATGAGCTTGACAGGCTGAGGGGCATCATCTCCAACGGAAAGGGCATCCTGAACGAGCTCCTTGAAAAGGAGAGGGAGAGGACGGGCATCAAGAGCCTGAAACTGGGCTACAATCATGTTTTCGGATATTATCTTGAAGTGACCAGAAGCTACTATCAGCTCGTTCCGAGCGATTACATAAGAAAGCAGACTCTTGCCAATGCGGAGCGCTTTATAACAGAAGAACTGAAAAAGACGGAGGAGGAGATCTCCGGGGCAGGGGAAAAGGTCGCCGTTCTCGAATCGGAGATATTCGGCGAGGTAAGGGATTTCATAGCCTCTCAGCTGGTGCGCGTGCAGCAGACGGCAAAGGCTGTGGCTGCCCTTGACGTGCTCTGCTCCTTTGCGGAGGTCTCTCTCAAAAACAACTATGTGATGCCTGATATCTCCGCAGACGGCGTCATAGACATAAGAGGCGGGCGCCACCCGGTGGGGGAGCTCATGATAGAAAACGAGCCCTATGTCCCCAATGATGTCTACCTTGACAGCGGCGAAAGGCGTATGTCTATAATAACGGGGCCCAATATGGCGGGCAAGTCCACCTATATGAGGCAGTGTGCGCTTATAGTCATTATGGCTCAGATGGGCTGCTTCGTGCCTGCGGAAAGCGCAAGGATATCCGTCACCGACAGGATATTCACAAGAGTGGGCGCCTCGGATGACCTTACATCCGGACAGTCTACCTTTATGGTGGAGATGAACGAGGTCTCACAGATACTGAAGTCTGCCACAAAAAACAGCCTTGTCATCCTTGACGAGGTGGGCAGAGGAACATCCACATTTGACGGCATAAGCATCGCCACGGCAGTGGCGGAGTACATAGCGAACAAGAAAAAGATCGGCTGCAAGACCCTTTTTGCCACCCACTACCATGAGCTATGCGCACTTGAAGGAAAGGTGGAAGGCATACACAACTACAGTGTCGCCGTGAGAAAGTCCGGTGAGGATATACGCTTTCTGCGAAAGATAGTGGAGGGCGGCACTGATGACAGCTACGGCATAGAAGTCGCTAAGCTGGCGGGACTGCCTCCTGCGGTGGTGAGCCGTGCAAGGCAGGTGCTTGCCGAGATAGAGAGCGGCGGGCTGGAGCGCAGCGAAAAGCCCGTGAAAGAGGAGCCTCAGGTGTCCTTTTCCTCCATGCAGGAGGATGAGGTCATAAGGAGGATAAGAATGACCGACCCGGACGAATACTCTCCCAGAGAGGCTCTTGCCCTGCTCTGCGAATTGCATGATATGCTGAAGTAGAGCTGTCCGGAAAACGAAAACGATACAAAATACAGATCTAAGCAAGGAGACGGCAGTCAGGGCGCATTTTCCCCGTGCCGTATCCCGCATCCGACCTTTTGCAGGGGGTGTCATATTTATGGGACTTCTGAATATGTTCGGAATAGACAGTGAAAGGATAATTGCCGCAGGCTGCACTGCGGTGGGTACCGTGGAAGAAGTGCGTGACTGCTGGTGGCTTGGGCGTACAGGCTCCCATGCGGCGGCAGACGGTTATATGGGCAGGGATTGCTTCCCTCACCTTGTTTATTTTTCCTACTGTGTGGAAGGAACACGCTACGACGGGTGCAGGTATGTGCCCGCAGAGGGGCGCTTTCCCGAAGCCGGAGAAGAGATCACGGTATACTACGACCCGGAAAGTCCCGGTCACTACGCCGTAAGAGTGTAGGCGGCCTTTAAGATATATCAGCTATGAAAAGTATTTTTTCATCCGACAGAATGAGTATCAGGAACCAGATAATCTCCATGTTTCTGATAGTTGTATTGCCCTCCTTTGCGGCAAGTGCGTTCCTGCTCATAGGAATGAGGAACATAGTGAGGGACAAGTCCCTTGAAACTGCCGCAAGCAATGCGGAGACCATCGCTTTCTGGATACAGGACACGGTGTCGATGGGTGAACAGTGCGCAGAGAATATCTGTGACAACCGCACCATAAGAGAATTTGTGACTTCGCAGCACGACAGCACGGACAGCAGCTCCTATTATCGGTTCTATTCGGAGAACACCATCACAAGGCTGGTGAATGTGCCGTCACAGGTCTCAAATATTGTCATATATATGGACAGGGACGATTTCGTTTACAATTCGAGCTTTGTGAAGGTGAACGCCGCAGTCAGGGGTTCGGAATGGTACAAGACCGCTCTTGAGAATGACGGTCCCTTCTGGAGGGTGCTGAAGAACAGCACGGGGAGAGCGAACCTTGCCTGTATCGCTCCCATGATCTCCGGAAACGAGGTCATTGCCGTAGTTGTGGTGAACCTGAATGATACATGGCTCGATACCCTCTCCATCAATGATACCCTGTATGTTCTGCTCTCACTGGGAGAAAATGTTTATTACTCCACCTATCCCAGCATACCCACGGGAACGGAGCTGAGCATATATCCCGATTTTGATGCAACGGTGGGCGTCACCACGCACAGCAGCGGAGTTTACGGCTTTACGAGCTATGCAGTGGTGAAAAACACCCTTGTGAACAAGGATCTGCATCAGGTGACACTGTTTCTGTCGCCGGGATTCATAAACTATGAGATAAACACGGCGTCGGTCATCTACGGAAGCTATTCCGCCCTGATGATAATCCTGTCCCTGCTCATAACTCTTTTGTTCACCAATACCTTCTCATCAAGGATCAAGACCCTTTCAGACAAGATGCACGAGGTCACCGGAGGAAACTTCAACGTAGACTTCACAGACAACGGATCCGATGAGATATCCCTTCTGTACTCCGACATCGGACAGATGATCAATACTATGCAGAAGCTGATAAACGACAACTATGAGGCAAAGCTGCAGTCCGAAGCATTCAAGCTCAATCAGGTGCAGGCGGAATTCAAGGCACTTTCCTCTCAGATAAATCCCCACTTCCTTTACAATACCCTTGAGACTATACGCATGAAGGCATATGTCAACAATGACAAGGAAACTGCGGACCTTGTAAAGAAGCTGGGAAAATTCATGAGGCGCTGTCTGGAGTTCAAGGATGCGGAGGTGCCTCTCCATTCGGAGCTTGAGTTTACCAATGCCTATCTGGAGCTCCAGTCCGCCAGATTCGGAGACAGGATAAAGTATCATTTCTACTCCGAAGTAAAGGGAGACTATATGATACTCCCCCTGCTGATACAGCCGCTGGTGGAAAATGCCTTCGTACACGGAGTAGAGGCATCAAAGGGCGGAGGACGGATCAGCATAAGAGTTTGCTATCACGGGGAATATGTGTACATAGACGTGGAGGACAACGGACAGGGCATGAGCCCGGAAAAGCTCAGGGAGCTTGAATACAAGCTGGAGGTGTCGGATACCTCCTCAGGAAAGTCCATAGGTCTTACAAATGTGCATAAAAGAATACAGATGTACCACGGAAAGAAGTACGGCATGAGGGTGCAGAGCGAGGAAGGAAAAGGCACAACCATAAGGCTGGTGCTCCCGAGAGAGCCTCAGATACACGAGAAGGGTGCCCAGACCAATTCCAATATACAGCTGTAGAGCATGACTGCTTTGAGAAAACAAGGTTTTAAAGGTGGATTATGTTAAAAGTATTGCTTGTAGATGATGAGCCCAATGTACGACAGGGCGTGAAGATGATGATCCCATGGGTGGAGATAGGCTGTGAGGTCATAGGTGAGGCGGACGACGGCGACGACGGCCTCACTAAGATAATGACCCTGTCTCCCGATATAGTGGTGGCGGATATCAAGATGCCCGGCAAGTCCGGCATAGAGATGACACAGGCTGCAAAAGCCATGGGCTTCAAGGGAAAGGTGATAATCCTTTCGGGATACTCGGACTTTTCCTATGCAAAGGACGCCATCGCTCTGGGAGTGGAGAACTTCATACTGAAGCCCGTGGATGAGGACGAGCTGACGGAAGCCATCCGTGCTGCGGGTGAAAAGATAGTCAGGGAGCAGGAAAAGAAGGTGCGCCAGGACATAGGCAAGGAGTACCTGGGAGAGCAGCTCATAAAGGGCGTTTTCTTCGGGAACGAAAGCTCCGTGGCGCAGTTTGAGGAGAGATACAGGGAGCCCGGCTTCATAGCCTGCATAGCAGCCGCTGTGCGCTCCGACCCGGATGAAAAGGCGGAGATATACAGACTGGTAAGGGCATTCTATGAGGGAGACGGACAGGTACACATAATCTCCATAGATATTTCCGGCGTGCTGGGCATACTTTTCAGATCCAAGGAGAAAACAGATGTGATGGAGAGCCTGACACGGCTCTACAAGGCACTTGAAGGAAAGCTCTTCCTCACCATGGGAGACTATGTGGCACCCGTATCCGAGATAAGGCGCTCCTTTGCCACGGCGGAATATCTGTACAGGAACCGCTTTATCTACGAAGGAAAGCCGGTGGTCACATCTGCGGACATAAACCGCAGGGGAGATACGGAAACGGGCTATGCCTCAAAGCTGTGCGCCTTTATGGAGATAAATGACACCGATAAGGTGGGTCTCACCCTTGATGAATTTGCGGCTTCGCTGCGTGTAATGGGCAACACCTCCGAAAAGGCAAGAGTTGCCTGTATAACCCTTGTTCTGGATGTAAGGGCGGGGCTTGTGCGCACCATTGCGGACAAAAAGCCCGAAACTCTTATCTCCGACGGGTTCATATCCGGTCTTGAGGACGTGGAGAGCCTGCGGGACATGACAGCCGTCATAAAGGAAAAGCTGGTGAGCGTTTCCAACGAGTGTTTTGCAAAGACCACCAAATCCAATATGGAGAGAGTGGTACAGTATATCAGACAGAATTACAATCAGGAGCTCCGCCTTGAGATGCTGGCTCAGATATTTGATTACAACAGCGCCTATCTGGGAAAGGTATTCAGACAGTACACAGGGGAGAACTTCAACAATTACCTGGACAACATCCGCATAACGGAGGCAAAGAGACTCCTCAGCGAAGAGGATTACAAGGTCTACGAAGTGGCGGAGATGGTGGGATATTCCAACATCAACTACTTCCACAATAAATTCAAGAAGAGCGTGGGGATATCCCCCCTCAGCTTTAAAAAGCAGCACGGACACGACGAGTGAACCGGAATACCGACCTTTATTTACATAAAACACTTTGAACCAAACAAGGAGTGAGCTCAATGTACAAAATTCTTGAAAAGAGAGAACTGAACCCCACGGTAGCACTTATGGTGATAGAGGCACCTGCAGTGGCAAGAAAGGCAGAGCCCGGACAGTTCATCATACTGCGTACAGACGAGGATGGTGAGAGGATCCCTCTTACCATTGCGGATTTTGATCGTGAAAAGGGAACAGTTACCATTATCTTCCAGATAGTGGGCTCTACCACCGAAAAGCTGGGTCACCTGAATGAGGGGGACGAGCTGGTGGACTTTGCGGGACCTCTCGGCAACCCCACAGAGACCGAGGGGCTCAGAAAGGTAGCCGTGGTAGGCGGCGGCGTGGGCTGTGCCATAGCATACCCCATTGCTAAGAAGCTCCACGAGCAGGGAAGCATAGTCCATTCCGTAGTGGGCTTCAGAAACAAGGATCTTGTAATACTGGAGAAGGATTTTGAAGTCTGTTCCGATGTTATGAAGAAGATGAGCGACGACGGCTCATGGGGAGAAAAGGGACTTGTCACCAATGCTCTGGAGGAGCTCATAAAGAGCGGCGAGGAGTATGACGAGGTAATAACCATAGGCCCCGTTATCATGATGAAATTTGTATCCGAGCTCACAAGAAAGTACGGCATAAAGACCATAGTTTCCATGAACCCCGTTATGATAGACGGAACGGGTATGTGCGGCGGATGCCGTCTGACAGTGGGCGGTGAGACCAAGTTTGCCTGCGTGGACGGTCCCGACTTTGACGGACATCTGGTGGACTTTGACGAGGCGATGGTGCGCTCTGCCATGTACAAGCCCTTTGAGCGTGCAAAGCACGAAGAGACCTGCAAACTGTTCAGGAATGCCTAAGCTGCGGAGGATAATGCTATGAAAGCCAATATGTCACCTGTAAAGAACCCCATGCCCTCTCAGGATCCCATAGAGAGAGGAAAAAATTTCAAGGAAGTCGCTCTGGGCTACACCAAGGAAATAGCCATGGACGAGGCAACACGCTGCCTGGGATGTAAGGCTATGCCCTGCGTGAAGGGATGTCCCGTCAACATAAATATCCCCGCCTTTATCGCAAAGGTGGCAGAGGGAGAGTTTGAGGACGCATATTCCATTATTGCCGAGTCCTCCTCACTGCCTGCCGTATGCGGAAGAGTCTGCCCCCAGGAGACCCAGTGCGAGGGTCTGTGCGTAAGAGGAAAGAAGGGGGATCCCGTCGGTATAGGAAGGCTTGAACGCTTTGTTGCGGACTACCACAATGACAATTTCAAGGGCGAAGTTGTAAAGCCGGAGACAAACGGCATAAAGGTGGCTGTTATAGGTGCCGGACCTGCGGGGCTTACCTGTGCCGGTGACCTTGCCAAGGCAGGATATGATGTGACTGTCTTTGAGGCTCTCCATGTGGCAGGCGGCGTTCTGGTGTACGGCATACCCGAATTCAGGCTCCCCAAGACTATCGTGGGCAGGGAGATAGAGGGTCTGAAGGCACTGGGCGTAAAGATACAGACCAACATGATCGTTGGCCGCTCCATCACCATAGACGAGCTCTTTGACGACGGCTACAAGGCTGTGTTCATAGGAAGCGGCGCCGGTCTGCCAAACTTCATGAAGATACCCGGAGAGAACCTGAAGGGAGTTTATTCCGCCAACGAGTTCCTGACCCGTGTGAACCTGATGAAGGCATACAGGGAGGGCTCCGACACACCTATCAAGCAGAACAGGCGTGTAGCCGTGGTAGGCGGCGGCAACGTTGCCATGGATGCGGCACGCTGTGCACTCAGACTTGGCGCCGAAGAGGTGTACATCATATACAGGCGCAGCGAGAAGGAGCTCCCTGCCCGTGCCGAGGAGATAGAGCACGCAAAGGAGGAGGGCATAGTCTTCCGCACCCTGACTAACCCCGTTGAGATCTTGGGGGATGAGAACGGCTTTGTAAGCGGTATCCGCTGCATCTCCATGGAGTTGGGGGAGCCCGATGACAGCGGCAGACGCCGCCCCATCGCAGTAGAGGGCTCCGAGCATGATATTGAGGTGGACTGCGTTATCATGGCGCTGGGCACATCTCCCAATCCCCTTATCAAGGACACTACAGAGGGACTTGATGTGAACAAGTGGGGCTGTATCATAGCTGCAGAGGATACAGGACTTACCTCCCGTGAGGGCGTATATGCCGGCGGAGACGCCGTTACAGGCGCAGCCACGGTAATACTTGCAATGGGTGCGGGCAAGACGGCCGCCGCCGCCATTGATGAGTATCTGAACAAGTGATAAGAAATGCCTGAGACCGGATCAAAACCATATCCGGAATATACCATGATCCGGATATGGCAGCGGTCTGTTCCAATGTCTTTTCAAGCGGTCTTAACAATACCCGCTCTGTTCCTCTGCGAATAGGAAATGAATTAGTTTAGAAAATCGCAAATGAGGATTTTCTGTTCGCTCAGTCAGATGCTACATATCAGTTTGATGAATCTTTAAAGGTGAAAACGTATCTGCGGTGAGATCAGAACATTTATTGTTCCGTTAAAGTGTGAAAGCAGCAGATTTATTTTCTATGCGGTGGTTACAAATAATGCATGACGGAGATATGCAATGAGGAATATTAAATGCATCATAGCAGTTTTTGTGTGGCTTGGTATTCTTGCTTGTGCTGCCCCTGTTTTTGCGAGTGATGCCCCTTATGTACATGAGACTATAGGCAGAAAATATATCATAGATTGGGATGCCGTGGATATGCATAAGGAGTTTACTTTAAAACTTGCAGTGTGGCCGGTTGCATATGGGACAAAAGACAATGAAGAAGTGAATGCGTTCAACATCCCGGGAAAAACCAAAGCGAAGAGAATAGGAACTGTTGCTTATACTTATAATGAAGACGGTATCATAAAGAAGTATGACCTAACGGATCCCGAGATATTCCGTGAGCCTGTATATGGAGCTGCAGCAGGGGAAGGCTCTTTACCCACCAATACAAACGGATGGATAGATGCAAACGGGAATTTTATCGACACATTCGGAGCCAACTGGGAACGTGAAAATCTTGACAATTACCGTGATGGGATCGCCCTGTCTGTATTTGATAATCTGGATAAATTTGACAATGTGACCTATACTTCCGGCGGCATAATGATAGTTGAATTTACAGATACCTTAAGCGCATATAATAAAAGAAGATATGGGTTAGAAAAGCCTTGCATAACACTTCTTGGAGACTTATTGGTAGATTGCAGGTTCTTTACCTCAAAAATGACATTCGATGATTTGAAAAATCTTTCACCTTTTGCTGAAGAATGGTATACGCCTAAAGGTGAACTGATAATGAAAAATGAAGGTAAATGGGGTAAAGTGTGGGTCACCAAACTGTATTATGAGATAAAAAAAGGAACATACGATTATAAGGCTCATGAAAACCAGGAGCTGTTTCCGGATGAAGATGATTTTTCAGGTGATTCTGCATATGAACCGGGAACTGCAGTAAATGGCTCTGAATGGGTTACCAAAAACATTGGGTTTGTCTGCAATGTGACACGAACTTTTTTTGAGATGCTTGTCAAGTGACAGACGATCAGCGCAAGGACTGTTTTGTGCTGTGTGTTCAAGATGAAACGATTTACTATAAATGCAAATGATGCGGGGCAGAGGGTGGACAAGTTCATCACCAAGGCCTGCCCCAATATGCCCCTGTCCATGCTGTACAAGGCTGTGCGGAAAAAGGATGTCAAGCTCAACCGCAGGCGCTGTGACATATCCGCCCGCCTCTGCGAGGGGGATGTGCTGGAGATATACCTCCCCGATGATGTATTCGCTAAGGACAGCAAGGATATATCCCGTGTAAGCGGGGATATAAGGGTGGTATACGAGGATGAGAACATCATCCTTGCGGACAAGCCCGTGGGGCTTGCGGTGCATGAGGACGAAAGCAGCACCGCAGACACCCTTGCAAATCGTGTAAAGGCATATCTCATACAGAAGGGGGAGTATGACCCGGAGCGGGAGAACAGCTTTGCCCCTGCCCTGTGCAACCGCCTTGACCGCAACACCTGCGGCATCGTCATAGCTGCAAAGAATGCAGAGGCTCTGCGGATAATGAACGAAAAGATACGGAGCAGGCAGGTGCACAAGCAGTACCTGTGCATAGTCCTCGGCACACCGGAGCCCCGTGAGGCAGTGCTGCACCACTATCTTTTCAAGAATTCAAAGACCAATACGGTCACGGTGCAGGAAAAAAAGACCCGTGAAAATCGGGAGATAATCACGGGATATAAGGTGCTGAAAACAAACGGTGAGCTGTCCATTGCGGAGATAGACCTTATGACAGGCCGCACTCATCAGATACGTGCCCATATGGCATATATCGGCCATCCTCTGCTGGGGGACGGCAAATACGGTGACAACCGCATAAACCGCTCCTACGGCATAAAGACACAGGCACTGTGCGCCTACAAGCTGAGATTGGACTTTACAGGTGAGAAAACTGCCCTTGACTACCTGAGCGGCAGGGAATTCACCGTGGATGATGTGTGGTTTGAGGATAAATTTCTGTGATCATTCCAGACCGCAGTCGAAGCAGATGAACCTTATGTGAGTGCGTTCGGTGCCGTCTGTTTCAGTCTTGCCGAAGAGGGGAGTGCAGGTGAGGTTTATCCCCACTGGGATAAGGTACCCCCTTGCGATGGCTATGGCCTTTACAGCCTGATTTGTGGCTCCTGCGCCTATGGTCTGCAGCTCTACCTTTCCGTCCCTGCGCATGACGTTTGCAATGGCTCCTGCGACCATGTTGGGTGCTGATCCGGATGAGACCTTTAATACTTCCATGATGGCTCCTTTGTTAGAATGGGTTTGTGTGGACGAGTGGATGGACTTTGTGTAAAGGATAAGACGGGATGCGGGATCAGTGACGGCTGTCGCCCTCCCTTACCTGTATGCGCTCTATGTCAATGGCTCTGCCGCTCTTTTCATCAAGGGTGACCAGAACTCCGCAGAGTATCTGCGCCCCTTCAGCCTCCTTGAACTTAACAGGGGTCTTGAACCGCATTTTCTCTATTATGAGCTGTGATTCCACACCGAGGACTGAAAGCTCCGTGCCGCACATCCCCGCATCGGTGATGTAGGCGGTGCCTTTGGGGAGGATAGTCTCATCCGCAGTCTGGACATGGGTGTGGGTGCCTATAACAGCGGAGGCCCGCCCGTCAAGGAAAAAGCCCATGGCACGCTTTTCCCCCGATGCCTCTGCGTGAAAGTCCACTATGATGTTTCTCGTACCGGCACTGGTCAGCAGCTCATCCATTGTGGAAAAGGGATTGTCAAGGGGTTCCATGAAGGAAGTTCCCATAATATTGATGACCATGACGGAGCAGCGCCCCATATCCACTGTGGTGCAGCCCTTTCCTGCAACGCCCTCGGGGTAGTTGGCAGGGCGCAGCAGAAAATCATTGCGGTCATACTCTCCCATTATCTCACGGCGTCTGAAACAGTGGTTCCCTGTGGTGACAACATCCGCAAAGGTGAACAGTGTCTCCATTGAATGGGGGGTTATGCCGTTGCCGTCAGCGGAGTTCTCACCGTTGACTATGCACAGATCTATGCCCCTTTCACGCTTCAGGCGGCGGCAGACGCTTTCGGCAAATATTGCCCCTCTGCTGCCTACTATATCACCCACAAACAGTATTTTAAGCATAATGACCTTCTTCTTATGTAGAATATAGTATATTATACAATATATTTTCTCGATAGTCAAGCCCGATAATTTGTGATGAAAACGTGAAAAATGTGAAATCTTCCCCTTTTGAGAAAACTTAAAGTTTAATTTAAGGTAAATGGGTTATCATATACACAGTAAAGCACAGAGGACATACTCACCGACAACACAGAAGGGAGGTTGCCTGTTATGAAGACAGTATTCAAAAGAGAAGAGATAAAATACATCCTTACAGGGAGCCAGTACCTGAAGCTGCGCCATATGATAAATGCACACATGGCGGAGGATAAGTACGGACTTACTACCATATACACCACATATTTTGACAGCAGCGATGATATTATGATACGCCGCTCCCTGGACAAGCCTGTATACAAAGAGAAGATACGTGCAAGAAGCTACGGGGCGCCTGAGGATGAGAACAGCACCGTATTTTTGGAACTGAAGAAGAAGTTCAAGGGCACAGTCTACAAAAGGCGCATCGCCATGACCCTGGGAGACTATGAGCACTATGTGGCAACAGGGGAATACAGCGGGCATTCCCAGATATTCGATGAGATAGACTATGCGGTGGGGCTCTATCATGCATATCCCAGACTGACCATGTGCTATGACCGCATCGCAATGTTCTGCCCGGAGGATGAGACCATACGCATGACCTTCGATTTCAACATCCGCTGCCGCAGGAACGACCTTGACCATACAGCAGGGGACAGGGGAGATCTTCTCCTCCCGGCGGGAAGCGTGCTGCTGGAAATAAAGATATCCAACTCCATGCCCATGTGGATGGTAAGCGCCCTGAGCTCGGCGGGTGCCTATCCCGTGTCCGTGTCCAAGTACGGAAAGTATTACTCCCAGGAGCTTGAAGGCACTGCGGGGAAGTACGGCACCTACTCCAATTCCATTGTCCATGCTGCGGGGGCACAGGCGTGATCCCGGAAAAACACCATATCATCACAGATCAGTTGTCGATTCAAAGGCAACTGATTTGATTTAACAGGAGGTCTATCATGTTCAAAAGTATTATTGACAGCAGTGCGATCACATTCACGGGCTTTCTCATCTGTGCCGGGGTAGCCGTTGTCTGCGGTGTCATCACAGCCCTTTGCTATATGTACAAAAACAGATACAACAAGAACTTCGTCATGACCCTTATCATACTTCCCATTGTGGTGCAGTCCGTCATTATGATGGTAAACGGCAATCTGGGAACAGGTGTTGCGGTGGTGGGCGCCTTCTCGCTGGTGAGGTTCCGTTCAGCCCCCGGCAATTCAAGGGACATTGCTGCAATATTCCTTGCAATGGCAGTAGGCCTTGCAACAGGCATGGGGCAGATATTCTTCGCAATGCTGGTGACCGTTGTGGCGTGTGCTGTGATGCTGGCACTCACCATGCTGAACTTCGGCGGCAGCAGCGACAATGTATCAGAGCTGAAGATAACCATTCCCGAGGACATCGACTATGAGGGTGTCTTTGATGACATCCTGAAGGAATACACCTCCTCCTACACTCTTGACTCCACCAAGACCACAAATATGGGCAGCCTTTTTGAGCTGCGCTACGAGGTAGTGATGAAGGACAGGGCATCCCGCAAGGCTATGATAGACAAGCTGCGCACCAGAAACGGCAATCTTGCCATATCCTTAGGGCGCATAAAGCCCAACAATGCGGAGCTGTGACCCCTCCTTGCCGAATGAAAGGAGACACACATGAAAAAGAAAGTGCATATAAAGAGAACATCCGCCGGGATGACAGCCCTGGCAATAGCCTGCCTGCTGGCAGCCTGCTCAGCAGAGGGCACGCAGCCCGACACGGCTGGCACATCGGCACAGCAGACGGCGCAGAGCACATCCGACACCGCCCTCTCCACGGAGCAGATGCAGGAAACGACTCTCCTTGCAGCAGAGGATGAGGAGAATGATGAGGTGCTTTCTGCCAACATATTCCTCTCAGACGAGGGCATCACCGTAGAGGGCACAGGTGCCGAGGCACAGGGCAGCGTGCTGACTGTTGCCAAGGCGGGGCTTTACCACATAGAGGGGAGCCTTTCCGACGGGCAGATAATCGTTGAAACCGACAAGGAAAGCGATGTCACCCTGGAGCTGGACGGTGTTGACATCACCTGCACCACATCCTGTGCTCTGTGGGTAAAGAGTGCGGACAAGGTGACGGTAAAGGTGAAAAACGGCAGCACCAACACCCTTTCCGACGGAGAGAGCTATGCTGATACCTCCGAGGATGCCCCGGATGCCTGCATATACTCCAAGGATGACCTTGTGATCAAGGGCTCAGGCACCCTTGTTGTAAACGGCAATTACAGCGGCGGCATACACTCCACCGACGACGTGAAGATACAAAACGGCAGTATCGCCGTAAACTCCGCAGGGGACGGCATTAAGGGCAAGGACAGCGTGCAGATAAGCGGCGGTATTGTGAACGTGACCTCCGGAGGCGACGGCATAGTTTCCACCAATGATGAGGAAGAGGGCAGAGGTATCGTGGACATTTCCGACGGCTCTGTTACCATAGTATCCGGGGGCGGGGCGGCAAATGCGGCAGCCAAGGCTCCCTCCGGCAATCAGCCGGGCGGCGGTATGCAGATGGGCGGAATGGGCGGCAGAGGCGGCAGGAACCGCCAGACCACGGATGAGTCACAGCCTGTGCTGTCCACAGAAAACGCACGCCCTCCCATGGGAGAACAGGACGGCAGTATGCCCGGCATGGGCGAAAGACCCGACATGGGTGATATGCCTGACATGGGCGAGGCTCCCTCCTTCGGGGGCGGTTTCTTCGGTGCATGGGAGAACAGCGACCTTGACGACGATGAAAACCACGTATCCGCCAAGGGCATAAAGGCGGCGCAGGCAGTGAATATATCAGGAGGCAGCATCAGCATAGACAGCGCAGATGATGCCATACATTCAGACGGCACTGTAAGTGTCACAGGCGGTACGTTTGTAATCAACACCGGGGATGATGCCCTCCATGCAGATACGAGCCTTACCCTTGCAGACGGCGAGGGCACCGTGGAGAAAAGCAGCGAAGGCCTTGAAGCCCCTGTGATGGAGATAAGGGGCGGCACATGGGATGTGTATTCATCGGATGACGGCATAAACCTTTCCGGGGGCACACTCACTGGCTTCGGGAACGAATTTGCGGCAGATGACAGCCTGAGCCTTCTCATAAGCGGCGGCACGGTGAACGTATCCTCCGAGGGGGACGGTATTGACTCCAACGGCAGCATCACCATGACCGGGGGCACCGTCTGTGTGGACGGTCCTGTAAACAGCGGCAACGGCGCCCTTGACTACAACGGCACCTTTGATATCTCAGGGGGCACCCTCATCGCCGTGGGTTCAAGCGGCATGGCACAGGGTCTGTCGGGCACATCCTCACAGAATGCCCTGTCCGTAGCCCTCTCCTCCCAGCAGGCGGCAGGAACGGAGCTTTCGATAAGGGACGCAGGGGACAGCACGGTGATATCCTACACCCCGGAGAAGACCTACAGCTTTGTAACAGTCAGCACCCCGGACATGACAGACGGCACCTATTCCCTGTACATCGGTGATACACAGGCTGTGAGCATCGACGTGAGCGGCGTGGTGAACATAGATGACAGCGGCAATGCCATATCCGCCAACGGCATGGGCGGCATGGGCGGCAGGATGGGCGGACATACGGCTCAGTCCTGAACAAGATGTGATAATGAAGCTCTCCCGGCACACGGGGGAGCTTTTTTACAGGGGAAAAGTACACATACACATAATATATTAGAAAAATTAATAAATATATGTATTAATTGAGTGTGAATATATGATATAATTAAAACTTATAATAAAGTAAAAGTTGCAATAATTAAATGTTTAAGTTGTAAAAATTATAGATTTTTGCAGCTTGACATGAAATTGATACAAAAGGAGGGCTTGATATGAGTGAACAAAACGGCAAAATCAGAAAAACACTCAGAGCACTGAAAGCCTTCACACTCGTTGAGCTCATGGTGGTAATCGCAATTTGGCAGTGCTTGCTGCAATGCTTATTCCAAATCTGGTAGCACAGATCGAGAAGGCAAACAACATTGCGGATGCGGAGAATGCCCGGGCAATGTGCAATGCCCTTCAGGCATACGAGGCGCTACATTCCTGGGATGATCCTCTTGTGGTCAAGAATCCCTATAACAATGACAAGCGTGGGTATATTTATGTGGATCCCAAGGAGATACGCACATCCAGTATGCAGGTGGCAAAGATACTGGAGGAACAGGGGTTTATTGTAAATGCTGACAAAGGCACTGTCAGAAAGGGAGGCAGTAACGGTATCGAGGAAAGGGTATATCCCTTTCATCAGCCTGACAAGAGAAAGGGCTACGCCAAGATAAGATGCCGTTCAAGAGGGAAGGCTTACGGCACGGAGGATCAGGAGTTCAGCTGGGATACCTATCAGGTGGATTTCTTTATTGATTCCAACGGGAACATCGCCTTCGGCTATAGTGCAAAGAGAGGCAAGGCAACAGCAAGTGCCGAGGAGAACAGGCGGGCGACTGCAGCATTCAATCTGCTTTGTCAGAATGGTTCTACCTCCAGCTATAACGAGATAGGCAACAGAAACTGATGTTTAAAGAGGGCAGTTACGGCTGCCCTCTTTTTGTCGGGAATGTTTGTTGCTATCTATCAATAATACATACACGAAATGTATATTAAAAGTTAATTCTTTCGCACCATATTTGTGATATACTAAAATATGTATACATATGTATTGCCGTAAACTGAGGGGGTGCTGAATTGGCTGACAGAAATGATGACAAGATAGTTTCCCTGCGCCAGCAGGATGCCAAGTACAATGCTATCTACCGCAAATGGCGGTCTGACAAGAGCAACAAGTATACCTTCTACTTTTCCGACGGCCGCAGGGAGCACCAGTACAGCGAGGGGCAGGGCTTTGTGGATGAGAACCCCTATGCTGTGGAGTACAGGGCATTCAGGAATACCATTGACCTCACCGCTGTGATACTTATCAGCTATACCTTCATCACATTCATGATGAAACTGCTGTTCAGCGATTTCCCCACAGGGGGGCTGTTCGGCCTTGTGATGACAAAGGACGGCTTTTTCATAGGGAAGGG
>ODAI012388721.1_pt1 | contig 17045 bp, 13 predicted proteins | sample 1539321 | NCBI WGS metagenome assembly ODAI01 (sample SAMN02144231, study PRJEB22623) | gut metagenome | biome: sheep rumen | host: Ovis aries | place: New Zealand | reverse complement strand
CGCCTTGTAGAAAAGTATGGGCCTGCTCCTGCAGGTTTTATTTGGTATAATGACGGAAGCCTACTTTCTCTTGGCGACAAGTCAATGGCGGCGGAAGATGTTGTTTATGCGTATCTAAATGGCATTAGGCAGTTGGACTTTGCTACTGCACAACGGTTTAGTAGGGATTCTATTGTGTATAGTAGCTTTAACTCATTTTATAACTCCAACGATGCTAAACATAAAAGTTACAGCGAAGACTTTAAGGCTAACCTGTACAGGTTAGTCTTGCTCAGCATCAAGGTGCAGGGTATTGAAAGTAATACTGTGTTTGCTGGTAACAAACAAGTATTTACAATGACTATCAATGTTTTGGACCTCAGCGATAAAGACTTTTGGCTTGGTGAAAAACTGGACATCTATAAGAACCTCTACTTGTTTAACAAGGCAGAAGATGACGGCACAAAAGCCGACCAGTATTTATATGAATATCTATTAAACTACTATCGATCTGGAAATGCTAAAACGCATGACATCGTTATTAACTTAACCGTAGAAAAATACCCTGATTTGGATACTGGATGGCTTGTAAGTGCTGACAAGGATATTGATTCAGCTTGCCGTTACACGGATGGTAAACTTGTCATTACTTACATCAAAGAGATGTATCGCAGCGAGTGGCGAGACTATGAATGGTACTTCAATAGCACTCAAGGCCAGCCGACTACTGGAGAACCTGTAGTAGAGTCAACAGAGCCTATTGAAGAAACATCTCAAGGCGAACCTGTCTATGAGGGAGAAATGACTAAAGACGAAGATCAAGAGCAAGTGGGGTATGAAATGGGGCAAGTTGTTCCGAATGCTGTAGATGTTCCATAGAAAATATTTACGGTTAAGGGGTGTAGTTGTATGGTAAAATATGGGTATTGGTTGTTATTGTTTGTACCTGCTTGGAACTTTGTAATGTCACAGGTACTTTCAGACAAGGACTTCAACAAAGATTATAAGGCTGGCGGTCTAATAGTGGGTATCCTGTTAATGTTGGTTATAGTCCTCTTTAATGTGATATTAGGAGGGTAATGCAATGGCTGGTAACAATTTCGATGAAATGAGAAGTAGAAGAAACTTCGATATGAACCCTCCAGAAAATGCCCCAGGTCAAGGTGGCGACGGTTGGGATAATCTCCCTATTGGGTCATCAGGCGCGGATTTCTCTGTAAGTAATGGTGGGTTTGACGGAAATCTTGGTTTTGATGGCGGAACAAGCGGAATGGATATCAACTCAACGCTTAACGGCGGTGGTGGAAGTCCTTTCATTCCAGGTTCAGTTGGTCAACCTAATATGCAAGGAGGTATGCCAGGTGTTCAAATGGGACCTATGGGGCAGATAGATCCCTATGGTCAGCAACAGCCTCAAAAGACATTTGGAGAGAAACTTGGGGACTCTGCTGAAAAGGCAGCTTGGGCTTCTCTAAAAGGCACTTACAACTTCTTCAAAGTGTTCTTTATGTCTTTCAAGAACAATACTTCCGAAGACTGGTATAATCTTGGTTATATGATGTGTAAACTAAGCATCATTACGGTCATAATAAGCATTGTCATAATTATACTTGGGGTACTTATTCCAAGTATACACAATTCTTTGGAATTCTTTGCGGCATGTGCATTTCCTATCATACCAGGGTTTATTTTAATGGCAGCAAATCATAAGAAGCCTGCCGAAGAGCCTGCTCCTGTTGTCGAACAACCTGCTCAAGTGGATTTTACAGACAATTCTTTTGAAGAAGGTGAGTATAACTTCGCTGATGACGAAGCTGAGGAAATGTCTGAATCCGATTGGGATATGTATAGTGGCGACGACGATGACAACTCTTTCTCTGTGAATGTAGAATTCTCTGCCGACTCAGATACCTTTAGTGCTTCTGAGGCAGCTGAAAGCCTGACCGTTGAGAGACCTGGAATGTACACCAGAAGTTACTTAATTGAGGCTTTCAGTAAGGTACTACCTCATATCAATCCGTCCTTTGCGAAAATGAGACAGATGAATGAAGGCGACGATGAATTCCTGTTGTACGAGGAGTGGATTAAAGACTCTGCATATCAAACTGGTGTTCAGGGCGATAAACTTGATGAACTTATGTTGCAGTCCGCTGAAAGAAACGATATGATTCTTCGGTTGACTGTTTCACGTCCGACTGGTATCAAAGAACAAGAAATCGCAAATGGGTTTGCAGATTGCTATAAGCGTCAAGACAACTCCGGAATGGTTCGTCAAGACCGTGAAAGTGTTTACGCTGTTGTAGATACTCAAGTCGGTAGATTTACAATTACATTATTCCTCTGCAATAATGTTATGGTTTCTCTTGCAGATTTGTATGCTGTAGAAAAAGACTTTATTAGTAACCCAAAGGTTGGAATGCCGTTATTCTGGGGTATAAACGAATACGGACGGGTATTCTACTTTGACGGAATCAATGCTGGCAATGGTTCAATGTTAATTTCAGGTGAGGGTAGAAGTGGTAAGTCCTGGAAGGGTCAGTCCTTAATTGCTCAGATGACAATGTTTATGTCACCTGCGGAATTGGAAATCTATTTCTTTGATAAAAAAGACAAGGTTTCAGACTACTATTATTTAAGCACTCAGCTCCCGCATGTTCGTGGATTTTGTGGAAAACCTCTTGAGTTTGTAAAAGAAATCAAGAAGATTGTTGATCGTGAAACACCGAGACGTCAACGGATGCTTCTTGATGCAGGTGTAAACAATATTAAGGATTACAATAAGTTAAATCCTAATGATAAGATGTCATATATCTACATTGTGGTTGATGAAATGGCTTCTGCAATGGCAGAAATGGACAGCTATGACAAGGACCTACATACACAGTTCGACAATCTGATGATTCAGGTTGTTACTCAGTTGCCTTATTTCGGTATAAGGCTTATGTTGTTCCCTCATAGAATAGTAAACACTATTATTAACAAGACTGTTGCTCAACAGATTTCTTGTAGAGCTGTTGTAGGCGTACTGGACTTTGAGACTTTAAAGGCAGCTGTCGATATTAAAACCACAAAAGAGTTCCCTTATTCTCTTGTAAAGCCAGGTGATATGGCTATTAGAAGTAAAGACATTCGGAATGGGGCAGCAACCTACACTCATTCTGAAGTAATAGGGGATTCGGAAACGGTCAACAGGCGGGTATTCTCATATATTGGGGCTGTGTGGGGTAAGTTGGAACCCGATTACCATCCTGTTGTTGGTGTTCAGAGTACTCCTACTGGTGGTAGTAACGATACAGGTGGTTCTGTAAGAAACTCTCGTCCTGCAAAAGACACTTCTTTTAAAGGAATAGGCGATTACGCTGGTGCGAAGCCTAAGAGTCCAGTAACTATTGGGTCAACTACTGCTGTTCCTTTAGACGAGATTGATTGGGACTCAGAGTCTGTTAGCAGCGAAGAGGATTTCTGGAAGACTTTTGAGGGTAATTAAGGATTGGAGTTGGTTGTATGTCAGTAATTGGGTTTCCTGTTTCAATAGAAAATGCCCACTGTGGATATATGTTATATGTTTCAGCGTCTAATGTTGGTAAGAAGTCTATGTCAGAGCTTCGTAGTTCCTATCTTCAGGAATTAACTCAAAACTATAAAAGAAGTTTTGCAAAAAGACACGCAGAAATGTTAGAAGCTAAACGAAAAGCTGATAAAGAAAAGCAAGAAGTAGTTGTGCCGAAAGTTAAAGACCCTATTAGCTTGCTTGATATTAAACAGGAAGAGCAAAGTAAACCAACTCATGATTTTATTGAATTACCTAAAAGTGAGGCAACAAGTTATAACAAACCAGAAGAAGTATCTTGGGATTATTTCGATGGTTTTGATACAGACTTCTCAGAAGAGGATACAGAGGACGAAGCCACTGATTATACTCCTGAAGAGTACGATGATGGACCTGCGATGGAGTCTGCAAGCAGTCTTGATTTCCTAAATCTTGTTGCAGCGAAGAAACAAAGTAGTGTAGAATACGAATCCAGGGGTAAGTTGATTACAGACTGTCCAGTAATTGAAAAAGCCTCTCCTGTTACTAAACCTGTAGTTTCAGGAGAGATGTATGTTACAGCTGGTAAATCAATATTTGATTGTGCTGTAATTGAAAATAAACCTCCTGTTCAGAAGGCTGTTACTTCTAAACCAACTACCGACGTTGAGTATGTTTCTTCTGGAAAACTTATTACATCTTGTGACGTACTGCAAAAACATGATGAGCCTCTCATTGAAGAGGTTCCTGAAGAAGCTATAGAGATTAGACCAGTCGTGAAGACGTCAAGTACGGTTTCTAAACAAAGTACCGCTTCAAAGAAACCGAGTCCTATTCAAGCAACGGATATGGCAGCGATAAGGGTAGAAGGCGAAAAGCATAAACTAATGTCACAGAGTAAACCTGCTGTTAAAACTGAATATGAGTTCTCCGAGCTTACCGAGAAGAATGTGAAAGACTTTGTAAGAAAAAACAAGGGTTGTTATATGATAGACATCATACACGCTTTTGGAAACTTCCCTGAAGCAAAGGTAAAAGAAACAATACTTGGTGCTAAAAGGCATAACAAAATTCAAGTAAAACACGACCAATATTATTTATAAGGAGTTGTTAAAAATGTCTAACAAGTGTAAAATGTGTGGGAATACTGTAAAGTCTGGCAATTCTTACTGCAAAGAGTGTGAAACCTCTTTGTCAACCTATATTGAGGTTGTAAACGAGACGGCAGATGTAATTCCAGAATTACTTGCAATGTACGATTTGCCGAGAGGTAGAGAATTCGGTATCAAGGGTCTACGCCGTAATATGAGAGGCCAGGGTGCATGGCACACACTCGCAGGTGTGTTGTATGTAATTTGTGCGCTCTTGGCTGGTGCAGCGGCTATTTTTGGTGCTACATTACCCAGTGTGCCAGATTCAACAGCTATTCTTGCGTTTATCACTGGTGTATATGCATTATTTGCCTGTGCGAACTTCATCTATGCAAGTAGACTGAAGCAGTATGCAAATGCGCTTCCTGAGTATCTGCTTTTGGAGCAGTGTGTTTCTCCTGTTGGGGTAGTAATGGGTATGTTGTTCTGCATTCCGGCTATGATCTATGCCATTATGATTTGTCAACAGGCAAGAAAACTTCAGTAAATTCAAAGATGTATATTTAAAGGTTCCCTTTCTAAAAGGGAGCCTTTAAATATTATATAGTATTTGTTGTGTTAAATGCAATAAATTTGTAATCTCTACGAATGGTGGTTGAAGTTGATGAAAGTGACTAAAGTTATGTTATATACACGTCGGAAGGCACCGCATATTCTTACTTTCTGTTCTGTATTCCTGGATGACTCATTCAAGGTGAACGACATTCAATTATGTGAAAAAGGAGAAAATGGTGAAAGATTTCTCATTTTTCCAAGCAGACAGGATATTTACGATTACATTGGCAAACTGAATAAAGGCAGTGGTGTAGATATTGTTCTTCCTGAGGTGAATAGCGCTACTGTTTCAACAAGTGACAAGAAGAACAGAAAGTATGAGGAGTTTTTCCATCCTGTTAATGCGGAAGACTATAAAAATATTTTGAATGCTTGTAGTTCTGCTTACGACGCATTAAATGGGACGGACAAAACTACTTGGCGTCCTGAATAACCATAAGAAAGGGTTGTAATCAGTATGGGTAAAAAGAAAGAAGTAGTTTTCTATAAAAACAGATATAAGGGTCAAAGAATATCTGAAGCTACTTGTGATAGGTTGGAGTCTTTATTGAGGTTGGATGAAAAAGGCGGTTATGTTGAGGAGCTTCAACATATTATCTATGATTTATCTGCTTCTGAGGTAGACCAGGTAAAGGAACTCAAGAGCGGAGATATGCTCGAACCTCAATATGGTACTCTAAAGAATAATCAAACTATCGGTGTTGCTTACATGTACTTTGCTGGGAGCTGCATTCTTGGAGATTCAGTGGGTATGGGTAAAACTGTTCAAGTATGTGGTCTTTGTAATCTTCTTGAAGCAGAACACACAAAAGCTGGCAGTGACTTTAGATTCCTGTTTTTAACTGGTAAAAATCTTGTAGAACAGACTCGTGACAAGATGATCAAGTTTACTGGAAACTATGTCGAAACGCTATATGGCTTAAAGCCAGATGTAACTCGGTATATTGCAGCAAACGAGGATTATCCTCAATACAGTGTTGTTGGTAGTCACTCATTGTTAACAAATAAGCTCTTCCAGGAATATATGGCAAGGTATAGAAGGGAGCATGGTTTTAATCCATTTGATCTTCTTGTAATTGACGAAGCTGGTGACGTTCTTACCAATACTGCTACGCAGCGTTATAAGGACGCAAAGTACCTTGCAGATATGTTTGACCGAGTTGTATTACTGAATGCTACCTCTTTTGAAAAAGAGTTGCTGATGTTTTATAACCAGCTAAACTTTATAGATGAGACTTTTCTTCCGACAAAGACTGCTTTTGAAAAAGAATACATGGTATATACTTATGGCATTGCAAGTTATCCTGTATTTCAGGGCAAGTATAAGAACGAGGATAAGTTTAAACGCTTGGTAGCTTACAGGTACTTGGCTCGAACAAGAAAGAGTTCTGGTGCTAAGATGATAGACTGCTCTGCTGATATTATTGTATCTCAGCTGTCACAAGAACAGCGTGAGTTGTTGAGGCTGACAAGTATTCCTGCAATGGTCTATGAATGCCCAGGGTACTTTAGAATGGGTTATGAGACGAATATGTCAACAACTCCTAAACTCCAAGATTTAATCAGGCTTCTTAAAGAGGACCTAAAAGATGAGCAATCCATTCTAATTTATTCTCGGTATAAAGAGTCTCAATTTGCGATTCAAAGGGTACTCTTTAACGAGCTTGGGATAAATGCTTCTATCTTAAATGGTGAATCTTCTCAGAAGGAAAGAAATGCTGTAATTGACAAGTTTAAACTTGGGGACATTAGAATACTTATTACCAATGTTCAAAAAGGCTTAGACTTTGGTAACTGTAATGTCTGCATTTTCTACAGTTATGATCCTAATCCTAATAAGATGGTGCAGTTCGAGGGGCGTATGACCCGCGACTATGATATTGTAGGCAAGCATGTATATCTGCTAATCTCTAAAGGCTCGGAGCTGACTACCTTTAAAAAGACTGTAGCCGATCGCGCAAGGGCCTCAGATATCTTTGCAGGTAGTGACTTCTCATGTGTATTAAGCATCTTGCTTGATAACGATACCTTGAGTAAGATTTAGTTAGTGTTGGTATAACAATGGGTTATGCCTGTTTTGGTTGTATAGTTATGGGTTACAATTCAAACAGAAGGAAGGCATAATCTATGTTAAAGTTTTGTCAAAGGTTAGTATCTTTTTGCATTGTCCTAACAATACTGGTAAGTTCTGTACTCATTGTAAGTGCAAATGGTATTTATAGTGATGTTCCAGACGATGCTTGGTATAAAGAAGCAGTAGAGTATTGTTACGACAAAGGTTTAATGGTGGGGGTAGGTTCCAATACTTTTGGTGGTGACATACTGGTAAATAGAGAGATGTTTGCTACTATAGTTTATAGGATGGAAGGTAGCCCACAACCAAATATAACTTTATCTCAGTCAAAGTTAATCGATGTAAGTGATAACTACGCAAGGATTCCAATATTATGGGCTTTTGAGTCTGGAATAACTGCTGGAACAAGCAAGATTACTTTTTCTGGAAAAAATAGTATAACGAGAGAACAACTTGTAACTATGTTGCATAGATATGCAAGCATAAAGGATATAAGGCATAGTGCAACAGATAGAACGCTAAGTTACTATAGCGATGTGTCAGAAGTCAGCTCTTGGGCGTTATCTTCTGTAGAGTGGGCAGTAAAATATGGTATCATAGAAGATGATGTATGCAGGGGTACGAAATTGCTAAAACCTAAAAGAAATTGTACACGTGCTGAAGTAGCTTCGATGGTATATCATTTCCTAACCAGAGCATCAAATACTACCAACCATTATTACAGAAAACTTGTTCTTGAAGACAGATATAAGAGGAAGTATTTCGAAGGAGACCCTGCTGTAACATATTGGCTTACTTGCAAGACTTGCGAAGGGAGAAGCACAAGAGATTATCTGGATGCAAGTATCGAAGGGGTAAAATATATAGCGTTAACTTGTAAGCAGTTTAACTATCAAAAGGCACTGGTTTGTGTTAAAGAGTGTGAGAATGAGGCGAATCCAATTGAATACGCTGTCCAACAATCTTGGTTTACTCTTGGGTTATCACGCTATACTATTGCTGTTTTAGATAAACATAAAGATGAAATAAAGACCTTCAATGATATGTATAAGGTGCATACAGACACTCCGAAGTCTTGTTCTATATCTCAGTCTTCTGTACAAACAGAGATCAATTCTCGTTCTAAAATGTATGGTAGACTCGTAATACCAAAAGTAAACATTAATGTGGGGTTATTTCAATGTAAGCTTAGTGAAAGTTCTCTAAGTCAACAATATGTAAATGCTCAGGATAGTGCTGCATATATCTTATATTATGGCTCCAATTCTGTTATCTGTGACCATGTAAACCAATCATTCGCTACTCTGTCGAATGTGCAATATGGCGATATTGCTTACATAGTAACAGGTAGTGCCACAGAGCGATATATGTGTGTTGGGGTTGGTACTGGAAGAAATAAATCAAATGACCTTGTGGATAGCGACGGAACCTCTTTAAGACAAAGAAACAAAGATGGTATTGTAATGTACACCTGCAAAGATATTTATGGTGGCATCTACTATTCATTATGGCAATATATAGATTGAGTCTTATTAGAGGGCAACCTGCAGGTTGCCCTCTTTTGTTAAAGGGTGATATTATGAAAAAGCTATTAAGTATTCATTTATGTATAATTCTTGCTATAGTTACCTTGATATTGCCGGTAAGCGCCGACATACACGGTGGTGACACGAAAGACTATAGCGAAGTAGCAGCCATGCAGAATGGAGTTACGGCGTATGCACTGAGCTTTGCTGGAGACGGAGAGGTGAAGTATGTTCTTGGAGGCTATGGTGGTAGGCTCCATCCAGGCGGAGAAAATGACGGATATTGGAGTTTAGAGCAGGTAAAGCAACACCATAATGAATATAGGGAGCCTCACAACCAAGATGAAGTGTCTGCATATTTGGCAGGAAATAAGATATGCGGTTGCGATTGCGCTTCTTTTGTAAGTGCTGTATTTCAACACTTTGGTCTTTACAAAGACTCTTGGGGTATTACTTGTACAACTTATGCAAATAGTGCAGATTGGCATGAAATAACTGCAGAAGAAGCAAGACCAGGAGACATAGTTCTGTATTGGGAAAAGAAGAAAAGTAACGGTACTGTAATAGATGAAGGTTGGGGTCATGTAGAGCTTTACATAGGCGGTGGAATGCAGGTAGGTATTCGAAGGTCAATATACTCAGAGGGAAGCCCTAACTATGTAAGTGTTATGAATGTGTATTCATTTGATAATGCAAACAAGTCTCAATACCCGCATTATTTTAGAGCCTTTGAAGACGAGTCTGTACTTGGCGCTCCTGCTTCTTCTGTACCTGAAATAGAGTTTCAAATATCATCTAACTTTGTTGAGGAGGGAGATTTGGCAGGTATGGTTGAAGATGCCTTATTTTGGCAAGGTTCAAGAAGATTAGTTAGTGCAGATAGAGATAACTTATCAGACTCAGAAATACTAAACATAGAAAAAATAGGAAATATGAAGGATGCTGGGAAGCTAACAGTAGAGAAGGTAACTGGAGTAGCACAGACAGCTTTAGGTATAATCGTACTTGCCTATGCTTTAATTTTATTTGCAGGGTTCATATTCGACAGAGTAAATACTGTTTTTGAGATATCCCTTGTAACTTTGTTCTCGTTTGGTTATATAAAAATTGCGAGACGTGAAGATTACGAAGAAGTCCTAAGAACTAATGGCGTAAAGGCTATTGAGAAGGGCTATATGACTGTTGTAAAATTTTTGATAATTGAGCTTGTTTTGGTAGCCATTGGCTCCGCATTACTTTCAGGAATCATTTTTTACTTAATAATTAAATTATTAGACTGGATAGGAGGTATTATAAAATGAAAAAGTTTGTTTCACTAATATTATGTTTTATAATGCTTGCTTCTATCTGTATGATAGTATATGCAGATGGCTTAGAGACTGCTGGTGTAGACCACGAGTTTCTTACTTTCTTGCAGGGTGCTGAGGCATGGGGAGACCTTGTGTACTCTCCTATAAGCACTACGAATTGTACTTTAAGAAGAGCTGGATGTGCAGTTACTTCTATAACCATTTTAATGGCTTATGCAGACCCTGAGCTTAGAAATGTGGAGACTTGGAACCCTTATATCTGCGCTCAAACTATGTTATATTTTGGAGGAGAGAATGGTAATGACCTTGCATCCTACGACACAAGAGATCCTTCATTTAATTATGTAGGAAGTTGGTCATCTCGAAATAAGACGGCTATTACAAACTATATTAAAGACAAGCTGGAGAACGGATATTACTGTATGATATGGGGTAAACCTTATTGGGCAAATGGTAACGGTCAAAGTACGACTCACTTTTCTCCTGTTGTTGGGATAGACCCTACTACTGACGATATATATGTTTGGGACACTACTTGGGCTGACAACTCGTACCATCGATTTTTAGATGGTACGATTGATGGTTCAACAAGCTCTGTGCAAGTTATTTATTATGAAAGCACAAAGAACAATGCTAAAGAAACAATGTTACTGCACAACCCAAGATGGGGGAATTATATGCCTGATGGTGCCGGTAATGGTGATGGAAATCCTCCAGGTACAACTGAAGAAGACATTCAGTTTGCTGTTCAATCTACTATAAGCGAATGGGAGTTAAATGGCATGCCAACCGAGTCAGATATATCTTGTAGGGCAGCAACACTATCAACTGTCGGCAGAGAGAATATGGGTCTGCAAGAGATATTTAACATCCAATCAATAAATAACAGACTTGACCAAAATAAAAAGGACGTCTTATATTATGTAAGGGTCTTTTCTGTTGTAATTGGTCTGTTGCTATTTGTTTATGCTATACTCTTATGGTCAGGGTATATGTTAGATCGTTCTAACTCATTTATTCAGTTAGAGTTTGTATCTCTTTTTACCTTTGGTAAGCTTAGAATGGCAAAAGACGATGTACAGGTAGATGAGGCAGAAAGGGGTTATATAACGAAGAAAGACTTGTATATTCGTATTGTAATTATATTGGCCATTGCAATAGTGCTTATAAGTGGCGTGTTGATGACTTTTATAAGCAAACTTGCATACTGGGTTGCTGGTTCTTGAAGTGTTTTAAGGAAATATCTTTACTGTTAGTATTATATAGGAACAGTAGGTGCTTTTATGGTATATAATTTAAGAAATGTAGCAAAAAATTATGTAACCACCTATTTTGATTTTATTAAGAATAAACGCACAAGCAGATGGACTGATGAAGAGACTTTTGTGCTATTCTCTTATGGGTTAAAAAGGTTGTTAGGTCTTGACAGTGCGGATTTCAATCATCGGGTAACTGTGTATGGGACTAATTGGTTGCATAAGTTGAAAAAAGTGAAAGGTTGCCCAAAACATATAGAAAGGGTTTCTTTTGCAGATAAGGTGTCAATACTAAATTTATCAAAGGCTTATTTAGTTATTATGCTTAAACAAGAAAACCTGGAAGATAATGTTAACCTACCAGAAGAAGATATTTACTTTGAATTGGAAGAGGTATAAGATGGGTATTCAAATTAGGTTTGATGATTGTCCTTATGGCTGTAATTCTAATGCAAAAATTCTAAATCCAGAAACAGGTAAGATGGAAGACTGCCCTTATTGTAGTGAGAAGCGAAAAACTCTTATGAAGAGTGGTGTTGCTATAGACACAGATACAGGTAGAGAAGAAGATTTATGGAAACTTCTCGGTGTTCCTAAAAGGTACATTACTTCTAAGTTTGTGTATGATAGTGTTGTGGCAGACCACGAGAGGGCTTGGCTTGTAGAAGATTCTCTTTCTCGTCAAGAGGAGGAAATTAAAGAAATAATTGATAAACTTCTTTTAAGTGAACTTCCAGAGTATAGCGTATGCTTTGGATTACCTATAGGAGGAAGGGTAGAAAATGTAATCTTTCCTGTTCTTTCAACTGCGTATAAGAATGGGTTTTCTGTTTGTAAAGGCATTTCAGCGTCTATGTTCAACAGACTGTTGTTAAATCAAGATAAAAGTCTTGATGCCTATTACAATAGTGATATTGTTGTAATCCTTATTAACGATGGTTGTACATATGCGGACATTGATAGCGCAAAGGGGTTATGTCAAACAAGGGCTTTGAATGGAAAACCTACTATCTATGTAACTACTTGGAAGTTCGAAGCTTGTTCAGCATTTTTAAGTGGTGCTAAGGAGGAAAGAACTTTATTCCAAGCATACCCTGTTTTTGTAGAGTATGTAAGTGGTGGTAGGTCATCTAATTACATTAACTCTCTTAAAGGTGTTTCTAATGGTATGTACTCGGAGTCTGAAGGTCAAGGGGTATCAATTAGTGACCTATAGGGTATCTTCTTATATTATATAATGTATTTAGATATTAAGTGTTGTTTTTATCGACTTTTTTATAGCTATTAGATTAAAAGTCTTGTTATCTTTTATGAGTTTTCCTTATCTCATAAAGGGGGTTATTAATGATTATAATCGGGGATAGTCATTAGTAATTAGTTAGACTTTTTTCTAAAGTGCTTGCAGTGTGCTTAAAAATATGGTACAATGTAAGTGCAATTAAAATCGTTGGTATAGTGTGTTGCGTATTGACGATTTAATAAAAAGGAGGTAATAGCAACATGAAGGTAAAAGTGAATAAATTCGTGAGTCTGTTTCTTGCTCTCGTAATGGTCATCTCTCTTGCGACCGTGGGGGCAACAGTCTTCGCAGAGGAGCCGCCTGAGATGGAGACCAGAGCAGCGGAAGAGACTCAGCCGAAGGAGGAAGCTCCCGAGGTAACGGAAGCCGTTCCTGTGGAGGAAGAGGTCACGGAGAAGCCAGCAGATGCGGAAGAGCCGTTCGAGACGGAAAAGCCTGAGACAAGCGACGAACCTATTGTTGTGGTTGAACCACAGGAAGTACCCGAGGCATCCGAGGTCGAGGAGATTGCAAGCCCCGAAGAGAGCACTGATAACGATATTGTCACTGGTGCATGGGGCGAGTATGCAACCTATTCTTGGGATCCTGCTTTTAAGGTTTTGACCATTACCCAGGTTTCAGGAGATGTCGGCGGTGTTATCGATGGTGACTCCGTCCAGGATTACAAAAACCTTGCCGAAGTTGTCAATATCATTGCCGACAACGAAGGCAATGGGTACGGCTCTGTCAAGAACTTCCACGACTACAGTATGGAAACCCTGTGTGTCTATGGTTATGTGTATGGCGAAGAGTCCGGCGCAGAGGTTTTTAAGGATTGCCCTAATCTTAAGAAAATCATTGCAAAGGGTACTTTCAGTGGATTCTGCATTGCTGGATGTGATAATCTCGAACAGTTCGTCATCGCGGGGCCTATCATGCTGGATTTCTATTGTGGAATTCCCAAGACCTGTGTTATCTATGGACCTAATGTCGATGATTATGTTATCACGGCGCAGTATCAGGGCTATACTTATGTGGTCATTGACTCTTACAATCCTTGTGATTATGGCCAGCACTCGTGGATTTATGGACCGAATGACAAGGCTCCCACCTGCACTGAAGATGGCTACAGTGAAATCATTTGCCAGCTGTGTAACGCTCAGTACGAGACAAACGGCGTGAGAGAGGCACTCGGTCATGTTTATAACGAGGAGACTCATCGGTGCGACCGTTGTGGCGAGCTGGACCCTAATTTTGGGGGCAACGAAGACCCTGTTGACCCCGAGAATCCCTTTAAGGATGTAAAGCCCGGAAAGTGGTATTACGATGCCGTAATGTGGGCTGTTGCAACTGAAGTAACTGCGGGCACTTCCGCAACTACATTTAGCCCCGATAAAGAATGCACCCGTGCTGAGATCGTAACATTCCTGTGGCGAGCAGCAGGTAGTCCAGAACCTACTATTACGGAGTGCAACTTTAAAGATGTTAAGCCCGGAAGGTTTTATTACACGCCTGTTCTGTGGGCGGTTGAGAATCATGTAACTGCTGGTACGAGCGAAACTACCTTTAGCCCTGATGAGACCTGCACACGAGCTCAGATCGTGACGTTCATCTGGCGCCAGAAGGGTAGTGTTGTTGAAGGCGATGCTTCTAAGTTCGACGACCTGAAGCCTAATGCATACTACATTCCTGCTGTCGCATGGGCTGTATACAACAATGTAACTGCAGGTACCTCCTCTCATGAGTTTAGTCCTGACAAGACCTGCAATCGTGCAGAAGCCGTAACATTCATCTATAGGGCTTACAGCGAAGGCTAAGTACAAAAAAGTAAATATAGTGAGTGTTGGAATAATGGTAGCTATGTGGTTTCATGGCTACCATTATTTTTATAAAGGTATTGCAATATACTTAAAAGTATGGTACAATGTAAGTACCAAACAAACTTAGGAGGTTTTTACAAATGAAAAAGTTAATCAGTGTCATTCTCATTCTTGCGCTTGTTCTGTGTGCAATGCCTGTCATCGCAAGCGCAGACGACTCCAAACCCTTCGTGGACGTCCCCAATAATTCATGGTACACTGCAGGTGTTCTGTACTGCTATGAACACGAGCTTATGGTCGGTACTGGAGAGGGCAAGTTTTCTCCGCAGTCCCCAGTAACCCGTGCAATGGTGTGTACTGTTCTGTGGAGACAGGCTGGCGCTCCTGAGCCTGTTGGTGACAGCTATTTTCTGGATGTTCCGAATGGTAAGTGGTACACTAAGGCAGTAAACTGGATGTATGAGACTCGGATTGTAAATGGTATTGGGCGCCAGCTCTTTGAGCCTAACACTCCGATTACTCGTCAGGATATGGCAACAATTCTGTATGGGTATTCTGATATGATGCGTTATAACATCAATAACCGTGCCACCATTTATATCCAGGACCTTGGAAATGGGCAGACTGAAGGTGTTTATAAAGACGGTCTTAAAGTGTCCAGGTATGCCGTAATTGGTATGGAGTGGTGCGTTGCAAATGGGTTCATCATGGGAACTGCGCAAGATACTCTTTCTCCGAAAACCACAATGACCAGAGCTCAGATGGCAACAATCCTTTACAGATTCTGTACCTGGCTTGAAAAACCTCAGCCTAAGATTTGGTGGCGTACAGACCTCGGTGACAGTGATATGCCGTACACTGTATATTATCCCACAGAAACCTCTGCAGGCTATATCAAGTATGTGGATAACTGGAGTCACAAGGTTTACTGCCACTATCTCGAGAAAGGTCTTACTGAACACTATCCTACCAAGAAAGAGCTTCAGTCCATGTGCAACAAACTGAATGCATGGCTTGCATTGGAGCCTGGATGGACTGTCACTGAAGACCACCCGACAGACAGCTATTCTGTGGATGTCAGTTTCAGCTATATGTTCTATACTGCGGATATGTATGAGAACGCAAGAGGTTGGCTGAAGGCTCTTGTGCAGCTCGACCAGCAGAATGAAGAGAATTTCGGTCATGTTGGGGTAATGCAGTGTGAAAATAGCGACAGATGGACCATTGTGATGTACTACGGTTAAGACTCCAACAATAATTTAAAGTGACAGCCTAACAAGGCTGTCACTTTTTTTGTTGTATTTTCCTCACCTATAAATATTTTATATGTTTTGTAAAACTTGTACTATGTAAAGCTTGTACTATGTGTAGTAAAATCTATGGGGGTAATTATATGAGAAATTCAGTAAAAAGAGTAGTATCATTTGTTCTGTCAATGGTATTACTTCTATCTCTCTTTCCTGTAAATATGGTGCTTACTGCAAGTGCTGTATCTCAGGATGTACTAACAGTAAATGAGCATAGGTCAACTCAATATACAGCAAAGGGTTCCGGTGTTCCTTTTTACCATGTTCATTATCTTGGAAGTGCCAGAATATCGGGTGTAGCTGATAATAGAGTAACATACTGCTTGGATAGAAACCAGCTTATATCATCCTCTCAACCAAGAAATGACTCAAATATTGATGATCTAACGTATTCAGAGTACTGGAGAAGTTTGACAGACAAGCAAAAGCTTTTTATAAAAAGAGCCTTGTTATACGGGTACTCCGGTATTGACAGTAGCAATAGTAATTATACGGAGTCCGCTTGGAGAGCTGCAACACAGGCTGTTCTTTGGGATCTTACAGAGAGGTCTATTAACGATAACAGTAATGATGCTGGTTTCCATTTATTTACGGACAATGATCCTCAAGATGGTACTTTTAGGACAGTGGCGCAGCTTTCAAGTATGAGCAGTTATAGTGCGTATAAAACAGCTGACTCTAATACAAAAAGTGAATATGAGTGGATGGTTGGCGCAATAAACAATCATAGTGTTGTACCAAAGTATAACAATGTAGCTGGTAGTAACTCAGGCGCAAATAATCCAAACTTAACATATAGCCAAATTACAACTACAAGCTATGTTGATACAATAAACTCAACTGGTGCAAGAACTTATACAGACAGCACTAATGCTACAAAATATCTGATGTCAGGAACTACTGGATTAAGGGTAATATATGAAGATTCAAGAGACGCTGTAGCAGACCCAGGGAATAGTAATGGTAACGTTGGTGCTGTAAATGTGTGGCACGATAGCGGAAGTAATTCAATTCGCATTAATGTGCTAAGACCAATGTATGGTAGCTTTGCCATTCGTATTTCCAAAGGGCCTGCAGATGCTGGTCAAAATACAATGCACTTGCAGTGGCATAACTTGTATGACTATGGTGGAATACAGGGTGGTGGTAGAGTTCAGAATACTGCATTTGGCCATGCAGCTGACCCGTTCTATGCTTATTATAAGTTCAGAGTTGTTGCAAATGAGATTACAGTTGAAAAGAAATACACGAATAACGTT
>ODAI012633500.1_pt1 | contig 17046 bp, 16 predicted proteins | sample 1539321 | NCBI WGS metagenome assembly ODAI01 (sample SAMN02144231, study PRJEB22623) | gut metagenome | biome: sheep rumen | host: Ovis aries | place: New Zealand | reverse complement strand
CAGTGCCGCAGTTAAGGAAATACTTAAAACAGTTAGAATACCATCAAGTGAACCAAGGGCAACGTACCTGCTCAATTCGATATAATCCTTAATGACTTTCTTCAATGTTATCTTCATATTAAATCTTACTCTTTAGTGATGATTATCTTCCTAATTCCTTATGTGCTCTTGCCAAATGTCCTGCTGCCAAAGCACCGGCCAGGGACAATTCACCTGCAAGAACTATGCTTGCTACTAAGGATGCAAATTTGTTTACGTTTCCACTACCTTTTACATTCATGATGTTTAATGACTCTGTGGCAGTTTCAAGTCTTGTTCCACCACCAACGGTTGCAACAGGCAAGTCAGGGATGGTTACGCTAAAGTAAAGGTCACCGTCAACATTTTCTGCACTGGTAATTCCGATACTACCTTCAACTACGTGTGCAGGGTCTTGACCACAGGCTAAAAATACTGCTGCCACCATGTTTGCAAAGTGTGCATTATAACCGTAACTACCTGCAATTGCTGAACCGATTAGGTTTTTAGCATAGTTAACTTCAACAACAGCTTCTGGTGTTGTTTTTAAGGTTTTTTCCACAATTTCCTTAGGAACTGTAACTTCAGCTACAATGCTTTTTCCTCGTCCTTCAATCATGTTAAGTGCTGAAGGCTTTTTGTCCACACAAAAGTTTGAACTAAGAGCAATAACGTGAATGTCGTTTTTTTCTTCAATAAAGTTCATGGCCTCCTGTGTTGCAATTGTCACCATGTTCATTCCCATACTGTCTCCTGTTTCAAAACAAAAACGTGGGTAAACGAATCTTCCAACGATTGCAATAGGATCAATTTTAATAAGTTTGCCGTGATTAGTTGTGCTTTCTGCAACTTCCTTGATTTCATCAAAGTGTTCTTCAATCCATTGTTTTATTTTACTTGCTTCATGAACGTTTTTTGCCTTTATGACTGGTGCTCTTGTCATTTGGTTTTTGATAATTGAAACGGAACATCCGTTTGAGTTTCTTATAACTGAACATCCTCTGTTAACACTGGCAAGCAATGCTCCCTCTGTAGTGGCCATTGGAACATATGATTCTATGATTTCTTCATCTTCCGTATTTATTTTGACCGGTCCGACAACACCAACTGGTACTTGTATGGTTCCTATTTGGTTTTCTATGTTTTTCTTGGCAGTGTCGGTCATGTCTATTGAATATTTTCCTATGTGTTCAAGTTGTGTGTTGGTTTTGTTTTCAATGAATTTACGTCTGATATCTGTTGCCTGATTGGCATTTTCTGCATATTTCTCTATTTGATGAATTTTAATTTCGCCAGATTCCAGTTTTTCAATTATTTCATTACAGTTTGAATCCATTTTAATGCATCCTTAAAATATTTCTTAATCTAATATTTGTAATTTAATTATATGAAATTATTTAATTTAAAAAAAAGTTTTGAAGGTATAGTTTATACTATACGATAAAAAAAATTGTGATGATTTTATTAATATTTTTTTAGTTTAGGTTTTATTGTTTGATTAATTCTACAATATCACTAGGTATGTCTGCTACCTTAATTCCATGCTGAGCTAATATTTCCTTTTTGTTCTGTGCAGTACCGTCAGTACCCTCAATAATTGCTCCTGCATGTCCCATACGTTTACCTAATGGTGCTGAAACTCCTGCGATAAATGAGATAACAGGTTTGGTTACGTGTTTTTCTGCATATTCTGCTGCTTTTATTTCTGCTACTCCACCAATTTCACCAAGAAGTACTATCTGTTCTGTTTCAGGGTCTTCTTCAAATTGTTTGAGTGCTGTAATAAAGTCAATACCTGTTACAGGGTCTCCACCTACACCAAGACAGGTACTTTGACCTAGACCTGCATCTGTAATCTGACTGGCTATTTCATAGGTTAATGTTCCACTTCTTGAAACCAGTCCTATGTGTCCTTTTTTAAAGATGTGTGTAGGCATGATTCCTAACTTACCTACACCTGGAGTGATTATACCTGGTGTGTTAGGACCGATAACAGTTGTGTTGTTTTCCTGTGCATATTTTACGATTTCCATTGTGTCGTGGATAGGTATGTGTTCTGTAATGATGATTACCAGATCCACTTCTGTAATTGCTTCAAATGCAGCGTCTTTAACGTATGGTGCCGGAATAAATATGATACTTGCATTTATGTCTGGGTGATATTTTTTAATTTCTTCTATGGAATTGTATACTGGAACACCCTCTACAGTTTGACCGGCTTTACCTGGACTTGTACCTGCAACTATGTTTGTTCCGTATTCAATCATTTCTTTTGTATGGAATCTTCCTTGTTTTCCAGTAATTCCTTGTACAATTGCTTTAGTGTTTTCATCTAATAAAATCAATTAAACCTTCTCCTTTAATTAGTTAAATATTAATAAAATCATTTAATCCATCTGTAATAATAAAATATCATTTCTTATTATTCATTTTAGACTTTATCACTATTTTATATGTTTTTTGTAATATAAAAACTTTATATAATAATATTGTAAATTTAAATAATATTATTCCTATAAAAGCTTCAATTTTAAATTCAAGCCATATAATGCCTATGAACATTATTATATAAAAAAGAAAAAAAGGGACTTTCAACTTAAAGATTTATTCATTTGTCTAAAATTCGGCATCTGTATGAGAAATATTCTGCCAGATCAATGAGGTTACCATTCATAATGGCTGTGGCCGTAAAGATTACGCTGCCTGGAATAACGTTTATAGGGGTGTGTCTTTTTACAAGGTATGTATTTTTGTTTCCTAGTATGGCTCCAATCATGGCACCTGCAACGACACCTACCTCTTCGACATCAGTAACATTTGCCACAATAACCGGATCATCAGTCTGGTTTGAAACGTAACCCACGCCTGGAATGTGTTTAATGCCATCCATAATGCTGGACTTGACGTCATATACATCCTTCATGTTTGATGCAGCTTCAACAGCGCTTCTAGCAACATTATTCACAAAATATTCCCCACAGTAGGTGTCAAAAGCAATTACAATGGCATCCGGATAAAATTTGGGATTCAAGTCAAGTTCGACATAGGAAATACCTTCCCCTGCCTCTTCAGGCTTTTGTCCCACACCATTTATATCATCGAATCCAAGAGCATTGTCATTTAGCACATCAAAAATCCTCTTATTAACTATTTCCACCAAGTCATCATCCTCAACCACTGCAGTTATCACAATGTCATCACCTGTAATGTTGGAAAGCAACGCTTGTGAAGCTCCGGCTTCTTTAATTTTATCCAAATTTTTCTTAATGTTACATATTAAATCATCACTGCAAGAAACATCGTTATCGGATATGTCAATACCATGACATAGCATTTTCATAGTAAAACCTCATAGATATTATTGTATAATAATATAATTTTTTTAATTTTAATATTTTATTTTTAATAAATTGTTTTTACTAAAACAAAGATAGATATAATCATATAAAATCGGGGAGCGTAGATTAAAATAAATACTGGAGTATGTGCTTCAATAATAGAAAAAGATAAAGAAAGCATTATCACTTTAATTCAACAATTATCTGAAGAAAATTTTGATTATTTGGAGCTAAGATTGGATGTTATAGAGGATATTGACTCTGATAAGGCAAAAAATATTATAGAATCAATTAAAGAAATCACTCAAAAACCTATAATATTAACAAACAGAACCAAAAAGGAAGGGGGATTTTTTGAAAGATCAGAGGAGGAAAGAATAAAAATACTCTCTGATAATGCACATCTGGTGGAAATAACAGACGTGGAACTAAGTACTCAACAACAGCTAAGACAAAAAGTGATAGACAAGGCAAATAAAACAATCATTTCCTATCATAACTTTGACAAGACACCTTCCGAGGATTACCTGCAGGATATAATTGATAATTCATTTGAAACTGGTGATATTCCTAAAATAGCCGTAAAACCTCATACAATGGAAGATACATATATCATATTACGTTTACTGATGAAAAACAGGGGTATCATAGCAATAAGTATGGATGAGATAGGTTCATATACAAGAATAATGGCACCAGTAATGGGCGCTCCTGTAACCTATGCTGCAATAACGGACGAATCGGCACCGGGCCAATTGGATATTGAAACCACAACCAGAATGATAAAAAAACTAAAAAACTGATTTAAATGAACGCAAAAGAAAAAACAATCATAAAATCATTAAACAAAACAGGTGTAGACACAAGATTTGTCAGCCTCTACAAAAATGACATTTACATAAACAACCTGAAGTTCTCTAAATTCTCAAGAAAGAAGGAAGAAAAGTTCAGGGAGGAATATCCTGAAATAGAAGTACATCGTTCCAAGCTCTTCCAAAAACTATGCATCAAGGTCTCAAGAACTGTTAAAAATCAGATAAAACCACAAAGCAAATTATTCATAGTCAACGACAACAGTCTGGAAAGCATAGCATTGTATATACTTTTAGAACCATACAAAAGAAAATATGGAATAAAAATAGTTGAAAATCCGGATGATGATACAATAAATGTCAGTGACAAATGTATTGATGACTTTTGTTTGGAATACATCAACTTGATGAAAAACGGGGAAAAAATCGAAAACAACCAACAGCCCAACACTATTTATCCATTAAAGCATGTTAAGTATCAGTGGATAAAGGACTGGATAGAAAGCACGAACATCAATTATTTGTTCAAAAAGGAATATGAAGAGGACACTAAAAAAGAAATAATAAATTTCCTGGAAAAACACATTCCTAACGTGCAGGAATCAATTATACAATCGGTAAATTACCTGGAAGAAAATAATCAATAGGGGGAGTAAAATAAGATGGCATCAAACACAAGCGGAGAAATATTTAAGGTAACAACATTCGGAGCAAGTCATGGAACAGCATTGGGAGCAACAGTGGACGGTTGTCCTGCAGGATTGGAACTCTCAAGGGAAGACATACAAAACGAATTAAACAAACGAAGACCGGGAACAAGTAACTTAACTACACCACGGGATGAAAAGGATAGTGTTGAAATATTGTCAGGAGTATTCAATGGAAAAACAGATGGAACCCCGATAACAGCAATAGTAAGAAACAGTGACCAGATAAGTAAAAACTATGACAATCTCATAAACAATCCAAGACCGGGACATGGAGACTTGTGCTGGTATAAAAAGTTTGAAAACTATGATTATCGTGGTGGTGGAAGAGGCAGTGGAAGAGTAACAATCGGACACGTAATCGGAGGAGCAATAAGTAAAAAGTTATTGTCCCTCCATGACATCACAGTCACGGCACATGTAACATCAATACATAATATCAAAACACAAAAAAAGTACACGTTGGAACAGATACGAAAAAACATAAGTAAAAACAATGTCAGATGTGCAGATTTGCAAAAGGCCAATGAAATGGAAGAAGCAATTCTTAAGGCCAAAGAAGATGGTAACAGTGTTGGAGGAACAGTTGAAATAATAATAGATAACGTTCCAACAGGTCTGGGACAGCCTGTATTTGATAAACTCGACGGTGATCTTGCCAAGGCATTGATGAACATTGGTGCAGTTAAGGGTGTTGAAATAGGCCTGGGATTTGAAAGCACAACATTAACTGGAAAAGAGTTTAATGATCAATATTACACACAAAACGGCAAAATAATGACAAAAACAAATAACTCCGGAGGAATTTTGGGTGGCATGTCCAATGGGATGCCAATAATAATCAGAATTGCGGTTAAGCCAACACCGTCAGTCAGTGGTGTTCAAAAAACAGTTAATCTGGAAAATAACACTGATTCAGAAATAGAAATTGTGGGACGTCACGATCCATGCATCTGTCCAAGAGTGACCACGGTTGCAGAATCAGCCTGCAGCATGGTTATTGCTGATCATATGATCAGAGCAGGATTTATTCATCCTGATAAAATATAATTTTTATAAAAATAAGCCCCGAGGGGGATTTGAACCCCCGATCCCCTGATTACGAGTCAGGTACTGTGCCGGGCTGAGCCATCAGGGCAATAAAAAAATAGTAACTAACAAATTAACTATGTTGCTTATAGTATTTAGTAATTGTTATTCAACATTTACATAAACTGTTCTAAGTTCATAGTTAATCCATCAGTTGCAGCGATTGTTCTGACACCGGTATTGTTTGTAATCTGCCGGGTGTTTTGGAACGGATTGTTCATAATCAAATTAACGCCTAAATGGGTCATAATAGCAACTTGTGGTTGAATTTCATTAACTAATTGTTCGAAGTCTATTGTTCTCATATGACCTTTAATCTTTCGTTCTCCTTCCTTAATTACACAACCAATTAATACGTCAGCACCTTCATGTTCTTTGCTTAATTCAGGAAAGTATTCTGTGTCTGCTGTGTAATTAATATTTAATCCATCATAATTAATGTTAAATCCTACGCATGTAGAATCTCCATGATGAGTAGCAGTACCTCTTACTGTAATTTCACCATCTTTAATAACATCTCCGGGATGTAATACAGAAATCTCTGATTTTGATTGATGATATTTTGATATACCGGGACCTATTTCCCCATTACCATTAATTACACTTTCACTTCCAATCACATGTCCTGTTCTTTTTGTCATTCCTTGGGTCATAGCTTCTATCATAATTTCGGCATCATTATAATGGTCGGTATGACAATGACTGACTAGTAACATATTGATTTTTCTTGGGTTTAAACCGAATTGATGGCTTCTTACTAAAGCACCAGGTCCAGGGTCTACATGGATATTTTTGCCATCAATGTCGTCTATTCTGAATCCACCGGTCATTCTTTTTTGACTGATGGTTGCAAAACGACCTCCTCCGGTTCCCAAAAACTGTAATTTCATCATATCTCCTACTAAATTTTTGAGAATAATAATATTTGAATCAAATATTATCTATGTCTCTATTTACTTAGATGACTATATATAGTTTCCTATATTTAATAAAGTAATACCTTTTTTTAGGATTAAATATGTCGTTTAAGTATTGATGAAATTTTAAGGATTACTTCTTTGTATGGTTTTATTTCAGCATAGGTTTTAAGTAAATTCCAGTATATGAACCTGTTTGTGAAATTTCTTCGGGAGTTCCTACAGCTACGATTTCTCCTCCTTTATCTCCACCTTCAGGACCTAAATCAATGATATGGTCTGCAGTCTTAATTACATCGAGGTTGTGTTCAATAATTATCAGAGTATTTCCCTGATCTCTTAATTTTATCAATACTTCCAGTAATCTGTTGATGTCATCAAAGTGAAGTCCGGTGGTAGGTTCGTCCAGTATGTATAATGTGTTGGACGTGTTTTGTCTGCTTAATTCCTTGGCCAGTTTAACTCTCTGGGCTTCCCCACCGGATAAGGTTGTTGCAGGCTGACCGAGTTTCACATATCCAAGCCCGACATCCACAAGTGTCTGTAACTTTCTCTTGATTTTTGGAATGTTTTCAAAGAATTCAAGGGCTTCTTCACTGGTCATTTCAAGAACATCATTTATGTTTTTTCCCTTGTATCTGATATCCAGGGTTTCTCTATTGTATCTTTTACCTTCGCATACTTCACATGGAACGTATACATCAGCTAAAAAGTGCATTTCAATCTGTACAATTCCATCTCCGCTGCATGATTCGCATCTTCCACCCTTGACGTTGAAACTAAATCTTCCAGGTTTATAACCTCTCTGTTTGGATTCAGCGGTTTGTGCAAATAATTCCCTTATGTATGTAAACAATCCAATGTATGTTGCAGGATTGGAACGGGGAGTTCTGCCGATAGGGGACTGATCGATTACGATAATTTTATCAATGTTTTCAACACCGCTAATGGATTCATGTTTTCCTATTTTATGCTTGTGTTTGTTTGTTAGTATTTCATCAATTCCATGATAAAGGATTTCATTCACAAGGGTACTTTTTCCGGAACCTGATACTCCAGTTACACATATGAACTTGCCCAATGGGAATTCGACGTCAATGTTTTTAAGATTGTTTTCCTGTGCTCCGTGAACGATGATGGATTTGCCGTTTCCTTCATGTCTTTCTTTCGGAACAGGAATTTCCTTATCTCCGGAGAGGTATTGTCCGGTCAGTGATTCCTTGTTGTTTTTTATATCTTCAGGAGTTCCCTGTGCCGTCAGCATACCTCCATGTTCTCCAGCTCCGGGACCTATGTCGATAACGTGGTCGGCTTCAAGAATGGTTTCCTCATCGTGTTCAACTACAATCAAGGTGTTACCTATATCCCTTAAATGTTTAAGGGTTTCAATCAGTTTCATGTTGTCACGTTGATGCAGACCGATACTTGGTTCGTCAAGAACATACAATACTCCTACAAGCCTGCTGCCTATCTGGGTGGCAAGTCTGATTCTCTGTGCTTCTCCTCCGGATAATGTTCCGGATGAACGTGCAAGGGTAAGATAATCAAGACCTACATCGTTTAAAAATTCCAGACGTTCCTTGATTTCCTTCAATATTTCTTTTCCGATGAATTCCTGTCTGCTTGTAAGTTTCAGGTTTTCAAAGAATTCCTTGCTTTCATTTAATGATAACTTAGTAACATCTGCTATGTTCAAATCACCCACGGTCACTGCCAGCATTTCAGGTTTTAACCTGTCACCGTGACAACTAGGACAATCATTTAATGTCATGTAATTACGTGCAGCCTTTCTCCAGTAACGTGAACTGGTTTCAATGTATAAACGTTTCATGTATGGAATTACGCCTTCGTACTTCTTAGTAACATCGCGTAATGTTTTTCCACTACCGAACGTGAAGTCTATCTGTTCATTTCCGCTACCATACAGTATTATGTCCTGTTGTTCTTTGGGAAGTGTGTTGAACGGTGCATCCATGTCTATTCCAAAGTGTTTTGCAACTCCTTTAATCATTTTATTATAGTAACCTTCGGTTTTTTGGGAATTGCTCCATGGTTTTATTGCCCCTTCCCTTAGAGATAATGTTTTGTTTGGGACAATTAAATCAGGATCTGCTTCAAGTGTGCTTCCTATACCATTACAGCTGGGACATGCAGCCTGAGGATTGTTGAATGAAAACATTCTCGGACTTATTTCGGTGAAATTAATTCCACAATCAGGACATGCAAGTGCTTCACTGTAGTATTGGTCGGCAACATCAGGATTCTGATTTGCAACGGTTACAAGTCCTTCACCGATGGTTGTTGCAGTTTCCACGGACTCAACCAATCTTTTCCTGAAATTTTCGTTGTTTGCCACTTTAAGTCTGTCAACAACGATTTCAATGCTGTGCTTGTTATTTTTATTGAGTTCAATTTTTTCATCAAGGGATAATATTTCTCCGTCAACACGTACTCTTACAAATCCCTTTTCCTTGTATGTTTCAAATACTTTCAGGTGCTGTCCTTTTCGTCCCTTGATTACAGGTGCCAGTATGTATATTTTTTCGTTTTCGTTTTCTTCAATGATGGCCTCTGCTATCTGTCCAGGGGTTTGTTGTGATATTTCCTTTCCACAATTGTAACAGTGAGCAATACCTATTCTTGCAAACAGTAGTCTGAGATAGTCATAAATTTCCGTAACGGTTCCAACAGTTGATCTTGGGTTGATTCTTGTGGTTTTCTGATCTATTGATATTGCAGGGGATAGTCCTTCAATATAATCCACTTCCGGTTTTTCCATCTGTCCCAGAAACTGTCTTGCATATGCAGACAATGATTCGACATATCTTCTTTGACCTTCTGCATAGATGGTATCAAATGCCAGTGAACTTTTTCCGGAACCACTAAGTCCTGTTATTACGATAAACTGGTCGCGTGGAATGATTAAATCAATATTTTGGAGGTTATGTTCTCTTGCTCCTTTTATGATAATTTTTCTGTCTTGTATGGCTTTATTTCTTATTTCTTCTTTTGTTTCCATATTCAGTCCTCTTTCAATTCCATTATTCTGTCTCTTAATTTAGCAGCTCTTTCAAAGTCTAATTTCTCTGCAGCTTCTTTCATTTCATTTTCAAGTTCTTCTATTAACATATCCACTTCTTCTATTGTAACATTATCAATTTCTTGTATATCATCCACTTTACTTTCAATCTTTTTCTCCTTGAGTTTACGTACAACACTTCTAGGTGTGATATTATGGTCTTTGTTGTAATCCATTTGTATTTTTCTTCTTCTTTCTGTTATGTTAACTGCATTTCTCACAGAATCTGTAATGTTGTCGGCATATAGAATCACTTCACCGTCAACGTTACGGGCTGCCCTACCTATGGTTTGTATAAGTGATGTTTGTGAACGAAGGAATCCTTCCTTATCAGCATCCAAAATGGCAACCAGAGAAACTTCCGGCAAATCCAAACCTTCCCTCAATAGGTTAACACCAACAAGACAATCAAACTCACCTCTTCTTAGTTCATCAATGATTTCTGTTCTTTCAAGAGTCGTAATTTCAGAATGCAAATATCTGCATTTAACGTTCATCTTAATATAGTAATCCGTCAAGTCTTCGGCCATCTTTTTGGTCAAAGCAGTAACGAGAATCCTTTGATCCTTTTCCACACGTTTTCTAATCTCACCAAGAAGATCGTCAACCTGATTTTTCACCGGCCTGATAATTGGTTTTGGATCAACAAGTCCCGTAGGACGAATAATCTGTTCGACCTTGTTTCTGCTTCTTCCCAATTCAAAGGGTGCCGGGGTGGCCGAAACATACAGAACCTGATTTTGTGCCTTGAGAAATTCATCAAACCTTAATGGTCTGTTTTCCTTAGCACTAGGAAGTCTGAAACCATATTGTACAAGGGTTTCTTTTCGTGCTCTGTCACCTTCGTACATTCCTCTGATTTGTGGAACTGTTACGTGTGATTCATCAATGATTGTAAGATAATCATCCGGAAAATATTTCAGAAGGGAATATGGTGTTTCTCCCCACTTTCTTCCGTTCATGTGCATGGAATAGTTTTCAATACCTGAACAGTATCCCAACTCCTGAATCATCTCAAGGTCAAAGTTGGTTCTCTGTTCAATACGTTGAGCTTCAACATACTTACCAGTCGCCTGAAATGTTGCCACACGTTCTGCCAGTTCTTTCTTAATGTTTTGTATTGCAACTTCCTGCTTTTCACGAGCAATAACAAAGTGTTTTGCAGGGAAAATTATGACCTTGCGTATTTCTTCAATGATGCTGTTGGTGAGAGGATCTGTCTTGTAAATACAGTCAATCTCATCTCCCCACATTTCAATACGAAGTGAATAATTAGCGTTTATAGGGAAAATTTCTATTACATCCCCGTTTACTCTGAATTTTCCTCGATCAAATTCAATATTATTACGAGAATACTGCATTTCAACAAGGCTGCTGAGTATTTCCTCCCGGGTAATTTCCTGTTCAACTTCAAGTTGTAATGTGAATTCAGCATAATCCTCTGGTGAACCAATACCATAAATGCATGAAACACTGCTAACAACGATAACATCGTCTCTGGTTAATAATGATTGTGTAGCAGAATGTCTTAACCTGTCAATTTCTTCATTCACAGCGGATTCCTTATCGATAAATGTATCCGTTTGTGCTACATAAGCTTCCGGCTGATAGTAATCATAGTAACTGACAAAGTATTCTACTGCATTATCAGGGAAAAACTCCTTGAATTCCTCGAATAGTTGTGCTGCCAATGTTTTGTTGTGGCTCATCACTAGGGTTGGTTTATCCAACTGTTCAATAACATTTGCCATTGTAAAAGTTTTACCGGAACCTGTCACACCTTCCAAAGTCTGTTCCTTATCTCCCTTCTTAAAGTGTTCAACGAGGGATTTGATTGCTTTTGGCTGGTCTCCAAACGGTTTATAATCGGAATGTAAATTGAATTTTGACATAATAACAATATATTTCTAAAAGCTACTTGTTAATATTATTTATTTTAATTACATTTTTTTTGAAAAATATTAACCATTTTATTAACGAGATTACGAAATAATATTAAAGATAAAACAAAAAGATATAATAGAACAATTTTTGATGTGAAAAATATGATTGATTGGGATGCAAAAGAGATTACCATGATAGATAAACATTACCAGGAAATACTTGATCCTAGTGTTAATCTCATATATTTCTGTCGTCATTTCGAAGAGATTTACACAATGACGATGAATGATGAGATATTAATGCCGGACATTTTTAATGACATAACTTATTACACATCAAATGGAATCAATGCACGTTATAAAGTTTTAATATCACCAAAAAAAGAGGAAGAAGTACAACAAAAGTTATTGCCCCATAGAATGAAACAACGGGCAAAAAGACAAGAAGCACATAACAAGGGATTGAAAGATTATTATGATTTTATGATAAAAGAAGTTGAGGAATTTATAAAAATTTATCCTTTTTGGAAGGAATTACTTCGAAAATAGGATTTAAACGATTATGGATTGGTGTTAATATGTCTATGAAAATCACAGGACCTGAAGAATTACCGCAAAAACCAGGCGTATATATTATGCATAACGATGATGATGAAATAATATATGTTGGAAAGGCAAAAAAACTTAAAAGCAGGGTTCAAAGTTATTTCAGGGATGAAGACAAATTAGACAGACCAAAAACACAGGTGTTGATGAAACACTTTTCCTATTTGGAATACATTCTGACGAACACGGAAAAAGAAGCCTTAATTTTAGAGGCTAACCTGATAAAAAAACATCAACCTCACTATAACATAAGTCTAAAAGACGGAAAACAATACCCTTACATTAAGATAAGCAACGAAGAGTATCCAAGAATTCACATAACAAGGCGTTTGAAAAATGATGGGGCATCTTACTATGGACCATATACCGATGCAACAAACGCAAGGGCATTCATAGACTTTCTAAACAAGAACTTTAAAATAAGAACGTGCAAACACATGGACGGGCCTTGCTTAAATTATCAGATAAAACAATGTGATGCTCCATGTATAAACAACATCTCTCAGGAAGACTATAACAAAAACATCAAACGGGCAAAACTGTTATTACAAGGAAAATATAAGACAATCATCAAACAGTTTGAAAAAGAGATGAAAAAATATTCTAAAAACATGGAATTTGAAAAGGCCGCAAGAATAAGGGATCAAATAAACACAATCAAAATAACTCTGGAAAAACAAAGTATTCAGCCAACAAAAGATGTTGATCAGGACATTATCGGAATTGATCACAATGACACAGAAGCTGCAGTAGTAATAATTTCTGTAAGAAATGGAAAAACAAACAAAAAGGATGACCTGGTTCTAAAGCAAATCGACGGATTTACTGATACTGAAATACTCACAGAATTCATAAAACAATACTATTCAACAGCACCGGCACCTGATGAAATAATATTGGAGGACAACATTAATGATGAGGATATCATTAAGGAATGGCTTGAGGAAAAACAGGGGCATAAAATTAAGATAAAGATTGCAGAAGGAGGACATTATCTAACATTGATAAACATAGCAAAGAAAAATGCTCATATCAGTCTGACAGAAAACACCAAGGAGGAGGAAAATCCATTATTGACTTTGGAACAATATCTTAATCTTCCAAAATTACCTTACCACATAGAGGCATTTGATATTTCAAACATTTCTGGTATACATGCCGTTGCTTCGATGGTTGTTTTTGAGAATGCAAAACCTGCCAAGAAAATGTACCGAAAGTTTAAAATGTCCACGCCCGGACCGAACGATTTTGCAATGATGAAAGAGGTGCTTACCAGACGTTATTCAAGAATATCTCCAGATTACACAAAAGAGAAAAATCCTGAAGATTCAATGTTTATAAAACCAGACCTTGTACTAATTGATGGGGGTAAGGGACAGTTAGGTATGGCTGTGGAGGTATTCAATCAGTTAAACATTAAAGACGTGCCATTAGTGGGTCTTGCAAAGAAATTCGAAGAATTATACGTTCCTGGACGAAGCGATCCAATAATTCTCCCAAGAAAATCAACGGCATTACACCTTCTACAATATGTAAGGGATGAATCTCACAGATTTGCAATAACATTTCACAGACAGCTTAGAAAAAACGCATTCACCAAGTCAATACTTGATGAAATTCCAGGTGTTGGTAAAAAAAGAAAACAGGCTCTGTTAACGCACTTTGAAAATCTTGATGCAATATATGATGCAAGTGTTGAAGAAATAGCTGATGTTGATGGAATAAATGAAAAACTTGCCCAAACAATTTTTGAAACACTTGAAAACGATAAAAAAAGTAAAAATGTGTGAATTAGAGTGTTGCAGATTCTAAATCAAGTTTGTGAGGTATGATTTCATATTCCTCAAGTTCATAACCTATATCTTCATAATCTTCTAATTCAAACTCTTCCAGTTTACCGTCAAGCAGTAAACTGCCCACATCCAATATTTTATTCACTTTAAAGTTACCCGTTGCCAAACATCGATGGGTGTTTTCAATAACGAAAGGATTGATTTTTGCTGACATATGGGTAATCATCATTAAGGTTTTTATTTCGGGAATTGTTAATTCAGGGTCATAATTGCATGAGCCTAATCTGTCGAGGAACATTTTTGAGTGTCCTGCAAGGTCGTTGTAAAATATCGGTGCAGTGAAAATAAAATAATCTGATTCTCTGATTTTAGCCATGATTTCATTATAATCATCATCTAAAACACATCCACCACCTTTTTCACAGGCTCTGCAACCGGTACAGTATTTGATATCAAAATCATCCATGAACAAGACTTCGTTTGTTCCGCCGTTGTCTTGAATACCTATGGTCAGTCTGTCAACAATTGTTTTTGTATATCCGTTTCTTCTAGAAGATGTGATTAGTGTAAGTGCTTTCATATATTATCTCCAATAACTTTTTTTTTACCAGTTTAATACTTCTCTTGACTTTTCGTTTCCAAATGGGCATATGTATAGACACATTCCGCAGGCTACCTGGTGACCGCTTTGTTCACGTTTCATCAAATATTCTCCACATTTCTGTGGACTGTATGATTTGCTTGGATCCGGCAAATCTTTTATTGCCTTTCCGGGACATGCATTTACGCACATCTGACAGTCACCACATAATGATTCCATAGGGCTTCCTGCATATTGGCCAAGTGGAGCATCAGTTAGGATGGTTGCCCAGGTTAGTCTCGGACCGAACTCTTTTGTAGTCAGAAGATTATTTTTTCCCAACCATCCTATTCCGGCAAGGTTGGCACTGGCCTTGTTACTGAAAGGTTTTTTAAGATTTAATTCGGGGTTCTTACCTGAAACATCCAATACTATTGCATGATGGCCTTCATTTTCTATATATTTGACGATTTTATCGGCAATTTTGGAAACTCTTTGATGGGAATTAAAATATTCGTCAAGATATTGCTTTGCAAGTTCATCATCATTGTATGTTAGGGGTATTTTTTCAATGATTTCCTCTAACATTTTATGTCCGATTGCTATTGCATAGGGATACTTGCAGATATCCTCACCATAAGTTTGTGTCAATTTGTCTTTTTCAACTGTAAAATCAGCAATACCGTAAATGTCACTTAATGAATCTACGTATTCTATTATTGACATTATAATCACTTATTCCGTGAAACCTATGATTAAAGTTCCGATTGGTTCGTCATGTGGCAATTCAAAACAGTCTTTAATATAATGATCCGTATTTGTTGATGGAATTGCAACAGTCAGGCTGCTTACCAACTTTTCAGGGTTGGTGTGTGTGAAAAATTTGCTTTTGGTTGAACCCATTACAAAGAATTGTTTTTCACCAGGTTTGGTAAGGTTTGAGTATGTGACAAAGTTTTCTGATAAAAAGTAAACGTTAGGGTCATCTCTTAGCTCTTCAAGTTCTTCTTCATCAGTAATGGTTTCTCCAATAATCATTCCTGATTCGTTTCTTAGAGTAAAACCGCCACCTTCTTCTTCATCGTAGGAATGATCTATATTTTCGTTTTTGATGGTATTGTCAAGTACTAGAACTATGGCTTTTTCCTCTTCAAATGCTTCTTTCATACCTTCATTAATAAAAGGAACCAATTCTTCAAGTCTTTGCATTTCATGTTCCAATACTCTTTTTTTCATTTCTTCAGGCATTATTTCTGCAATCATTACGGATTCGTCTGTTTTTAGTAATTCAATTAGTTCTGATTCAATACTCATTTTATTCACCCATTTAAAAAAAAGAGAGAGTGTGTTCACTCTTTTTTAACGTTAAATCCAACTAAAATTGAAGCAAGCTTAGCATCATCTTCAAAATTGAAGTATTCTTTTAGGTATACATCTGCTAACGGGTCTGGACTGCTTGATACAACATCACACGTGTCTTCAATTTCTTCAACTTCAATAAATTGAACAGGAGGTAAAATAAATGCTTGACTGGCTTTATTTTTTTCCAGGTAGTCCGTTGTTAAATTTTTCTGGATGTCATTTGGATCCACGGTTAATACGAAGTCTGGTGTAACGAAAGTTGTGTTTTCTTCGGCTTCATGTTTTTTCTTTTGTTCCACACTGACAACTTCTTCCCCAAGAATATTTCCGTTTCTATCAACCAGTTGTACAGTTGGGGTTGGAGGTGGTCTGAAAGTTGCAGTTTTAATTATTGCAACGGTATATTCTCTGTTTAAACATTCATGAACTCCTACATTTATAACAGGAATGAGTTCACCTGTTTTTTCCATTTCAATTTCTAAAATATGTTTACGTACATCGTCATTTAATACTCCTACACTTTGAACTCCTCTTAAAGGTGTAAGGGTATCAATAACTTCTTGTAATACGTCATCAGGATTTTTAGTAATGAATATTCCTCCCTATTTTTATTATATTTAAAACTTGTATAATTTTATTTAAGTATTTTCTTATATTTTAAAGAGTAGGTAGTTTTAAACATACCTTTTAAATATTTCTACTGGAATAAACAAAGATTAACATATGAAACGTGATGATGAAATTTTTGAAAACTGGGGTGGACCGGACTGTCCTATTGATGCAACACTGGAACTTATTGGACGAAAATGGGTAATTGCAATTATCAGGGACATGTTTTTGGGCTGTAAACATTTTAATGAAT
>ODAI014067441.1_pt1 | contig 17048 bp, 10 predicted proteins | sample 1539321 | NCBI WGS metagenome assembly ODAI01 (sample SAMN02144231, study PRJEB22623) | gut metagenome | biome: sheep rumen | host: Ovis aries | place: New Zealand | reverse complement strand
TTATATGACCCCACCACCAACTGCTGAGCCGACATTTGGACGGAGAGCGACAAGACTGTCAGCAGCATCAGTATGCGCAATATCCTATTTCGTGACATCATATTATTTAATTTTTGTCCATTTTCATGCAAAAATAGTGAAAAAAGGTCATTCTGCAAAAAATTGATGTTATTTTGATGGCAAAATGAATTCTGACAGATGACCAATACTATGTCTGATTTTATGTCTTATCCTCAGATTTGGCCGTTTCATCATTCCCCGCAGCCATTTCGTCAATAAATCATTTTCCGGAGATGTACGTAATGTGATTTTTTTTATCTTTGTAGCAGATTGTATTTCCTCAGTATCCAGTAAAAAATATCAATTATAACCATACAGTATCATGAGAATCAAGACCTTATTGCTTTCGCTCCTTTTGCTCTTCTCCATCGGCAGCTACGCCGAGGGCGAGACGGCTTATGCCGTGTGGTGCTCAGGCAACACGACGCTGTATCTCACCAATCGTGCGGAAACACTGTCGGCTGGCGACACCTTCACTCCAGAGGGGAGCACCGAGGCCGTCACCATCACCAACGTGTGGAACGGCACGGCAGTCACCGCTACAGCCACCAACGGCACCCCGGCATGGAACAACACCGTGAAGGGTTCGATGACCCGCACGGTCTTCGAGTCCTCGTTTGCCGAAGTGAGACCGACGTGCTTGCGCGGCTGGTTCTATCAGTGCGGCAAGCTGACCACCTTGGACGGCATCGGCAATCTCAACACTTCCGATGTCACCAACATGGCCTACATGTTCGCGGGTTGTACTGCAACAGACTTCACCTCCCTCGACTTGCACACGTTTGACACCGGCTCTGTCACCACGATGGAGCAGATGTTCAACGGATGCACCACGTTACAGACATTGAACCTGAGCGGATGGACGAACACCCATGTCCAGAACTTCTACTATATGTTCCAGAACTGCAGGATGCTCTCCTCGCTCATCCTGACCGGCTTTTCTACTCCCGCCGCCACCAACATGCGGGGCATGTTTAACACATGCCAAGCGCTGACAAGCCTTGACTTGAGTCATTTCGACACAAGCAATACTACCGACATGTACCAGATGTTCCGCGGCTGCAACAATCTTGAAAGCCTGAATTTGAGCGGATGGGCGAACACGAAGGTGACTGAGATGGGGCAGATGTTCTATGAGTGTAAGAAACTGACCGACCTCACGCTGACAGGCTTTGCCACTCCTGCCGCCACCAGCTTCAACAGCATGTTCGCCTACTGCCAAGCCTTGGAGAGCGTCGACTTGAGCGGTTTCAACACCTCCACCGTCAGGGACATGCAATATATGTTCTATGGATGTTCGGCTATGACCACTCCGATACTGACAGGCTGGGACACCTCTGCCGTGACAAGTATGTACCAGATGTTCTACAACTGCACATCGCTCGCGAGCCTCGACTTGAGCGGCTTCGATACTTCTGCCCTGACCGTTACGAACCAGATGTTCCGCGGCTGCACCAAGCTTGAGAGCCTGAACCTGAGCGGATGGGCGAACACGAAGGTGAGCAATATGGGGAGTATGTTCTATGACTGCACGAAGTTGAGCGACCTCAACCTGACCGGCTTCGGCACCGCCGCCGCCACGAACATGGAGAGTATGTTCCAGAATTGCAAGGCCCTGACCAGTCTCGACCTGAGTGCCTTCGACACAGGTCTTGTCACCACTATGAGGAATATGTTCTATGGATGCGCGGAGTTGACAGACCTCAATGTCAGCAACTGGTCCAACCCGAAGGTGAGTAACTTCAGTTCGATGTTCTATGGATGCGCCAAACTCTCCACGCTCACGATGACCGGCTTTGAGACGCCTGCAGCCACTGACATGAGTTATATGTTCTATAACTGCTCCGCGTTGACGAGCCTCGACCTGAGGGGATTCAACACCGCGAAGGTGACGAATATGGGATATATGTTCTACGGCTGCACCTTGTTGGCGGCCCTCGACCTGAGCAGTTTCAACACCATCTTAGTGACGAATATGAGCTATATGTTCCAGAACTGCCCCGCGCTGACGAGCCTCGACCTGAGCAGTTTCAACACCGCCAAGGTGACGAATATGAGCTATATGTTCAGCGGTTGCACCCAACTCGCCGATGTCTTTGTCAGTCAGACGTGGTCGACAGGCGCCGTCTCAGGCTCCTCCAATATGTTCAAGGACTGCTCCAGCATCGTGGGACAGGATGGCACAACCTACATCTCCAACAGCGTGGACAAGACCCGCGCCACCGACGAGGCCGGCGGCTATATGAAGACCGGCACGTTGGCACCCGACCTTGACGAGCCGTTGGCCTACGCTATCTGGTGTGCCGACAACGCGACGCTCTACTTCCTCCAGTCGACCAAGCAACTTGTGCCCGGACGCACTTTCACCCCCGACGGCAGCGACACGCCCGTGAGGATGACCAACGTGTGGAACGGCACCTATGTGACAGCCTCCGGCGGAGGCAACCCGCAGTGGTACAACACTGTGCGCACTGCCCTTCAGCATGTGGTGTTTGAGCCGTCGTTTGCCAATGTCACCCCCACCAGCCTCTGTGCCTGGTTCCGCGACTGCGTCAGTCTCACCGACCTCACCGGCCTCGACCATATCAACGCCGCCAGTGTCACCAACATGAATTACATGTTCCAGAACTGCACGAGTCTGCGGAGCCTCAGTCTGCCGGATCTCAACACTGCCAGTGTCACCAACATGATCTATATGTTCAGTGGATGCGCCAGCTTGCAGAGCCTTGACCTCTCGCATCTTAACACTGCCAATGTCAGCAATATGAGCTATATGTTCAGTGGATGCACCGGCTTGCAGAGCCTTGACCTCTCGCACCTCAATACAGCCAGCGTCAACAACATGGCATATTTGTTCAACGGATGCACCGCTTTGCAGAACATTAATTTCAGCGGACTCAATACCGCCAATCTGACCAACACGAGCTATATGTTCCAGAACTGTACCGCCCTGGGCACGCTCGACCTCTCCTCCTTCAATACGGCAAAGGTCAGCGACATGAAATACATGTTCAGCGGCTGCACGCTGTTGGAAAGCGTCTATGTCGGTTCTTATTGGGCTGTGGGTTATGTCACCTACGCCAACAACCATGCCAATATGTTCAAGGATTGCGCCGGCATCGTGGGGCAGGACGGCACCACCTATGACAGCGGCAGTGTGGACAAGGCCCGCGCCCACTATGGCAATGGCGGCTACCTGCGCCTCGGCACCGAGGCGGTCGGTGTGCCTGAGGTCTATGCCGTCTGGTGTGCCGACAACACCACACTCTATTTCCTCAAGACCGACAAACCGCTCATACGCTACGGATTCTTCAAACCTGAAGGCACCAATACGTTGCTGACCATCACCGGCCTCTGGAGTGGCAATGACGTCACTAACATTACCTCCATCCCAGGCTGGTATAACACTGCCAGAAGCACACTGACCACCGTGGTCTTCGACGATTCGTTCTCAGAGGTGCAACCCACCAGCACTTATGCGTGGTTTGCCAACTGCGCCAAACTGACGGCTATCGAAGGGTTGGAATATCTGAACACCGCCAGCGTCACCTCGATGCAGGAGATGTTCTCCAATTGCAGCCTGTTGGAGAATATCGATGTGAGCCACTTCGACACGGGCAACGTCACAACGATGAACAAGATGTTCAATGGCTGTAGCAGCCTTCAGAGCCTCAACCTGCTCGGCTTCAACATCGGCAAGGTGACCAGCATTGAGTCGATGTTCCAAAACTGCACAAGTCTGACAGAGCTTGACCTGACCTCTTTCAATGTCCAGTATACTGTCAGGCAGCACTACCTCTTCTCTGGTTGCTCTAATCTCGTCAGCGTGTATGTCGACAGATGGAGCTCATCCAACGGTGGTTGCAGTGACGCATTCAAAGGCTGCACCAGCATCGTGGGTGAGTATGGTGTCACCTACGACCCCAACAAGACAGGGTTCGGCATGCTCGGCACTGTGACAGGCTATTTCAAGAATGGCAATATTCCTTGCGCTATCTGGTGCGCCGATACAGGCATGCTCTATTTCTGCAACATCAACCGCAATAAGATACCACAGGCGGGAGCCAGTTTCACGCCCGAAGACGGCGAGGCGCAGACCATCACGGCGATATGGTCGGGCAGTGACGTGAGAGACTCCGGCAACGCCCTGCCTGGCTGGAACAGCATCGCCGCCGACGTGCGTCAGGTGATGATCGAATCGTCGTTCAGCCGTGTGCGCGCCACCAGTTTCTACGGCTGGTTCGAAGGCTTCACCGGCATCTCCTCCATCAGCGGAATGGAGAATCTGAAGACCTCTTCCAGTCTCGCCACCACCATGAGCCGCATGTTCAAGGACTGCTCATCCCTGACCAACCTCGACCTCATCGTGTTCAAACCCACCAACGTCACAGACATGAGCGAGATGTTCAGCGGATGTGCCGCCCTGGAAGCCGTGACCGTCGACACCGACTGGAAGACAGGTGCCGTGACCGTCTCAACCGATATGTTTGCCGGTTGCACCAGCATCGTTGGGCAGGACGGCACCACCTACGACGCCTCTGTGGTGGACAAGACCAAGGCCCACTATGCCACGGGAGGCTATCTGCGCGGCAACCTGCATCCTTACGTGGTGTGGATCAGCGGCAAAGGAACCCTCTATTTCACCGCCCAGCCCAGCACCTTCGACACGGCCACGACATTCACGCCCGAAGGGAGCACTGCCTCATACGAAATCGCTGGCAAATGGGACGACGTAAAACCGGACCAATACAGTAAAAGTCCATTGAACAACGCAGACTTCAACAATAGTAATAACAGGAGACAAATCTATGATGTTGTGTTTGAGCCGAGTTTTTCCATCGCACGTCCCACTTGTATGGACAATTGGTTTTATGGTTGCCAAAACCTCGAGAGCGTTAAAGGCCTGGAGAATCTGAACACCAGCGAGGTGACTTCCATGCTCAGCGTGTTCGACGGCTGCAGCAGCCTTGTAAGCATCGACCTCAGTCCTTTGGACGTGAGCAACGTGAGAAGCATGTCCTCCATGTTCTCGGGATGCTTCCAACTGAAAAATGTCAATCTGGAAGGCTGGAACACGTCAAAAGTGGAGTATATGTCCAATATGTTTGCCAATATCCGATACTCAAATGCCGGTCTCGTCACACTCGACTTGAGCAGCTTCGATACCCACAACGTGACATACATGAGCAATATGTTCGCTGGATGCCATGGACTGCAGACCATCTATGTGGGCGAAGGATGGGACACCAGCAAAGTAGAATCTTCGTATGATATGTTCTATAACTGTACAGACTTGGTTGGCCAGGACGGCACAAGATTCAATTCGAATTATACAGACAAGACCCGCGCGCACTATGGCGAAGGTGGCTATCTGACTCTGAGGTCATCTGAAGCGGCTTACGCATTGTGGTGTGAAGAGGTGAATACTCTCTATTTCACATATGGTGAGCACTTCTCAGAGGGCGGCACTTTCACGCCTGCTGGCAGCGACACGCCTCTCACCATCACACAGTTATGGTACGACAAGGAGGTGACCAACTGCAAGGTCTACTCAAACGGGGCGGGAACTCCCAACTGGGGAATCTACAACAACAACGAAGAGCACCAGTTGAAACACATCGTCATTGAGCCTTCGTTTGTCAATGCTGACCTTCTCAGTTTGAGATATTGGTTCTATAACATGTGGTACCTGGAGGACATCACAGGAATGGAGTACCTCAACACGACGAATGTGACCGACATGAGCTATATGTTTATGTATGGCAGAATGGAACACTATGATTTGAGCCATTTCAATACGTCCAAAGTCACCGATATGACAGGAATGTTTTTCAATTGCAATCTTCTGACCAGCCTTGACGTCTCCAATTTTGATACCAGTAATGTGATGAAAATGGGCGATATGTTTGGGCATTGCAGTCTGCTGACTAGCCTTGATGTCAGCGGTTTCGACACCTCCAACGTAACGGATTTCTTGTCCATGTTCAATGGCTGTTCTGGCTTGGAGAGCCTTGATGTCAGCGGTTTCGACACTTCCAAGGCCAATAGTTTCAGCATGATGTTCAAGGATTGCACAGGCCTGACTAGTTTGGACCTCAGCAATTTCGACACTGCCCAGGGGACGAACTTCTCCCAAATGTTCAATGGTTGTAAGAACCTGGCCAGTCTGGATATCAGCAACTTCGACACCTCCAATGCCACTGATATGTCGATGATGTTCTACAATTGCAACAATTTGGCGGATCTTGATGTTTCCGGCTTCAATACCCCAAATGTCACTCAGATGTATGCCATGTTCGCCGGATGCAGAAGTCTGCCGGTCTTGGATGTCTCAAGTTTCGACACCGGCAATGTCACCAACATGAGTGCCATGTTCAGCAATTGCCGTGGTCTGACCACCTTGGATGTCTCGAACTTCAACACCACCAATGTCAATATCTTAAGCTCCATGTTCAGTTATTGCACGGGATTGACCACTTTGGATGTCTCTAACTTCGACACCTCCAATGCGGAAGAGATGAGTAGCATGTTCTACAATTGCAGTAACTTGACAGAGCTTGACTTGACTTCATTCAATACAGAGAAGGTGGATGCCATGACAGGCATGTTCACCGGGTGTGGCAGTTTGCATTCACTTGACCTCACCAGTTTCAATACCTCTCATGTGGCATTGATGAGTGAGATGTTCAAAGACTGTACCCAACTGGAGAGGGTATTTGTCAGCGACCTTTGGAGCACTGCTAACGTCAAGAGTTTGTATTTTGATAGTCGTACAGGAGCATTTTACAACGGCACGGTGGACGTGTTCTTGAACTGCCCTGCCATCATCGGCGAGGAAGGCACGACGTATGACGACACAAAGGTCTCGTATTCCTATGCCCATATACGTACCGACGGCTACCTCACCAGCAACAAACTCTACGACGCAGAAGACAATTCTGCGAAAATCGCCACACTCAATGGGGAGAAATTCAGTGTGCAGTTGAAGGACCGCAAATTCTATAAGGATGGCACGTGGAACACGCTTTGCTTGCCCTTCGCCCTTGACGCCACGCAAATCTCAACCTTGCTCGACGCTCCAGAGAAGGTCATGACGCTCGGCACTTCGGCCTATTCTGCTGCGACAGGCACGCTGACGCTGAACTTTGTGGAGGCTTCTTCTATCGAGGCTGGCAAGCCATACATCATCAGGTGGACGCCTGACGAGGCTTACGTGAACGACGACGAGCATAACCTCTGTGATCCGACGTTCACCAGTGTCACCTTGAGCAATGTCACCGCCGACATTGAGACAGACAATATCGATTTCCTCGGCACATTTGCTCCTGTCTCACTCCCCGCGGGCGACAAAGGCAAACTCTATCTCGACAACGCCAACACTCTCCATCAGTCTGGCAACGGCATGACCGTCAACGCCTTCAGAGGATGGTGGCAGTTGGCTGAGGGCCTGGAAGGCTCCGACATCGGCGATGTGAACGGTGACAAAACTGTCTCCATCACAGACGTGACTCTCCTCGTCAACTACATCCTTAACAAACAGGAAGAGGGCTTCATCGTCGCAAATGCTGATGTCAATGGCGACAGAAGCATTTCCATCACCGATGTCACTGACCTGGTGAATTTCGTGCTCAACAACGCTGGCAACAACTGGTTGAATATCATTGTCAACACCGGCGATGCCAGCATCGGATTTGTTTTGGGAGATTAGGAGTTTGGGAGATTAGTTGTTTAGTCGTTTGGGAGATTGGTCGTTTAGTCGTTTGGGTGATTAGTCGTTTAGTCGTTTGGGAGTTTGGGAGATTAGGAGTTTAGGAGTTTAGGAGATTAGGAGTTTAGGAGTTTGGGAGTTTAGACAATAGTCCGATGATGATGAAAAATATCAGATAGACTATAACACTAATGGAGAAAAACCGGCGATGGCCTGTCATTCACAATAGTAATGTCTACACTCCTAAACTACCACACTCCTACACTCCTTTTACCTTGAGAATGTAGGGTCAATGATTGCGCGTTGCGCTGCTTGATTTTCTGAACAAATGGAATCCGTAGGTGTTCGCCCTTGCCGTACCATTGACATCTACATAGAAGCCGTTGATGACGAGTAGGAGGGAGTCATTGCGCCATAGGCAGAGGCTGTCGGGATGGTCGAGCGACTGCGGGTTCTTTTGAATCCTCTCATTGAGGGGGTAGACCAACACCACTTTGTCGTCTCTCTTCACCGTGAAATCGCCATCCGCGGCGTTGATACTGTATTCTTCGTCAGACAACATGATGTTGTATTCTCCTAGGTCGACGGGGTGGCGGCGCATGTAGTCTTCGCCTTGGTACTCGCCATCCCTTTCGGGATTAAAATTGAAGTCGTACCAGTTCCATTGTCCATATTTTTCTGTGAATGCTTCCCGTCCTATGTCGCCGCGCACATAGTCGATGATACTGCACACCTCTTTATATTGGGCGCTGAGCAGACTGTCGCTTCTGATAGCGTTCATGTCAAGTTTTTCCACGAGCTTGCCCGTATGGGTGTCGAGTAGTTTCAACTTGCTGATGTATTGCTGCAGACGGGCATTCTGGCTGATGAAGCCGATGTTTTTGGCAGAGATGCCGGGGATGTAGGTGAACACGATGATGGCTGCGCCGAAGATGAGGGCCATCAGTTGGAACCAGCGGGTGCGGCGCCATAGCAGCATGAGGACGAAGAGCGTCATCAGCGCACCCGCCACCATCAGGTAGAAACGGCTCTCAGTGAAACTGTAGAGGCGTATGCGGTAGATAGATCCCACCCAGTACATGATGAGCGGTGGAATGGCAATCCACGTGAAGTGGCGGTAGAACCAGTCGTAGTAATGCTCTTTGAGGATATATTGCATCAGCCGGCCGGCGAGGGCTGCCGCCACGAATCCCATGACCATCCACGCCACACCGCCTTTGGGCAAGTCCCACTCAAAGGCAATCTTAATGAAATAGACATAGAGGATGACTGTGTAGATGATGACGGCGGGCGAGAGGATGAAGTTGAGGATCAGCCGCAGCACCTTGGCGGGTTCGCCGACCTCATCCTCGCCTTGCGATATGAGTGGGCAGCATACCTGCGGGGCGATGAAGAACCAGATGAACTGCAGGATGTGCTCGTAGAGATACTTAGGTGTGTCCACGCCGAAGATATAGAGGAAGGATGCGACAATGGCCATGACGGCACCCGTGAGCAGTCCTGAGATGACGAGCCCGAAGAACAGCTGTGTCACCACATGCAGGGCGTGGGCCGCAAAGCTACGGTTGTCCATGCGCCTCACACCCACCAACAGCAAGATGGCGGCCAGGACGTAGGTGAAGCCGAAGCCGTAGGTCCATAGAAACGGTTGGAGATTGAGCGTCATCAGCGGCAGGAATAACAATCCTGAAGCGATATAGGCCCAGCGGTTCACCTTGTGCAACCAGAAGGTCAGTACCAGCAGCGGCACGAACAACCAGAGGATATCTGCGTTGACGCCGCTTATATAATCGCCTGCAACCTCATCCCATGCATTATGCCGTATATGCCAGGCACTGATGCAGAAAAACACGAAGCCCATGGCAGCCTCGACAGGAAACTCCAACGGACTGTGAAGCAGATGCTTCAAAATGTCTTTTATCCTTGTTTTCATCTTTCGCTTTCTTTTGTTAATTTCTATTCTATGGTTTGGACCGGTCTTTTATCGGCTGAATCTGATTGCTGGCCGATATCGCATGCAAAGATAACTATTTTGCAGAGATTGGCAAGGGTGCCACGGTATTTTCTGTTTTTTTAGGGTATGGGGGCTCCCCCACAGCTCTATACTCTTTCTGACATGCTGAACTTAAATAGCAGAAAGGATAGAGCCCAATTTTTGATTCTAACGTTAAAAAGTATTAGGTAATCTCGCACTTACAGATTTATTTGTATTTTTGCAAATCGTACATACAACTATGTTTCCAAACAGGATTGGACGTGCCTAACAGATATCAAATATATACAGACGATGGCCAGTCATACAGATTTTGTAGATTATATAGCCGACCAGTGTAGTGGTGCGGGTGAGATAGTGACCAAAAAGATGTTTGGTGACTATGGCATCTATTGTGACGGAAAGATTTTCGGGCTTATCTGCGACGACCGTTTCTACCTGAAACCGACGGAAGAGGGTAGGGCGCTGCTCCGGACAGAAGAGCTTCGTCCGCCATACGAAGGTGCGAAGGACTATTTCTATATCGCCGACGTGGACGACCGCGACTACCTGTCGGCGCTCGTGCGTGAGACCTGCAAAGCCCTGCCGGCTCCGAAGAAGCGGAGACGGGAATGATATGAAAACCTTATGGTGAAAAGAAACCTTTTGGTGAACATAAACCTTATGGTGAACATAAACCCTTTTGAATGATGACACTGCCCAAATTCATCATCACCATGGACGGCTATTTTCGTCTGGGGATGGTCAACCAGCATAAAGACCTGCTGAAGCCTGGCGACCAGTGTATCGGTGGCGGCTACTATCACTTCGACTATGTCACTAACAGGCTTGTCCTCGACCGGTCTTCCTATGACTTCGGCCTTCCCAAGTGGCATCTGCTGGAGGTGCTGAGGGTGCCGTCCTATTATCGTGGACTGCTTATCGTGTACCAGTATGACGACCGGTATCACGATGATTTCGTTGTCAGCGATGAACTGACTATAGAGTATGTCGACTGATTATGCGTCATTTGTTTCGGAACACCAGCCATGGAATCATCCCCTTCCATTTCATATCAGGATGATTTTTTGGCGAGCCGATGTCGTGACGGACGCCGTAGCGCGTGCGGTAAAAACAATAGTCGCTGCCACCGGTGATATAGATGGCGTCCACAAAGCCGTATTCACGCAAAGCATCGGCAAAGTCCCATAGCGTCTCGGGATGGCGGGTGCTCACAAAATAGAGACGGCCTCCGATTCTGCCGATGGCCTTCCGCTCCACTTTCCCGTGCAGATAGAATTTATTGGGAATGACACCATCGCTGACGAGGACGAACTGCCTGAAGAAACTGCCATTCCGTTCTTTCACATAATCCATCACCTTGTCGCTCTGTGAGACACCGATGACCTGTCGGCCATCGGCCATGGCCATATATCCGAGACGGCTGAGGTCGGACGTTTTCTCCTCGCCGTCGACCACCAATGAGCCGAGATAGGTGCTGTCGACATTGATGTCGGCAGAGCGGCAATAGAGGAACACAGAGGCGTCGGCAGTGTTGGGCTCAGCCATCTCGAGGTTGGCGCGTAGGCCGTGGATGGAATAGATATCTAAGGCAACCCCGAGAATACTGTCGCTCTTCATCTTAATCTCTGCCATCTCCCTCCTTAAAGGCTGTTGCAGTTTCTTAATGTTTTCTGAAGGAGAGGTAGAGATGGGTATGCCGATGTGGAAATAGCGGTTCCAGGTGTGGTAGCCCACCACAGCTAAAAGGGCAGCCGCAAGCAGGGCGAAGGCAGCCAGAAGCCACCGCGGCCAGCGATAGCGTGGAGGAACGGTCGCTTGCCCTGTGCCAGTTTCCCCAAACTGCTCGTCGTCATCATCCTCGATGATGATTTCAGGTATTTCAGGTTCTTGATTGTCGTATCTGCCTAATTCGTCCATATCCTTTAAGGATGCTTTTGTTGTTCCAGTTGTTCTTTCAATAGCTTCAATGCGTCGCGGGAGACTTTCACCGTGTAGATGTCGTGATTGACTGGATTGCCTTCGGTCGTCCTCGGTCTCAGGTCTTCTGCCGTAGGCACCCGCTGTAAGTGCTTGCCTCCAAAGAAGATGGTTTGGTCAATCAAGTCGATGACCTCTACATACTGCTTATTCACTATTAGACTTCTTCCCACACGGATAAACGTGTCGGTTTTCTTGAGCTCCTCAAATTTTTTTTCAAAATAATGGAGTTGGAAAGTCATCTTGCGGCATCGTCCGTTGATAAGGACCAAGTCGCAATAGTTGCCGTCGGCTTTCACATAGACGATTTCGTCTAAGGCCACGCGCATCAGAAGGGAAGGTAGCTTGATAATTAACCACACCATGATTATCTTTATAACGCATATCTATCGTCTTTTATTGTGATGAATTATATATATTTATATAAGCCCATCTCTTACTTTTCTTCATTTTTATTCCTTTCTTTTGAGTCTGCCTTGACCACCGCGATTGTAGCGCAAAGCAGTACGATTTCGGCTACTGTGAGAAACATGATATACTATTGTCCGTTTATTCGTCTGCAAAACTAATCATTTTGATGTCATCTTCCAACTTTTCTGGTGTGTATTGTATGAAAGACAGGGTTTCTTGTATGAGTTGAGGCGTGTGTGTAATGGACACGCAGATCGTTCTCTAAACGATTATCGAACTATGCGTTATACCGTCAACAGCTCTTTTTCGGTAATAAATTAGCATAGTGATAGATATTTTGTAATATCTACTCTATATAATTGTTAATGCGTATTTTTTACACAATAAAAAGGGTTATGGTAATTAGAGTTTTTGAGAGTAGAGTTGAGTATGTGAAGGAAGTTTCTCTGGAGGATGAGAGAAAGGGACTTCTTGGAGCGAGTCATCTTATGTTGAGTAAGTTGATGAAAAATGAAAGGGAGAAAGTGATGTTGATGTTGATGAGTAGTTTTAAGAGGTTGAGGTATGAGGATTTGGAGGAGGTGTTAAGTGATGGATGTTTGGTGTTGTCGTTCGACGCCGACATCGTGGATCCGGAGACGCTGAGGATGAACACTCAGAGTGCCCTGTTCAACCGCACAGAGACCCAGCTGCTCGACATCTGGGTGGAGAAATCCGTGCTGGAGCGCAAAATCGCCAAGGCCAGTATGCTGCCTATCGTGGTGGCGGGCGGAAGGGCCGGATACAGCAAGCTGCTTTCAGAATGGAGTAGCAACGCTATCGGCTTCATCGGAGTGCAGATGCCTATCAGTGCTTTCTGGAGTGAGAAAAATGAGTATAAGCGCAAGAAGATAGAAGAGCAGAAAGCCATCGACTTCAGGAAAGACAATCTGGAGTTGATGTCTTTGGAGATACAGGATGCCTACGACAACCTTGAGAGCACCTACCGGCAGACGCAGATTGCGGAGAAAAGTGTGGCCAGGGCAGAAGAGAACTTGCGCATCTGCCGTGAGCACTACCGTGGCGGTCTGTCTACGATGACGGTGCTGCTTGATGCTCAGCGCCAGCAGCAACAGGCGCTTACCCAGCGCAATTCAGCCATCAGCGAGTATTTGCAAGCAAAAACAAGATATCTGATTGTCACCGGGCGGCGCACTTATTGAGCAAGGGCTTTCTATAGCATGACGAAATAGGTGATGGTATAGAGGCCTTTGTGGTTGTCGGTGAGGGTATAGACGCTGTCGTCGCTCTCTTCTTCCCAATATTTGTCGGCGTAGGTCACTACTTTTCCCTCTTCCACTTCGCGTGTCTGGCGGGGGAAGCACCATCTGCGAGCCAACTGAGTCTCATACTCCTTGATGAGGCGTTTGTCGGAGAAAGCGATGGTGACAAAGATGTGCTCGCCGGGCTTGTTGCAAAACATGATTCCCATGGCCTCTTCGTCGCCGGAGCGCTCCAGATTGATGCCGTTGAGTTTCAGACCGCGTCCCCACAGCTCCACTGTGCCATACTCTTCATTCTTCACGAGGGCGATGCGCTTCATGTCTTTGCCTTCACAGAGGGTGGCCATGGCCGTGGCGTCATCCTGACGGTAGTTGAACACATCCGACATGTCCTCGATATTCAGCTCAAGCGTATTGGGGTCCACTATCTCGATGTCGCCGGCCAGATGGGCTTTCCATTCAAACTCTCCTTCGAAAAGGAAGTCGACGGAGGTAGCGGTGAGGTTGCTATAAAGGAAGCCTGTGACGTATTCACCGTTTTTGGTGAGATATTGCACTTCGCCGGAGGTGGGCGAATCTGCTTTTACACGGTATTTTTCCCCCTTTTCGAGGTAAAACACTCCTGCCTTCTGCACACCATGCGACTCCTTGATGTCTTCGGCGCTGGGCATCTGGGCTTTCTGCATGACGTCGGGGCGGCTCATGTCGTAGAGTGTGAGGCCGTCTTGTTCATTACCGATGAGCCATCTTTTATTGATGGACACCTGCGCGCTGACTCCCGTGAAGAGGAGCAGGGCGATGACTGTGGCTGCCGTGCGTGCCATGTGCAAAGAGGGGGCGAGCATTTTGATTGTTTTCATGCTATATACTTTTGTTAGGGTGATGACAGGTGTTGGTTATAATCTCTGACGAGCGACTTTTCCGGTCGTTCCATGGCTATGTCGTTTCTTGAGATCGTATCTTCAAGAACGATGTATCGTCTATCAGTCGACAAAAATAGTAAAAAGAGAATGAAATACAAAATAAATGCAGAAGTTTTATCAAAACGTCCCCATAGAGATAACTTTTGAAGAAAATTTGAGGAGATTTCGTTCAAATTTTCTACTTTTGTCGTTTAAAACGGCAGCGGTGCTTTGTTCTTCTTGAAGATAACACCGTGAAAAGGAAAAGACAGACGTCATAAAACACCTAATAGCTATAACAATGAAAAGATTCGAGAGAACGGCTGTCATGGGACTGATGCTCGCCCTGATAGCCATGCCGGTGATGGCACAGAAATGGGAGCATCTGTCGGACACGCCACAGATGGGGTGGAGCACATGGAACAAGTTTCAAGGCAACATCTCTGAAGACATCATCAAGGGAATCGCCGATGCGATGGTGGAGAGCGGTCTGCGCGACGCAGGCTATACCTACATCAATATCGACGACTGCTGGCATGGCAAGCGCGATGCCGACGGTTTCATCCAGGTAGACCCCGTGAAGTTCCCCCATGGCATGAAGGCTGTGGCTGACTATGTGCATGCGAAAGGACTCAAACTGGGTATCTACAGCGACGCCGGCACGGAGACGTGTGGCGGTATGCCTGGTTCGCTCGGCCATGAGTATCAGGATGCCCTCCAATATGCCCGCTGGGGAGTGGACTATCTGAAATATGACTGGTGCAACACGACGAACATCAATCCTCAGGGCGCCTACCAGCTCATCAGCGATGCACTGCGCGCCGCTGGCCGTCCCATCTTCCTCAGCATGTGTGAGTGGGGCAACAGCCATCCGTGGAAGTGGGCCCGCTCCGTGGGACATTCCTGGCGCACGACGCCCGACATCTGGTGCAGCTTCGACTCGCTGAGGGTCTTCGATGCCGGCTACAGCCAGTTTGGTGTGATGCAGTGCATCCAGTTCAACGACGCTCTCCGCCAGTATGCCGGCAAAGGCCATTGGAACGACCCCGATATGCTCGAGGTGGGCAACGGCATGAGTGAGAGTGAGGACCGCGCCCACTTCACCATGTGGTGCATGATGGCCAGCCCGCTTATCCTCGGCAACGACCTCCGCTCGATGAGCGAGGCCACCCGCAGTATTCTCATGAACAAGGAGATGATTGCCGTCGACCAGGACACCCTCGGTGTGCAGGGTCTTCACTTCTGCGACCGCGACGGTCTGCAGTTCTGGCTGAAGCCCCTCGCCGGCGGCGACTGGGCTTTCGCCATCCTCAATCCCACCCGCCAACCCGTCACCTTCGCCCTCAACTGGCAGGATTTCAATCTGACCGACAAGGAGGTGAGTGGCTTGAGCACCTCTTTCGACAATAAAGTATATAAGGTCTTCAACCTCTGGTCGCACAAGATGGAGGGGAAGACGACGTTGAAGAACAAGACCGACCGCCGGCTCACCGTGGGAGCCCACGATGTGGTGGCCTACCGGCTGATTTCGCAATGATATGACCATGAAGGCAAAACTGATCTGTCTCACCGCCCTGCTGTTGCACACATGGTGTGTGCAGGCGCAGACCTGTCCGCGTGAAAACATCCTGCTCAATGAGGGCTGGACCTTTGCCTTTGGTCATGCCGCCGACCCTGTGAAGGACTTCGGCTGCGGCACCGAATATTTCAATTATCTGACGAAGGCCAACTCGATACACAACGAGGGACCCTATTCGAAGAAGTTCGACGACTCTGCGTGGCAGCAGGTGCGCCTGCCCCACGACTGGGTGACCATGCTGCCTTATGCCGGCGAGGCAAGCCACTCGCATGGCTATAAGACCGTAGGCTACAAATATCCCACGTCCAGCGTGGGGTGGTACAGGAAAACCATCCGCATTCCCGCTGAGGACCTGGGCAAGCATATCGCCTTGCGGTTCGACGGCATTTTCCGCAACGCCAGGGTTTGGTTCAACGGGTTCTATCTCGGCTCTGAGCCCAGCGGCTACGCCACCCAGTATTACGACGTGACCGAATATGTGGACTACGGAGGCGACAACCTGATCTGTGTGCGGGCCGACGCCACGTTGGAGGAAGGTTGGTTCTATGAAGGGGCAGGCATTTACCGTGATGCGTGGCTGGTGAAGACGGCGGCTGTGAGTGTGGCACCTTTCGGCACCTTCGTTCACGCTCAGGTGGCACCCGGACATCCTGCCGCCATCACCGTGGAGACCGAGGTAAGCAATCATTCGGTGATGCCCCAATGCTGTGAGGTGTCGCAGCGCATGATCGATGCCGAGGGGCGCGAGGTGGCACGCACCGGGGGCGTGACCATAGACTTGAAAGGGAAGGGCACGAGTGCCTGCCAACAGCAGATGACACTCGAGAGTCCTCATTTGTGGAGCACCACTGATCCCTATCTGTATCGTGTGGAGACAACGGTGAGGGTGGACGGTGCCGTGACCGATGTCTATGAGACCACGACAGGCCTTCGCGATATTGCCTTCGACGCCGACCGCGGGTTCCTGCTCAACGGTCAGTCGCTCAAGCTCAAAGGTGTCAACTTGCATCAGGACCATGCCGGGGTGGGGGCGGCCATCCCCGACGCCCTGCAGGCATGGCGCATCAAGCGGCTGAAGGAGATCGGCTGCAATGCCTACCGCTCCTCTCACAACCCCATGACCCCCGCCTTGCTCGACATCTGCGACCGCGAG
>ODAI011817502.1_pt1 | contig 17048 bp, 13 predicted proteins | sample 1539321 | NCBI WGS metagenome assembly ODAI01 (sample SAMN02144231, study PRJEB22623) | gut metagenome | biome: sheep rumen | host: Ovis aries | place: New Zealand | reverse complement strand
GGTTCCGTTAAAATAAACCTCTACATCATATCCTGCAATTCCGTCATCAGCATTGAAAACACTTTGGATACCGCGAATTATATATGGTTGCGCATATTGAATTTGTTTGCGTTTCATATCTTATACCCCCCTTTTATCTTTTGTTTTGTTGTGTTTCAGCAAGTTTTCTTACAACAATTTCATATCCGTTTAATTGAACCGGTTTGCCAACACAGTTAGATAAATCCACGTCTTTTAATACCTTTATCAAATGATCTGGTGTCCCCAAAGCAGCAGAACGCATTTGTGCAGAAATACGAAAGCCATCCAGACTTTGATATGCACAACGACTTGCGCACTTATCCATTGAATCACACTCACTAACAAACACCCATGGGGAAACACGTCCATTATTAAATTTTGCACGACACCATGCGTTGTAACCATGTTTTGTCGACGGGTTACCAACCACGCCATAGTCACCACGCGTTTCTGATGACAGAGCGTGCATTTCCGTAATATCTGGATGCATTTTTTGTATCGCTTCAAAATGTTCCCATAAATGTTCAATCCACGCTATTTCTACCCCACGATATTTTGTTGCAGGCTTACCACCAACAAAAACGTCATCTTTATTAATTGTGATATATTCTGTATTTTTAATATCTGCCATGATTGCAAACCTTTTATCTTTTGTTTTGTGCGACACTGTCCCTTAACATCGCGTTTTTAATAGAATCAAATTGGTGTCTTTGATTTGCGGCACGCAAAAACTGGATATCGATCTGGGCATCCTTGCCATCATCATTAAATATCTTATCACGATAATAGTTACCGCCTTTTTTTCTCCATACATAACCAGTATCCCCTGCATGCAAATATTGAAAACGATTATCGTTTTTATTTGTAAAAAATAATCTTTCCCGACCGTCTTTGACATCTTTGACAACGATTTTATTTTTCCCGGGCACCACAACAACATTTTTTTCACCATCGTATGTTGTGCACCCAGCAAACAAAATACACGCAATAATTGGATATAACACATTTAATTTCAGATTTGATTTTTTTTCGGTTTTTCTTGTCATATTTAACCCCCAGCATACATTTCAAATTCACTTTACACAAAAAATTTAACACAAAACAATAAAAAGTCAAATCAAATCCCAACTGAACACCGAATAAAAAACGCCCGTCCCCGGGCCCCGAAAAATTCCAACGAATTTTTTGGGTGGGTTCAGGCGTTTTTATCAAATTGGTAAGAACGGCGCAGATGCGCCGTTATGAATAATTTATTTTTCTGTTGGCAACGATTCTGCGCGTTTCAAATTAAATTTATTTATATAGTTAAATGACAAACCAAATGTCATATTAGAACCATAATTTTCCGCCGAACGCGCCTTGGCCAAACGATAATTAACATACGGTCCAAACGTAAAATCACCCCACAGGTTTGTATCCAAACGCGCATTAACCAACAAATCACGTTCAAAATCAGTCGGCACATATTGTGAATAATTCAAATATTCACGATAATATCCATCACTGTTGAAACGAACGCCTTCGCGGATTTCGTATTCTGCGCGCCAACCAGCCTCTAATGCAAATTTACTGACCGAGTCGTCCATATATGTAAAATCATTTTCATAAACCGCGGTGGTATATAAAGTTTTAAATACCGCATGGTCAAATAATGCAATACCGGCACTGGGGCGCAACACACGACGACGTTTTGGACTGCCCACGAATTCTGTTTCATACTCTGTTCGCATGATTGGGCCCAATTTCACATTTTCCCAATCCCACACCGCATAAGATAAATCAGATGTGAATAAAATTTTATCAGCCTTTTCGTCGGTTGTCGATGGCGCATTATATGGTTTCAATGTTGTTTTTCCATAATCCATATACAGTGAATTATCCCAACGCAATCTGTCAAAACCATATTCCAACGCGGTATCAAAAACACCAACAAAAGAATCTTGACCCGATGCAGTAAATGCCGCAACCGGCGAATTAGAATATTCTTCGGCATGACCAATTTGTGTCTTGGTCCAATCGACACCAATACGACGAATATTTAAATCAAATTTAGATTCATGTGGTGTTTCCAATGCAAACGATGCAAATGGCATAAAACATAAAACAGCAGTTAAAATTTTTTTCATATCCTATCCTTTATTGAAAATATTCACAAATCAAGAGACAGGACAAAGTTAAAAAAAATAAAAAATTATTTCAACAAAAACTTAACGCCAAATTCTGTATCCACCGGTCACAGACTGCACACCCCAACCATTTTCGCGCAATGCACGTATCAGTTTTGATGCATCTTTATCAACAACAACAAACGAAACGTTATTCCCAGTAATCTTGGTCGTTGCCAAATCCAAACCGGCATTACGCACCGCCGCATTTAAATCCGCCCAATCCGTCATTGGTCGCAACAAAGTAATATTAAACACGACATGATTTTCCATTGGTATAACCGCATTTGACGACGGCAACCAATTTTGAACAGAATATTTTTCCATAAAAGACCGCGCTGCATCGCCATCAATTACAAAAGAAATATTTGCCGTATATGTTGTATCAGACACGCGTTCGCCCGCCACAGACGATGAAGAAATCATATTCATCAATTCTTCGTTTGAACTTTTTTGCACCGCCGCAGACAACTGTTCTGGATTGGCATAATTTTTTAATTCACGAACAATCACATCGCGACGCGCCGAATTAAAAGCCTTGCTCTTTGCCGCCGCCGCCGTATCCGCCGTCACATTAACAGACGTCGTCCCAGTAATTTCAACCGCATTGACCGAAAATATGGTCATTACACACAAAGCAAACGCATAAATCCATTTATTCAAACGCATATTCACCAAACCTTAAAACTTTGCCAAAATACCGACACGCAATCCCAATGATTTATACACCGATTCGATTTCATCTGCAACTGTTTGTGACCAACCGCCCGCAGCCAAAGCATTTATATCGGCAATCACACCCAAATTACTTTCATATACCGCCTTGTCTTCGGTCAAATCACGACCAGAGACCGCGGTCCAATTCAAATAATTTGAACCACCATAAACACCCTCCAGATACGTATTTGTCTTTGTGGCCGGTGTTAAATAATTAGATGTATAATATCCTTGATTCAAGAACGATGTCGCATCAGCCTTGCCAATATGATAATAATCAAATGTCACACCAACACTCAACATCACAGAATTTGTTATTGAATGCATCCAATTTGTCAAGAACCCAAAATGATACGCATCACCGAAACCACCCTTGTCTTCCAAACTTTTTGGGTGTTGCCAGTCTGGACGATATGGTTGATCGGCGGTTGCGGTATATGTCGGCAAACCAAATTCCAAACGCGCGTTAATCGCATCATCTGCCGAAAAATCATATTCCATATCCAATGCCAAATAAGGTCCCGTCCATTCAACCTCATAAGAATGACTCACACCGTCTTGGTAATAATAATATGTATTTTCTGTTTCGACATATAAATTACCACTGGTGACAGATGGCACCTTGATATAACTGTATGTATCAATAATACCATCACCGTTCAAATCCGTTCCATCAATTGTTCCCAACAAAGGCGAATTATTATCATCAACAAAAACCAAGAAAGGCAAACACTGGGTTTCACCACCCGCAGATTGACAATAATTTGTTGCACCATTTGCCGTATCCAAAGATATTCCATAATTACGTTTGGTATCCAATTTATATTTAAACAAACGATATCCAACCGATGGTGTCATACGAAAGCCGCCAATTTTCCACATATCGACCAAACCAATTCCGGCATACACCCCCATCAAATTGCCATCATTTGATGTCCCAACCGACAAGGCATGTCCTTGCTGGGACCAAACCTGGTCAGCCACACCATCATCATCAAGATCAACGTTCCAATCTTGCAAGAAAAATCCACCACCGGTAATATCGTCATCGACCATAGACGAATCGCCAAACTGCATACCGTATTGACCACCCAAGGTCAATCGAACCAAACTGTTGCCCAAATAAAAATTATAATTTGCAGACGCATCAAACACATTCCAATTTATATTATCATAATGCAATTTTGACCCAGCGGTACTCATATCAAACCGCCAAGACGCCAACTGATGCGAAATACCGGCATTTAAACTTAAACCCGTATCGGCATAATTACCCGAATAAGGCTGTGTTTGACGAACGACCGTCCGGGTTGTTGTCCGCTGTTGCGTATTATTTGCGCGCACATTGGCATTTGCATTAACATTTGAATTACAACCACCATTTGCCGCACCACATGTGCCGTTCGGTGTCACATACGCATTTATTCCGCCGCCATTATACAGTGAATCTGCATATGGCCCGCCATAGTTGCGTTGAATCGTTCCATTATAATTGTAGTATGTTCCCGCCGCATTCGCTATAAACGGCAACAACGCAAACACAGAACAATTCAAAAAAACACCGATTTTCCCAGCCATTTTTCCTTACCTTTACTATTATCGCCCCTATTATATCATAAAAAACTTGAAAAGAAAATAGGTTATTGCAACAATACACCAAGAATTTTTTGCAGCCATGGCGGAATTGGTATACGCGCAGCACTAAGGATGCTGTGGAGAAATCCTTGGGGGTTCAAGTCCCCCTGGCTGCACCAAATTTATACAATCAATATAAAAAATATTCTTGCCCCACATAAAACATATTTGCTAGTATCACTAAATGATAAGGAAATGAAAGGTCTAAATCTAATTTTAGCCGCGTGTTTGACTGTCCAAATGATGGACTGTGCGGTGGCTGACACATCAAAAATCGGCACACGCACAAATACAAATCGCACACAAACAATAACGACCCAAAACCGCACACAGTCTGCACCAAAACGGCAAACGGCGACCCAGACACGCACCGCAAACCAAAAAAACATTATCCAGCGCACAACATCTGCAATTAAAAACATCACAGAACAAAATCGCGGCACAAACGCGACCCGCGACATTGTTTCACGCACTGCAAAAAAACAAAATATTCTGGGGCGAACCGCAACAACCCCAACAACAGCGGCGCGCACCGCAACGTCCCAATCGCGCACAATATCACGTGTGGCGGAAACACCAACCAAAACGCGTGAATCAATAATGCAACGCGATTTTGGCAAATGCAGGTCTGTATTTTTTGATTGCATGGACGAATTTTGTGCAAACAAAGACACTCAGTTAAAACGTTGTGCATGTTCAACACGTGCAAACGAATTTCGCACAACACAAAAATCACTGGATAATGTCGAAGATAAATTATTAGATTTCAGTCAAAGATTATTACAGGTCAATATGGACCCTGCGGATGCGGCGGTCATAAACATTGAAACCGAAGGCGAACGCGCATACAACGAAACGATTGATAAAACCACATCTAAAAAAACACTGGACGAAATTGCCAAGAAATTGAATTCAACTTTTGATTCTGCAACGGCGAACAATATGTCTGCATTAACCTGGTCATTAAATGCAGATTCTGCATTTGATTCTGTGGATTCTTTATCAGGCACCGCAACAACGGCAAAATCTGGGACGGCATTGCGTAATGCGGCATTACCAATTTGTCGCGACATGGCGGCCGAGGTTTGCGACGAAACCGATATTTCATTGGTTGAAAACAGTTATAATATGGCGATTGAACAAGATTGCAACACCGTCAAACGCGCATATGAAACACAAACCCAGGCGGCAAAAAACAAAATTTTTGAAAGTGCCGCATTATTGGATATGACCCGTTTAAATAATTACCAAGATAAAAATGCAGACGATATTTTAACATGCAAATCAAAAATGTTAGACACACTGACCGACACAAATGTTTGTGGTGAAAATTTAACAAAATGCCTGGATATTTCGGGACGTTATATTAATCCCACCACTGGCGAGGCTTTTTTATCGCCAGATTTGGTAAATTTGGCTGATTTATTGGTTCGTCCAACAAATGGTGACACATGGTCAAAAACGCCAAAAAATTCTGGATTTGTTTCGTATTTAAATACCAAGAAAAAATACATTGAACCGGCGACAAAAAATTGCCAAGAAATTGCCGACACTGTATGGAACAGTTTTATCGACGATGCATTATCACAGATAAAAATTGCACAAAATGCCAAATTAGAAGAGGTTCGCCAAAGTTGTACAAAATTATTAACCGACTGTCTGGACAACGCGAAAACAGACCTGGCAAATTTTGATTCACGCGCCCTATCGACATTTGGTGTCCAAACTGACAAAACCGCGAACGCATTATGCGAAAATGTAAAAACATCATGTGCGGCAATAATGGATTATACCCCAGACGGCGGTGTTTTTGCGACAACCGCCGCGGTTATAACTGGCACCGACGAAAACAACAATGACATCACAATCAAGGACAGAAACAATTGGACCGACGGTGTCACAGACATTGCGGCACGCGAAACATATAACACAATTATAAACACCTGTCGCGAGGTTGGGCGCGATTGCATCATAAATTCATGCAAATCAATTACCGGTAATTTTGGATTGTGCGAGAGTATAAACGGTTCGGTCAATCGTCACTCTATTTTGACGCGCGCGGCCTGCTGGGCCGAGGTGTATAATTGCGTCGCCGCGGCCAGTGACGAAACCATAAACAATATACATTCAATATTACCGATACATAATAATATCCCCCAGGATTTATACGAACAAATTTACAGCGATGCAATAGACAAATACATTGCCACAACAACCGCCACCAACCCGAACAGAGAGGTCTATGATATTTGCCGTATTAATGGTTTTTGCGCATCTGCGTCCGATAACAATGACAGGCCTGACACAAATTGTTATCGTTGTCGTATTGCCGAACAAATTTGGGGTCATTGCAAATACGAACCAAACAATCGTCAGGAAAACCCAATTTTGATTCCTAATAAAGATTCGAATACAACAACATTGTTGTCGTGGTTTGCAAAAAATACACACACCCAAGATGTCGAAAATTCATGTGCAACATCAATTTGTCCAGCGGGCGAGTTGGATATGTTGGTTGATAATCAAACGGTATGTAAAAATCCGTCGGTGGTTTTACAATGTCCATCTGGGGATACGATTTTATGCGAATCCAGAATTAATACTGTCCAAGATAACTATAACTGTTGTCCAACAAATATGCTTGATAGCGCAAAAAATTGTTGTATGGACGGCATGATATCGCAATACGAAAACCTTTTATCTGAACACACAGAGTCCGTCACATACTGTACCACATCTGGCACATCAAATGTGACCCAGGTTGCCCAATATACAAGCGGTCAAATAACAACACATATATTCTGCACAGGTGGTGTGACCGGTAAGGTTGGCGACGATGCCGAAATAGATTGCAACGGCGAATACATAATTGCCGAATGCCAAGGATTTAACGGCAACAATAACACCCACACTGTATGCAAATATAAAAAGCCATCACTGAACGGCAACGATATCTATTCTATGAATTACTTTATAAATGCCAATGTTGGTAGCACAAACAATAATCTCATAGAAAATACCAACACGATTAACAGTTATTGTCCGGGAACCGGCCAAAATCCCACACCATACAAATGCGAATTTAATGGCACCAATTGGACAGATGGTTGTGGCACCCCAAATAAATGGTTGGTTGATTTTTAAGGACAGCGATTTTCATAAATTCCGCCCCATTGGGGAGGGGGACCGCGGAGCCATCTTGGCGAGCGGTGGCGGGGGTATCCAAGAACCCTCCCCTCCACTTCGTGGCCCTCCCCTCCGCCGGAGGGGAATTATTGCCACATTTGCACCACTTTAATTCCCCACCAGCGCGCCAGCGCGATTAGGCGGGGTGGATTGGCGAACATTTGTTCGACAAGACGGGGCGGGTTTTTATGCTTTTTTTCCCAACAACTTTATCTTGACAAAAAGTGTTTTTTATATCAATATATCTATATATAAAACACAACCAAAGGAGTTGTAATATGAAAACTATGAAAACAACAGTCCCATATAATTTTAGAAAGGTCTTGGCGGGCATTATGCTGGTCGCGGTTCCTGTATTTGTCGCATGTGAAAAAGACCCAGTAAAACCAAACGAAAACGGCGGAAACGGCGGCAACGGCGGCAATAACCCAACACAACAAAGAACCGAAGAATTTATTTATAACCAAAATATGAAATTTTACAGACCCGGCAATTCGGAAAAAATTCCACATGTCGCATTTGCTGATACTGTCGCAAAATATGCTGCGGACGGGAATGTAAAACAAATTCATATAGCACCAGAAACAGAAGGCATGTTTGCAACTGCAAATCAAAATCAAATGGACCAAAGGGCTGAATATTTAAGTAACACGTATAACATGTCAAACACCAAGCTTTCCGGTGAAAACACAACATTAATATTATCACCAGAGGCAATTCAAAGCCAAATTGTCCAAGAAGTGTTACATAACAAATTAAAAATTGCTCTTGTACAAAACCAACAATAAAAAAAGGCATTTAAAAAATGCCTTTTTTTATTGCGTTAAATTTTATATTTTTTTACCATTACCAACATGGGTAGGGAAAGTATGAAAAAAATTTTCGCTGTTTATTTATCTGTATTGTGCGCATTTCCTATATTAGTAAGTGGTAATGTCCCATGTAGTACATATAACGATAATCGTGCAAATTGTCTTGCAAAAGGTGGTTGTTGGTTTGACTCGTTTGCATCTCCTACTGTATGTGACGCATGTTATAATGACCAATATAATCCACAACAACAAAATTGTAATGATGAAGACAACGACAACTGTGACAATTCATGTCAGCCTGTTCCCGCTAACAATTTTAAGAACAGTGATGGCACGTGGTATCTGCCCTGTCCAATAAATAACAAATACAACTATACCAATACAGAAGCAACCTACATCGGAAATTGCACATGTCCCGCAGACACAATATTAATAAACACTACAGAAAACTCTACTAACTCATATTACTGTGGGCAATGTGGTGACGGCGGTATGCAATCACAATCTGGGGACATATACACATGCTCTTGCCAAGCAAATGTCGGTGTTAATAATGTTCATGGTGCCACTGATAATTCTGGGACACGTGTTGAATGTGCATGCCCAACGGGCGCAATATGGCAAAGTGGCTCATGCAAATGCGCTACCAACACATACCTTAAAAAAAACAGCAATAACGAATATGTTTGTGCAACATGTCCTGAACATTCTACCAGTACATTTGGTTCAACCAATCTGAACGATTGCAAATGCTACGTTAATTATTATATGGGCGGCACAAACAACACATGTCAATTATGCCCAGAACACAGTTCATGCCAACATTACAGTGGTCAAACATATGAAACCGCCACTTGCAACAGCGGTTATCAAAAAGTCCCAAACACAACCGATCATACTTTCACATGCGAATCTTGTTCTGATTCCAATGCCACACTTTATGGTAATGTATGTAAATGTAATGCAGGATATTACGGACCACAAAATGATTTGAACACAGAATGCACGCAATGTCCCATTGGCACAACAACCAATGGCAATGCAGAACACAGGAACGAATGCTATATGGATGCATCAACAAAATTCTGCTATGGTTCTGGTGATAATAAAAAGTGTATGAACCTAATACCCGCCGGCACAGTTATTTCCGCACCAAACAACACATAATCCCACTAACCGCTTTTTTAATTTCAACTAATTGCGTGTCGGTAAATTTTCCCAGCACCCAATCCGCCGGGTCCGTTGCGTTTTCGTCATCCCGCGGTCGCGCGGGATCCAGTTGGCATATATGCCAACTTGTGTCATCTTTCAAATTTGAATAATCACACAAGTTTTGCATCCTGCAAAACTGGATACCGGCCTACGCCGGTATGACGTTTATCGTATTAATTGCTTTTTTAATTTCAACTAATTGCGTGTCGGTAAATTTTCCCAACACCCAATCCGCCGGGTCCATTGGGCTTTCAAAATCACGCGGGTGCGAAATACCAATCCTGATGCGCCGATATTCGCGTCCCACCGCCGCATCAATTGATTTTATACCATTGTGACCGGCACTGCCCCCACCCACTTTTTCACGCACTTTGCCATTTGGCAAATCCATATCGTCATGAATCACAATCAAATTTTCCAATGGAATTTTATAAAATGTCATCAAAGCCAATACCGCAACACCACTGGAATTCATATATGTTTGCGGTTTCGCAAAAATAACTTTGTGTCCATCTATGTCGCCACGCGCCGTCAGTGCATTTTTTTCCGCCCGCCAAGACGCATTTTCGCCCGCCAACATATCAATCGCAATAAATCCAACATTGTGTCGCGTGACCGCATATTCTGGGCCTGGATTACCCAATCCAACAATTAATATAGGTTTATTTTCTTGCATAGTACCAACCCTTTTTTTAATATGATAACATATAAAGGAGACAAAAATGAAATTAAATTCAAAAATTTTTTTATCAACTGTTTTGATGGCTGGTGTGGTGGCATCTGCGAACGCAAATCCTGTTATTGATGTGTATGCCGGCGGTATGTTTGGCGCGGGTGGCGCGACAATTTATAACGACACACACAGCAATGTATCCGCACAATCTTTTGGTGGTGTTTTGGGTATTGATATTCCACTCTTGCGTGTCGAGGCCGAATATAACCATTTAACAAACGACAAATTTTCAACAAATGATGCAATGTTAAACGCATATTTCAAGATGTTATCTACAATGGTTCATCCATATGTTGGTGTCGGTGTGGGTTCTGTATTCGGTGGCAGTTATAATCCAGCCAACACCAAATACGATGTAAAATCAACTGTCGCATACCAAGGTATGTTGGGTTTAACATTTGACATTTTGGCATTACCAATCAAATTTGATGTCGAAGGTCGCGCCCTGTATGCACCAAATTTTGTTGAAATCGGCACAGAAAAACCTGATTTATTCCAATATGACGCGCGTTTAAAATTGCGTTATATATTCTAAAAAAAACAAAATGGTATATAAATGCTAACACTGATTGACGGGAACTCTTTATTATTTCGTGCATATTATGGTGTGCATTCACGCCTGACCCGCGCTGACGGCACACCAACCGGGGCGGTATATGGGTTTGTAAATATGATATTACCCGTATTGGCGACGGCAAACCCAAACGATTCTTTTGTTTGTGTGTTTGACGCATCGCGCATCAGTTTTCGTCAATCAATCTATCCAGAATACAAGGCTAATCGTGATGAAACACCGGCAGATTTAATAACGCAATCTTTTATGGTTCGCGAATGTATGTCTGCAATCGGTATGCCTGTTTTATGTATTCCCGGGGTCGAGGCTGACGATGTTATTGCAACTCTGTCGCGCCAGTTTTGTGATATGCATGATAAAACCCGAATTATCACCAGTGATAAAGATTTAATGCAACTGGTGTCCCATTGCGTGTTTTTATACGACGGTATGAAACAAACAGAAATTCACGACCAGCAAGTTTTTGAAAAATTCGGTGTTAAACCGTCCCAGGTTATCGACGCACAAAGTCTTATCGGCGACACCGCCGACAATGTTCCCGGTGTTCATGGTATTGGTCCCAAAAAAGCGGCTGAATTATTAACACAATTTGGAACACTGGACGGCATTTACGAACATATTGACGAAATAAAAAACGAACGCATACGCAATATGTTGATTGACGGACGCGACAACGCATACCTGTCTAAAAAATTGGTCACATTAAAAGACGATGTTGATTTGGCAGGTTTAAAAATCACACCGTTTGTGTTTAACACACCTGGGGCATTGGAATATGTAAAAACCAAACTGGAAAGTTCGTCTTTGGCGGACAAAATTCAAAAATTATTTCCTATTGAAAAATACGATGCATCAAACGCGGTTCCGTTTGAATATGCGGGTTCCATCTGTCCAACACCAGAAACACCAGATTTCACCACAACACAAAAATCAAAATTACCGGAACAAAATTATCAATCAATTACGAACATCGCACAACTCGATGAATTTTTATCACACATAAAAACCCATGTCGCAATCGATACCGAAACCACAGGAATCGACACAATGACGGCGAAAATTGTGGGGCTGTCTGTTGCGTATGATTCATGCCATGGTGCATATATTCCATTACACCATATTGGCGCATCGACAGATTTATTCGGTGGCGCGACAAATATCCCAGACCAGTTAGATGAAAAAATCGTATTTAAAAAACTGATGCCAATATTACAAAACCCAAACATAGTTAAAATTGGGCACAACATGAAATATGATTTGCATATTTTGGCAAATTCTGGACTGGACATTTCACAAATTAAAAACATAGACGACACAATGTTGTTGTCATATATTTTGCATGGCACATTACATGGACATGGTCTTGACGAATTGGCTGAAAAATATCTGGGTCATGAAAACATACATTTTGCATCATTATTTTCGCCCGAAACACCTGATGCAAATCGCAACTTTGCAACACTGGAAATTGCAAAGGCAACACCCTATGCCGCCGAAGACGCGACTGTATGTTTTGCATTGTATGATTTAATGCGTCCTGAACTGGATAAAAATAAAAAACTATGCGATTTATATGAAAAATGCGACCGGCCATTGTTGCCTGTGTTGGTAATGATGGAAAGAAACGGTGTATTGGTAAATCGCGATGGATTAAAAAACTTATCATCGGTATTTCATACACAACTAGAAAATTTGCAGAACGAAATTTGGACACTCGCCGGTCATGAATTTAATATCGCCAGTCCAAAACAATTGGGTGTGGTATTATTTGACGAACTGAAATTAACACCAAACAAAAAACGTTCCACAGATGCCGAAACACTGAACGAATTAATCGACGAACACCCAATAATTGACAATATTTTATCATGGCGTTCAATCGCAAAATTGGCTGGGACATACGCAGATGCCCTGCCGAAACAAATTGGCAGCGACGGTCGAATTCACACGACATATTTGCAAACATCAACGAATACCGGACGGCTTTCCAGTCGCGACCCCAATTTGCAAAATATTCCCGCCAAGACTGATTTAGGCGCCGAAATTCGCCGTTGCTTTGTTGCACCATCTGGGCGGGTATTGATATCTGTGGATTATTCACAAATTCAATTACGTTTATTGGCGGACGTTGCGGGTGTTGCCACATTTCGCGAAACATTTAATGCGGGCGCCGACATTCACGAACAAACTGCGCGCAAGATATTTAATATCGCACCCGATGCACCCGTCACAAAATCTCAACGGCGTGCGGCCAAGACTGTGAATTTTTCAATTATTTATGGCATATCGTCATTTGGGTTGGCGGCCCAGTTGGGTGTTTCGCGTGACGCGGCAAAACAAATCATCGATGCGTATATGTCTGGCCTGCCAGAGGTTAAAAAATACATCGATGAAACGAAACAATTTGCAATAAAAAACGCATGTGTTTATACCCCATGGGGACGCAGAATCGAATTACCAGAAATCAAAAATTCCAGATTAAAACAATATGCCCTGCGTGCCGCGGTCAATGCCCCAATCCAAGGATTCGAAGCCGACCTGATGCGATTGGCGATGGTGGAAATTGCGCGCGATATTGTTGCGCCAAACCCAGACAAAATAAAAATGATATTACAGGTCCATGATGAAATCATATTTGAATGTGATGAAAATATGGCAAACGAATTTGCAAAACAAATCCGCGAAAAAATGGAAAACATATGTAAAATATCTGTTCCATTGGTCGCCGAATCCAGCATTGGAACAAAATGGGATAAATAAACATGGCGCACCCGGCGCGATTCGAACGCGCAATCCCCACCTTCGGAGGGTGGTGCTTTATCCAGTTGAGCCACGGGTGCTGAATACATTGCATTATAATTTGCACAACGCAAAAATCAACGAATTTTTAGATTGCGATTCCAAAATGATGTTTTATAGTGATTAAATAAAAAAAGGAAAAATTACCTATGTTGCGCATAATTGCAATTTTATCATTGATTGGATTGACGGCATGCAACAGTGTCTATGTCAAACCAAACTCTTTGGACCCAGACCAAAAAATATTTGTTCCGCGTGGCGGGGTTTCAATGCAACGTTCTATAAAATTAGCAATGCAAACAAGAAATTATGATATTTACAACGGTCGATTAACTCGCATTTCAAAAAGCAGTGAATCTTATGAATTTCCATCTTCTGTAAAATACTCTGTGCGTGTTGATGAACGCAGTGAAATATTCCGTCCAATTTGGTGCATGTTTAATGGCTTTTGGTGGTGGAATTTTAATGTATCCATTGTGGAACAAAAATCAGGCACAGAAATTTTATCATGGCGCGGACGCGGTTGCCAAAACAGTTCGCTGCGTAAATTGGACGCATTATTGGACACAATGGAAATAAAATCAAAATAACGTGCGACAAAAAATTCATTGCAAATTTAAATTCGATTGTTTTATTATATAAATGCGAAAACAACGGGAGTTGTTTTCGGGGCCTTCGAAAAGCCTATAAATACAACCGATGCAAGATTTGCATTGTTATCCAACCGCAAAAACGATTCGGTAATCGTTAATGCATTGATATAACTGATTCAGATTTTGCATCGATAATTGTTCGATTTATCGATGCTTTTTTTATGCACGATGTAAGTATTGAACAATAACTCCCAATGATTTTAACCCCAAACCAAATTTTTGGTCAGGGTGCCACATTCACGAAAGGTATGTGGGATCATTGTTGTATTTTGATTTTTCGAACACCCCGACCGCTCTCCGTTGTAGGCGGTATTTTTTGTGTTTTTTTAAAACACAAAAAATCACGCACACACCAAAAACCAAAAGGGGAGAAAAACATGAGAAAAATATTATGCGCGTTGTTGGGAATGTTGCTTGCCGGGACATCGTGGTCGGCCACCCTGCCCGCCGGTTATACGGAATTGGAATATATCCAATCCACCGGAACACAGTATATTGATACGGGGATTATACCGAATGGCTCAACGAAAGTAGAAATGGTGGCGCAAGCGAATTATAGTAGTGATTTAAGATTTTTTGGTGCTGTTGCTGGGAGTGAGACACCACTATATTTTGCTGCGGGTTATTCTGTTTCTGGTAAGTGGAATAACATGTATAACAGTACTAATAACGTTGTTAGCAATGATGTAACAGGCTTTCTTGCGGACAAGTTAGAACATAAAATAGTAAAAGATAATGTTTTAAGTGTGGACGGCAACGTTTTAAATACTATAAGTGTTGCAAGTTTTGAACTTCCTGTCAGCATGTATTTATTTACTGTGAACGACAATGAGAATCCGGGCGTTTTGAGACCAATGCTTATAAAATATGCCAAAATATGGAACAACAACACCCTTGTTCGTGATTTTATCCCGGCGAAAAATTCGTCTGGTGTAATTGGTATGTATGATACGGTCAGTGGGAATTTTTTCACTAATGCTGGCACTGGAACATTTACCGCCGGCCGGGAATTAAATCCATGTAGGAATTTATTTGATAAAGATACGGTAACTAATAATTATGTAATAAATATATCGAACGGAAATCTGTATGCAAGTTCAGGTAATTTTGCATCTTCCTATATTGCTGTGACGGGTGGCAAAAAATACACCTTAAACCGCACTATACAAACTGCAACAAATGGTTTGGCTTGGTTTGATTCAAACAAAACATATATATCTGGTAAAAAATATGATAGCAATAATGGACAAACATTTGAAGCTCCAGCAAACGCAGCATTTGTTCGTTTCTCTATTTATAGCAGTATAAACGGGGTTCAATTTGAACAAGGCGATACGGCGACGAATTACGTGCCGTATTCGGCTGCCTGCCACCCGGTGAGTTGTAAGAATTTGTTTGATTCATCAGCATTTAATACAGATGTTGGACAAAATGTAACTTGGTTGCATTATCGGGTTCCAAACGGCACATATACAATGAGCACAAACTTCCCACCACAAGCAGGACAACAAGCATATACAAGTGTTTGGGTTTTGGCAGGAAATGTAACATCTGGAATAGACAGTGCAACAAACGGTGTTTCTTTTGGCAACCCCAAAACAATAACTGTCACAGACGGCTGGTATTCAGTAGCGTACAGAAGTGGCATACCCGCTATTCCACAGAACCCGAAAGATTATAACTGGCAACTAGAAGAAGGTTCAACCGCGACTGAATATGTTCCGTATTGTGCAAATCAAATCCGTATTGCGACGACGGAGTATAATTCGGCGCGGTTTAGTCCGGTGGTGACTGAATTGAACGACACTATCGCGACAATTCGGTCGGTCGTGACTAACACTATCAACCAGACCAAAGCAATCGCAGATTTGCAGGCAACCAAACAAACCCGCCCGAACGAGAACTGCCCCGCCGGCAAAAAATGCTTACTCATTGAAGACGACGCCGGCCAACCCCACTGGTACGAGATTATAGAAAACGTATACGGTTTGCCCAACGGATACACCGCATTAGAGTATTTGCAAGGTAAAGGTTCTACACATATCGTTCCTGGGGTCACAATAAATTCAAATTTAAAGATTGATATTAAATATGAAATTCTAACACCAGGTTGGTTGTTGGGTGGAACCACCGGTGAGAGTGGCAGATGGGGTGTTACAAGTAGCAATACATTTTTTAGTGGAACTAGTGGGGTAGCAGATATATCAAGTGCAACAAATTTATCAGGTATAAATACTGCAACGTTTAATTATAAAACCGGTGCAACGGTAAATGGTGTTAATATACCGTTTGGTACGGAACAGACTTATGGAAATGTTACAGCAAAACAATTTTATTTGTTCTCTGCTGATGGAACAGGTGTAAGCACCCAAGAACATAAAATCTATTACGCAAACATTTATAATGGCGAAACATTAGTCCGCAGTCTTGTTCCTGCCAAACGCAACAGTGATAATGTTTTGGGTATGTATGATTTGGCGAATGATGTGTTTTACACAAATGCGGGCAGCGGAACATTTATTGCTGGTCCGGAGATTTAAT
>ODAI011202714.1_pt1 | contig 17052 bp, 13 predicted proteins | sample 1539321 | NCBI WGS metagenome assembly ODAI01 (sample SAMN02144231, study PRJEB22623) | gut metagenome | biome: sheep rumen | host: Ovis aries | place: New Zealand | reverse complement strand
GATGAATTTAAAGAGTATATTTTATCGCTAGATAATAATGAATGTTAGTATTTGAAAATAATAGAACTGATAGAAAGAAGGTAAAGAAATGACCCTTGCAATTAAAGGTGGTAAGCCTGTAAGAGAAAACAAAATATATTATGGTCATCAGTGGATAGATGAAGATGATGTAGAAGCCGTATGCAAAGTATTACGTAGTGATTATCTGACATGTGGCCCTAATGTCACAAGCCTTGAAAATAAACTCTGTGAATATACGGGAGCAAAGCACGCATCTGTAGTATCAAACGGTACTGCGGCTCTGCACTGCGCATGTCTCGCAGCAGGAGTAAAAGAAGGCGATGAGGTCATTACCACGCCTCTTACATTTGCGGCCAGTGCAAACTGTGCCATATACTGCGGCGCCAGACCTGTATTTGCCGATGTCGATATTAAAACATACAACATCGACCCCGAATCGATAAAGGCCCGTATTACAGACAAGACAAAAGCAGTAGTAGCCGTGGACTTTACAGGCCAGGCTGTTAAGGTTGAAGAGATAAAAAAGATCTGCCATGACAACGGACTCGTATTTATCGAGGACGCTGCCCATTCAATAGGCACTAAATATAAAGGCCGCCAGGTAGGCTCCCTTGCGGATATGACTACCTTCAGCTTCCATCCTGTCAAGACCGTCACAGGCGGAGAGGGCGGAGCCATCCTCACCAATAATGATGAGTATCATACAAAGCTTGTACTTGCCCATACCCACGGTATCACCCATGATGAAGCACTCATGGAGGAAGCGCCCCATGAAGGACCGTGGTACTACGAGCAGATATCAATGGGGTTTAATTACCGTCTCACCGATTTCCAGGCAGCCCTTATCGAGAGTCAGATGACAAAACTTGATAAGTTTGCAGCCAGACGTAAAGAGATAGTTGCCAGATATAATGAAGCATTTAAGGATGTACCCGGCATCATCATCCAGGAGGAAATTCCCGAGTCGGATACCTGTCGTCATCTCTATATCATCCGTCTTGATTTTGATGTACTTAAGTGTACGAGACGGGAGTTTTTTGATGCCATGAGCGCAGAGAATGTCCAGTGCCAGGTTCATTATGTACCTGTGTACTACTTCCCGTTTTATAAACATCTCGGATATGAGAAAGGTCTCTGTCCCAATGCAGAGAAAATATATGAAGGTATCATGAGTATACCTCTTTATCCCAAGATGACAGACGATGATGTATCGGATGTCATAGAAGCAGTCAGGAAGGTCGCTGATTATTACCGATGAGTTTTGTCCTGTTTTTACAAAATATCAGACATGCCACAGGCGGTATATTTGACACATTTATGCTCCAGCTGTCAAACCTTGGCAGACCCCTTGAGATATTTCTGGTACTTTCTTTTGTATATTGGTGTATTGATAAAAAGACCGGTATCTTAATGAGCAGTACCATGTCATCATCTCTCACTTTAACCGCCGGCAGCAGTGTATTTCCCTGTACCACAACTATCCGCAGCTCTTCTGTCTGGGGATGCCTTGGTATCACATGTAAAAAATGTAAAAGCTCATTACATGAAAAGATTCTCGCAGCAGAATCTTTATTTCTGCTCTCGCTTATAATGATCTCAAGATGCTATCTCGGCGTCTATTCCTTAAAGCATGTATTGTTATCATTTGGATTTACGATATTCGTGATGTTTGTCATCAGGCTTATTATTAATCATGTCATTAAAGATGATACAAACCCGAAAAGGTCAAAAATTATTCTGGCACTTATCATATTTGTATTTGTCCTTATTGCTGTAGTGAGATCGGGATTGTCATCAGGCCTTGGCCTCTTTATCGGATTTACGGTTGGTGCACTCCTTGATAATTACTCCATCAGATTTAGGACAGGCGGCGATCTAATCACAAAGATACTGCGCTATATCCCGGGAGCCATACTGATATCACTATTCTGTTCATTTGGAGATGACCTCTCTGTTTTGGTGCTCCCTGCAAAATGCAGTGATTTTATTCAAAGTCTCTTTATCTCATTTTTTATCGCTTATATCTATCCTGTTGTATTTACTATATGGGAGAGCAAAACCATATCGGAAAAGGGTCGTAAGATCGGCAAGGCTGTTGTCACTGGTATATGCTCTGTCATAATCCTGATAGGTATGATAATCATCGGTATTGCCACATATACAAACCGGAGCACGGCTGATGTAATCGAGATGGCGAGATTTATCATAGACGGTGACGAGATATTCTGGAAGGAGACAGGGGAGGAGACTGTTAAGGAAGAGGACATTGGTATAGAGATAATAGCCCACAGGGGATACAGTGGTATCGCACCGGAAAATACCATAGCCGCCTTCAAGAGGGCTGTTGATATCGGTGCTGACCAGATAGAACTTGATGTCCAGATGACAAAAGATGGTGTGATCCTCGTATTTCATGACAATACCTTAAGCCGTATCACAGGTCACTCAGGTAAGATTAAGAACTTTAATTATTCCGAAATATGCATGCTCGATGCAGGCAGCTGGTTTGACAACGTAGCCGGTAGCTATAACGGTACATTCGGTGACGAAAAGATACCGAAGCTCAGCGATGTATGTGAGATGCTGCAGGATACGGGAGTAGGTATTAACCTGGAGCTGAAGAATATCGGAGATGTTCAGGGCTTTACGGAAAATGTTGTTGAGATCGTAAAAGATTACAACATGGAAGACAGGGTTATCTTTTCATCATATAACTATACTTACTTAAAAGAGATAAAGGCGATCGACGGGGAGCTCATGGTCGAATATATTTCTGACACAGCCAATGCAGACGACCTCCTCACTAATTATCCTGCTGATTATTACAATCTGAAGCTATCCGGTATCGAGGAGGATGCACCCGAAAAACTCCACGCGGCGGGCGTCAAGTTTTATGCATGGACTCTTAATGATGCAGAGTCTATCAGAAAGGCAGTAGATATAGGTGCTGACGGTATAGTTACCAATTATCCCGGTATAGCAAAGGTTATCATCCATGATGAGTATTCATTTCTATATGATTATTATGTAAAATCATATGAGGTGCCGGTACTTTACGATTATGTACTTCAGGAATCATACAGCAATTATGTGATGCAGGGTATGACAAAGGTCGGTGATAAACTGCTGATCTCAGCTTATGACATATCGTCCCACGGCAATACAGTCCTGTATGAACTTGGAAAAAAAGGAGATCTGGTCGGCATCATAGATACAGGCATGAAATGTCACGGCGCAGGTATCGGATATGACAGCATGAATAACCTTTTATGGATAACGGGATCTGACGGATATGTATATGCATTTGACTGGTCGGGACTCATCGCAGGTAATACTGAGCCGGTATACAGTTTCTCTGCTGGATTTTACAATCAGAACGGTGATGTAGTCGTATCATTCCTGACAGTCGATGATGACAAACTCTACGTTGGAGCCAACATGGACGGCGTCGACGGCCAGATCAAGGTGTATGACATCACATATCCTACGAGTGAGCATCTCCTAAATATCATCTCTATCCCGGAGCATATCCAGGGCATCACATTTAGGCATGACTCAAATAATCGTAACAAGATAATCATGACACAAAGCTACGGCAATGAAGATTCAAAGCTGCTGATATTCGGATACAGCGATCAGATAGTATCATATACAGAGGAAAATGCCCTTTGCTACATCCTGCCTGAAGGCGTGGAACAGCCGTTTTTGTCTGATGAAGGTCTGTATCTGATATTCCACTCATCCGCAAGACCGTACAGAAGCGATGTGAGAGTGCCGAGCGACCGGATATGGATACTGAAATAAAGAAGGCTTTTAAATAAATTAAATGAATAATTCTGCTGATAATAAAACTTCAAAAATTAAATATTTCATAGCACTCCATATACTGCTGCTGATCTATTCTCTGGGCAGCGTGTGTTCAAAGATGGCCTCGGGAGAATCATTTCTTTCATTTAAGTTCTGTCTGTTTTACGGACTGCTCATGTTTATCCTGGTGGTATATGCAATAGTGTGGCAGCAGATAATAAAAGGTCTGCCTATAGTCACGGCATATGCGAACAAGGCAGTCACAGTGATCTGGGGACTCGTGTGGGGACTGCTCATATTTAATGAGACCATAACTGTGGTTAATATTGTAGGAGCCGTTATCATTATGGTCGGCGTATATCTGGTGGTGACAGGCGATGAATAATTATATCTATGTAGGAATATTTTTAATATCGGTCCTCGTATCATCTGTATCCCAGATACTCCTTAAGATAAGCGCAGGGAAAGCGTATGACAGCAAGATAAAGGAATATCTCAATGCTCCGGTCATCATTGCATACGGACTGTTCTTTTTATCAACAGTTGTTACTGTACTCGCATATAAATATGTGGATCTCTCCCTGGGTCCCGTCCTCGAGGCAACCGGATATATCTGGGTAACACTGCTTGGATATCTGATACTTAAAGAGAAAGTCAGCAGAAAGAAAATGCTGGGGTTGGTTGTTATAATCGTGGGGATTATTGTTTTTAATGTAAATATTTGAAAATGATTATTCAAATTTGAAATGACTACGTTGAATCTTCTCTCAAAATAATAAAACTTTGATAATTACGAAGATATTAACTATTTTTTGTTATTCACAATAAAGAAATTTGGAATAATATTTTATCTCATACAAACATCGTAATACTTTGTTGAATCAAAAGGATAAATATTATACCGAACCAAAAGTCTGCGAAGCAGACTAAGAAAGTGTTGATTTACAATAATTAACAGATTTGATAGTTATTATTTATATGTGTATATTTTTGATGCAACAGTAGTGTTTTATTAACAGTTTCTGTGGGAAGGATTTTGAATAAGTAAAGGAGACAGGATAAATATGAAATGGACACAGCTCAGAATAAAGACTATAAGTGATGCAGAGGACATGATTATTTCAGAACTCTACGATATCGGTCTAGAAGGTGCTCAAATAGAAGATAAAGTTCCTCTCACTGCAAAGGAAAAGGAGCAGATGTTTGTAGATATCATGCCCGACGTACCTGACGATGACGGCGTGGCATACTTAAACTTCTTTATTCAGCAGGAAGAGGATGAGTCAGAAGCAGATCATGATAACCGCGTAAAAGAGATCATGGAAAATGCAAAAGCAGTCCTTGAGGATATCCGTTCATATATGGAGATAGGTGACGGCACTATCGAGATCAGAGAGACAGAGGATAAGGACTGGATAAATAACTGGAAGGAATTTTTCCATCAGTTCTATGTGGATGATCTCCTCGTAATTCCCTCATGGGAAGAGGTAAAGGAAGAGGATAAAGACAAGATGATCCTCCATATCGATCCCGGTACCGCATTTGGAACCGGTATGCATGAGACAACCCAGCTCTGTATCAGAGCTCTCAAAAAATATGTGAATGATGAAACAGTCCTCCTCGATGTAGGTACGGGCAGCGGTATCCTTGGTATACTGTCACTTATGTTTGGTGGCAAATATGTTATTGGCACAGATCTTGACCCTTGCGCAGTTGAGGCTGTAGCTGACAATATTGCCAATAACAATATCGATAAGGATAAATTCAAACTCATTATCGGAAACATCATCGACGATAAGGCTGTTCAGGATGAAGTCGGATATGATAAGTACGATATTGTGGCAGCAAATATCCTCGCAGATGTACTCATACCCCTGACCCCTGTCATCATCAATCAGATGAAAAAGGGCGGTATCTATATTACCTCAGGTATCATAGACATGAAGGAAGAGGTAGTAAAGAAAGCCATTGAGGAGGCGGGCCTTGAAGTCCTTGAGGTAAATCATCAGGGCGAGTGGGTTGGCATTGTGGCAAGAAAAAACTGATTAATATCCCCAAAGAAGTAAACACGGCGCATTAAAATGCAGGCAGTGAATCTGAAACCCGTGACTAATAATCAATCTGTAAATTTTTGTTTTGCATTTGGGATTTGAGCGTATCAACAGAGAAATATGAGGATGAATAAATGCAGCATTTTTTCACTTCAACCGAGAATATCAGAGAAAAAGAAATAATAATTACCGGAGATGATGTCAATCATATAAAAAATGTTCTTCGGATGAAACCAGGTGAGGAGATTTCCGTCAGTAACGGCGAGGACATGAAAGAGTACCGCTGTGAGATATCTTCCATAGAAGATGACAGAGTGGTTTGTACTCTCATGTTTGTAAAGGAATCAGGAGTAGAGCTCCCTGTCAATGTCACTCTGTTTCAGGGACTGCCTAAAGGCGACAAGATGGAGACGATCATCCAGAAGTGTACGGAGCTTGGCATATACTCGGTTGTCCCCGTAAATACAAAACGGTGTGTCATGAAGCTTGACCCAAAGAAAGAGAAAAGCAGGATCGCCAGATGGCAGGGTATTGCGGAAGCTGCCGCAAAGCAGAGTCAGCGCGGTGTGATCCCCGAGATCAAGCCTGTAATGTCATTTAAGGAAGCAGTAAACCTTGCCTCGGGATTTGAAGCGAAATCAATCCCGTACGAACTGGCAGAAGGTATGAATGACACAAAAAACTGGATCGAATCAGTAATAAATTCGGCAACAGATTACATATCAAAGTCCGCTGATAGTCCATCGGAGCCTGTCATAAAGCCTAATGTCGCCGTTTTCATCGGCCCGGAAGGAGGCTTTACTGAAGAGGAAGTCGAGTACGCCCGTAATGCCGGCATCACACCAATATCCCTTGGCAAGCGAATCCTCCGTACCGAAACCGCTGGCATGACAGTCATGTCCATACTCATGTATGAGTTGGAGATTATGCATAAATAACTTTTAGACAATAGTTTATACAGGCCGACCGGTATCAGATACCGCATTAACCAAGGGGTTAGCGATTCTTGGCAAATGTTCGCCCACAGGAAGATTTTTCCGTGATGGAAAAATCAGGGGCAACTGAGGCATGGATGCCGAATTTGCCCCGGTTCCGTCAGCTTGATAAAAACTACAAAACATTTGCTTAGAATCCGCAACCCCGCAGGTGTCAGCGACAGCCGATACCGGTCGGCCGGAGAACACATAAAAAAGGAAATCAAATGAACGAAATATACCTCGACAACTCAGCCACCACCAAACCCTTTGACGACGTGATAAACACCATGTCCCGCATCGCCCTCGATGACTACGGCAACCCGTCAAGCCGCCATAATAAGGGCATGGACGCTGAGGATCATGTAAAAAAATCAAAAGACATCATCGCCGGTCTCCTAAAAGCAAAACCTGATGAGATAATATTTACCTCCGGCGGCACCGAGAGCGATAATACCGCTCTGATCGGCGCAGCCATGGCAGGCAGGAGAAGGGGAAACCATATCATCACCACATCCATCGAGCACCCTGCAATCCTTGAAACCACAAAATATCTTGAGAAACAGGGCTTTGATATCACATATCTCCCGGTAGATGAATATGGTATAGTAAATACAGATGCTCTGAAGGATGCCCTCAGGCCTGAGACCCTGGTCGTATCAGTAATGCATACAAATAATGAGATAGGCAGCGTCCAGCCGGTAGAAGAGATCGGCAGGATAGTTAAGGCATACAACAAAGATATCCTCTTTCATGTAGATGCTGTCCAGGGCTTTGGTAAGTATAAGATCATCCCAAAGAAGATGAATATCGATATGATGAGCGTCAGTGGTCATAAGATACACGGCCCTAAGGGTATAGGATTCCTTTATGTAAGGGAAGGCGTCCGCATCCTCCCGTATATGCTCGGAGGCGGTCAGCAAAAAGGTATGCGCTCAGGGACTGAGAATGTCCCGGCCATTGCAGGCCTCGCCCTTGCATCAGAAAAGATATATGATAATCTTGATACAGAGAGACAGAGACTCTATGATATGAAAGAGTTTCTCATCTCTAATCTTAGGGATATAGAAGATACGAGAATCAACGGAATAAATTTGAGTAATGATTCTCTCAACGAGGCAGTATTAAATACATGTCCCCATATAGTCAGCTTTTCCGTAAAGAGTATAAGGGCGGAAGTCCTCTTAAATGAGCTGGCATCAAGAGGCATATATATATCATCAGGAAGCGCATGCGCATCAAATAAGAGCAAGGCCGGTGTGTCGGACACACTCTCTGCCATAAAGCTTCCAAAGGAATATGATGAGTCAACTATCAGGATCAGTATGTCAGTATTCACTACCATGGAGGAAGTGGAAACTTTTGTAAGAGAGATAAAAGAGATCATCCCGGATCTCAGGAAATATACGAGAAGATAAAATGCTACCTTTTAAGACCAACATTAAAATCTTCATAATCGAATTCGTCTGCGCAGTTTTGCTCCAGACTATCTACGCTATCTCCACATTTGGGACGAGCCTTGCAGGCCTTGTGTCCCTTGGTTTTTTACCGGCACTTTTCATGATGCTCATTGCTGTAAAGGTCGAGAGTGAAAATGCTATCATAAGGTGCCTTTATATTTCATCTGTATTTACATTCCTCTTTATGAGCTTTGTCATCGGTAACCAGGCCATACTGCCATTTATGTTTCTGGCAATGGCCGTATCGATCTCACTGTTTGTAAAGCCCAGGATGCTTCTTGAATATCTGATAGTCACCATTGTCACTCTGGTATTTGTCATCATTGCCCAGGCCAAGGTCCTTGGCAGTAATATGGAGTTTTCACTGTTTATCGTATATATGATGATGTACGCATTCTCTGCGGTGGCGCTGCTCTTTATCATCATCGGTGTCGAGCAGTACCGTATAGAGATGGAGGAGAAAAACGAGGAAGCAAATGAAGCCCTTGAGGCAAAGAGCAACTTCCTCGCCAACATGTCTCATGAGATCCGTACTCCCATGAACGCCATCTACGGTATGGCAGAGCTCCTCGAGGAGAGGGAGTTTGGTCGCCTTGAAAAGGAATATATCGCGACTATCAAAAATTCTTCCGAGAACCTGCTCTCCATCATAAACGAGATCCTGGACTTTTCAAAAGTTGACTCAGGTAAGATGCGTATCGACGAGCACCCGTATGATTTCAATAACATGCTCTCCGATGTCATCTCCATCATCAGATTCAGACTCCGTGAAAAGAATGTAATGTTTGACATCAAGGTAGATCAGGAAGTACCAAAGGAACTGATTGGAGATGAGATCCGTGTAAGGCAGATCCTGATCAACCTTTTAAATAATGCTGTTAAATTTACAAATAGGGGACTCATAACTCTTGAGATAGACTGGGAACCGTACAATGACAAATCGGGACTCATGAGTATAAAGGTAAAGGATACGGGAATCGGTATTTCCAAGGAGGACCTTGATAAGCTCTTCACCGCGTTTGGCCAGCTTGATACAAAGAAAAACAGAAACGTTGAAGGTACCGGACTTGGCCTGGCCATCTGTAAAAATCTTGCAACCCTGATGCACGGTGATATATCCGTTACGTCAAAGTTAAGGGAAGGCAGCTGCTTTACAGTACATATCCAGCAAAAGGTTTATGACGATACGCCTTCAAGATTTACACCTGATAATGATGAAATCTATAAGAGTTCAAATGAATCATCATTTGAAGTACCGTTTATTGCACCAAAAGCCAGAGTACTCATAGTCGATGATAATAAGGTAAACCGTATCGTGGCAAGAGAGCTCATGAAACTGTTTGGATTTGAGGCAAACCTCTGCGAGAGCGGTGAGGAAGCTATAAATAAAGTTGATAAAAACCTTGTATCGTATGACCTGATATTCATGGACCACATGATGCCTTTCATGGATGGTGTGGAGGCGACAAAGCATATAAGGGAGCTTGGCGGCGATTATGCCAAAAATGTGCCTATCGTAGCCCTCACGGCTAATGCTATAAAGGGTATAGAGAAGACTTTCTTAGAAGCCGGTATGAACGATTACCTGTCAAAGCCTATCAGGATAGAGCAGCTGGCGGAAATACTTAAAAAGTGGATCCCTGAGAAAAAGCAGTTCCCCGTAGGCACGGAGATGGCAGAGATAGAGCGTAAATCTGCAGACTTTGACAACATGACTATTGATGAGAAGCTGGGATGCCTTGAGGGTATTGATATCAGAGGAGGTATCAGAAACTGTGCCGGCAGCAAGAGTATGTTTATCGAGCTCCTCCAGACATATGCAAACTCAAATCTTGCAAATATCCTCGATGATTTCTTTGAGAAGGAGGATATTGAAAACTATGGCATCACGGCCCATTCCATCAAGGGAGCCAGCAACAATATTGCTGCAACAGACCTGGCCGAAAAGGCGTATGCCCTTGAGAGAGCGGCAAAACGCGGGGACATCAACTATATCTGGGACAATCATCAGGATTTTGTCGACGAGTACAGAGCCATGCTGAAACTTTTAAAACAAGTTTTCTTTGGCAATATATGATGATATTTGATATAATTAAAATGTTGGTATTAAATTGATATGGGGATATTTTCCCAAAAGTAAAAATCGGGGTTAATTATGTTTAGGGTTGCAATATGTGATGATGAGCAGACTTCGCTCGTACTTAATAAAGGTCTGACCGAAAAGATCTTGACAGATAACAAGACAGAGTTTGCCATAGAGACATTTACCAGCATGAATGAACTGTTAAATGTCATGGAGGAACGCAGAAATGAGAAGGGCTTTGACCTGCTCCTGTGCGATATTCTGACAAATGAGATGAACGGTATCGATGCGGCAAGGCAGATAAGACTCCTTGGAGACCAGCTTGATATCATATTTATCTCATCTACCGCAGAGTATGCACTGGACGGCTATGCGGTTCAGGCACTTCGCTATCTGAAAAAGCCAATAGATATCGAGAAACTGAGGGAAGCAGTATTATTATCGGTGAAGCATCATGAAAATACAGGATGCATTCATATCATGGTAGACCTAAGGGATGTGACACTCCAGTATTCAGATATATTCTACGTGGAGAGTGCCACAAGGGATGTAAATATCTCTACGGGTGACAACATGCTGACCACTCATGAGAAGATTTCCGATATGGAGAAGCTCCTCCCCGAAGATCAGTTCTACAGATGCCACCGGGCATATGTGGTAAACCTTGCCAAGGTTAAATCCATCGAGAGGTATGAGATCACTCTCGTAAACGGTGAGAAGATCCTGGTCAGCCAGCAGATGTTTCTTGAGACGAGAAACAAGATCAAGGAATATCGTGATAAACAAAAACTAAAAAGTGAGGAATAAGATCAGGTGTTTCAGGCATTTTTAATTAAATACGCTGAGATAGCAATGAAGGGGAAGAATCGTTTTATGTTTGAGGATGCTCTGGTGAGACAGACCCAGAGAGCTCTTAAACATGCAGACGGTTCTTTTAATGTGTACAAAACCCAGGGCCGCATCCATGTGGAGTGCGACGGGGAATATGATTATGAAGAGACTGTTGAAGCCCTTCAGAAGGTATTTGGAATAACAGCATTTTGCCCCACCATAGTCCTTGAGGATGAGGGGTTTGAAGTCCTTAAAAAGAGAGTAGTCGAATATGTCGGAGAGGAATATCCCGATAAAAACTTTACTTTTAAGGTCCTGGCAAGACGTGCCAGGAAAAACTATCCCCTTGAGTCCATGGAGATATGTGCAAAGATCGGAGAGGCACTCCTTGACGCATATCCCGAGATGAAGGTCGATGTACATAAACCTGATGTATTTATAAATGTTGAGATCAGGGAAAAGATATACCTTTACTCAAAAGAGATAAAGGGTGCTGCCGGAATGCCCATCGGTACAGGTGGAAAGGCGATGCTCCTCTTATCAGGTGGTATAGATTCACCTGTAGCCGGATATATGGTTGCAAAAAGAGGTGTCATAATAGAGGCTGTCTATTTCCATGCTCCCCCGTATACAAGCGAGAGAGCAAAGCAGAAGGTAGCGGATCTCGCCACGATCATCTCCGCATACTGCGGTGACATAAAGCTTCATGTCATAAACTTTACAGAGATCCAGAAATATATATATGATGCATGTCCCAAGGACGAACTCACCATAATCATGCGTCGCTACATGATGAGGATAGCCCAGGCCATAGCAGTAGAGGACGGTTGCCTCGGACTCGTAACAGGTGAGTCGATCGGCCAGGTGGCATCCCAGACCATGCAGTCACTCCTATGCACCAATGATGTATGCGAGATACCTGTATACAGACCACTCATCGCATTTGACAAGCAGGATATCGTGGATATATCAGAAAAGATCGGTGCATACGAGACGTCCATACTGCCGTATGAGGACTGCTGTACTATCTGGGTTGCGGAGCATCCCGTCACAAAGCCTAATGTAAACGTGATCCGTCGTCATGAGAAAAATCTCTCGGAGCATATCGATGAGATGGTGGCGAGAGCCCTTGAGACCAGGGAGATAATAGAGATTAAGAAGTAATACTTATGTATCAAACGGAGTCTTTGGACCGGGTATATAAATAAAAGAGTTCCGAAATCTCGGAACTCTTTGTGTTTAAAGTATTATGTTTCAAATCAGGTTAATCGTGATCCTTACTCTACGATGTAGGGAGCGAGGACATCCATTACGTTTGATGTGCCTTCCTCATCGTGGATGTTGAGCTGAATGGGCTTTGAGAGATCAAGTGAGAAGATACCCATGATCGACTTTGCATCGATGACATATCTTCCTGAGATGAGATCGAAATCGAAATCATATTTTGAAATCTCGTTTACAAATGATTTAACCTTATCGATTGAATTTAATGAAATACTGACTGTCTGCATTCTTTTATACCTCCGTAAGTGTAACCTTGCTTATAATATTAGTGCAATGAAAGGTTTTAGTCAATAAAGGAACAAAAAATGAACAACAAAAAAGTAGCATTTCACAATCTGGGATGTAAAGTAAATTCATATGAACTGGATGCCATGACAGAACTCCTCGTAAATAAAGGGTATGAGATGGTTTCTTTTGATGATATGGCGGATATCTATATCGTAAATACATGCAGTGTCACTAATATTGCTGACAGAAAGAGCCGCCAGATGCTGAGCCGTGCCAGACATAAGAATCCTGATGCTGTCATAGTAGCTGTCGGATGCTACGTTGATACATGCGATGAGGATAAATTAAAGACAGAAGGTATAGACCTCTGCATCGGCAATAACCGTAAAGGCCGGATAGTGAGCATACTCGAGGAGTATCTTGCCGGTCGTACCGATAAAAACTGCGATGTGGTCAAGGCAGATGATAAGGATACTCTGTACGAGACTCTCCATATCAGTGAGTCTGCAGAGCACAGCCGGGCATTTATTAAGATACAGGACGGCTGTAATCAGTTTTGCAGCTACTGTATCATCCCGTATGCCAGGGGAAGGGCAAGGAGCAGAAAGCCTGAGGATATTATCGATGAGATAAAGGGACTCGTTACCCGGGGCTATAGGGAGTTTGTAATAAACGGCATCCATATCAGTTCATACGGAGCAGATTTCATATATGAAAAATCAAAAGCTGATCAGTTTAACCCTGATGCACTCCTTGATCTCCTTGATAGGATAAATAATATCGAGGGCGTATACCGCATCAGGCTGGGCTCTCTTGAACCGAGGATAGTGACGGATGACTTTATCAAGAGACTGTCCGGTATGGATAAGATCTGCGGTCATTTCCATCTCTCACTCCAGAGCGGATGCGACAGGACTCTTGAGCGTATGAACAGGCATTATAATGCAGATCAGTATGCGGAGGGAGTGGAGATAATCAGAAAATATTTTGAGCATCCAGCCATTACTACAGACATAATCGTCGGATTCCCCGGAGAGACAGAGGAAGATTTTGCTGAGTGTAAAGGGTTTGCAGAGAGGATCGGGTTTTCAAAGATCCATATCTTTAAGTACTCGAGGCGTAAGGGAACTATGGCCGATAAAATGCCGGATCAGCTGACGGATAAGGAAAAGTCCATAAGGAGTGATGAACTGACAGTCATAGACGATAAGTATATGAATGAGTTTCGTGAGTGGTATGTCGGCAGGGATGAAGAGATCCTCATAGAAGAGGAAAAGGAGATAGACGGAGAGATATACAGCGTCGGTCATACAAAGGAATATGTCAGGGTGGCTGTTCCCGGAAACTACAGAGCCAACGAGCTCGTGGGAGTCAGGATCCTTGGAATATTGAATCAGGAATATATGATAGGCAAAAAGGTATGATTTAACGTGTTTTAGGAGTACGTTAAGTTGTTGTGGTAATTACTATTTGATATTTATGTATATAAAGAACTGTAAATCAAAAGGTTTACAGTTTTTTATTTGAAGTGACAATAATGACGGTCATATGGAAAATATGGTATAATAAACAAGGTATTTCGGACATTTTTTAAGGGCTTTAAAAGCCCGGGGACAACAATAAAAAAGGGGGTCGATAATATGGCTTTCAGAGGTATGAAAAATCTTACAATCGACAGCATTACAAAGGTTACAGGAGGCGATCTCTATATGCCGGAGCTAATGACCGGCGCGGAAGGAGCAAAAGTGTCCCTTGATGATGAGGTCAGGGGAGTGGCAGCGGATATACGATTTGTGGATCACGGATATGTATATATTGCGGTCAGAAATGAGTCGGTTGACGGCAATGAGTATATACAGACAGCCTTTGAAAAGAAAGCCTGCCTTGCAATATGCGAAGAACTGCCGGATGAATTTTACGGACCGTGTCTTCTTGTAAAGGACTGTATGGAGGCACTTGATAAGATAGCAGCTTTCTACAGACAGCAGGTCGATATAAAGGTAATAGGTGTAACGGGAAGCGTCGGCAAGTCTGCAACCAAAGAGATGATAGCCGGCGTTCTGATGGAAAAGTACAGGGTTCATTATATTCAGGAATCTCTTTACGGAAAGCAGAGCATAGCACTTACACTCCTTAAGATAAAAGATGAGCACGAAGTGGCAGTCATTAAGATGGGTGTGGAAGCACCCGGCAAAATGAAAGCTTTGGCGGAGATGGTTAATCCGGACATTGCGGTGATTACAAGTATAGGGCTCTGTCATCTTGATAATTTCAATGACAGAAACGGTGTATTTAAGGCAAAGACAGAGATATTCAACGGCCTTAAAGAAGGCGGCAGGGCAGTCCTTAACGGAGATGATGACAAGCTTCGGGAGATTCAGGATGTAAACGGTACGAAGCCTGTGTTCTATGGAGTAAATGACGGGTCATTGCCCTATCATGTAAACAGGATAAGAGACCACAGACTGATGGGAAGCGAGTTTACCCTCTGCGGTGACGGAATAGGCGATACGGATGTGGAGCTTAAGATACCGGGATATCACATGATATCAAATGCTGTGGCAGCAGCCGCAGTAGGAAGGGTAATGGGACTATCCGAGACAGACATAAAGCGTGGACTCGAAAAATGTCATGCACTTCGTGGACGTAATGAGATAATATACCGTAGCAGGATGACGATCATTGACGGAAGCACCAACTCAAATGTTACTTCGGCAAAAGCGGCAATCGACCTTTTGATGAAGGGCGAGGGGATCAAGATCGCAATTCTCGGTGATATAACATCACTTGGTGCAGATACCGCAAAATATCATTCAGAGCTTGGAATGTATGCGGCAAAGCAGGGCGCAGACAAGATCATCTGCGTGGGAGAGATGGCCGAGGCTGTCAGCAGAGGCGCAAAAAACGGAGGTATGGCAGAATCAAAAATATTCTGCTATCCGGATGCGGACAAAGCAGCCGATCATGTACTTGATTATGCCGTAAAAGACAGCACGGTACTTTTAAAAGCTTCAAAGTCCGTAAACCTTGAGAAAGTCCTTGAGGCACTTAAAGAAGAATTTTAACCTGTGCCATATATATATTTGACAACAGTGATTCCCGGTTTAATAGAGGGAATGAAGGAAGGGATATAAATAAACATGAAATATGATGTGGTAATAATAGGTGCGGGACCGGGAGGAATATTCTCGGCGTATGAGCTGGTTAAGAGCGGCAAACCCGTTAAGATAGGCGTATTTGAAAAGGGTAATCCCCTTGATAAGAGGAAATGTCCCATAGACGGTAAAAAGATAAAGAGCTGTATCGGATGTGAGACATGCTCCATCATGAACGGATTTGGCGGCGCGGGAGCGTTCTCTGACGGAAAGTACAATATCACAAACCAGTTTGGCGGTACACTCTATGAGTATATCGGCAAGGACAGGGCAACAGATCTCATGATGTACGTGGATGAGATCAATTTATCCCACGGAGGAGAGGGTACACACCTTTACTCTACGGCCAATACAAAGATCAGAAAGCTCTGCACCCAGAACGGTCTCCATCTTCTGGATGCCAAGGTGAGACATTTAGGTACTGATATCAACTACGTGGTCCTTCAGAATCTTTACAATGAGCTTAAAGACAAGGTAGAGTTTCACTTTAATACCCCGGTCACAAAGGTAGAAAAGAAAGACGGCGGATATCTCATTAATACTTCAAAGGGAGATTTTGAGGGTACATACTGCATCATCTCCGCAGGACGGAGCGGTTCAAAGTGGATGGAGCAGGTATGCAGGGATCTTGAGATACCCACAAAGTCAAACCGTGTCGATATAGGTGTACGTGTGGAACTGCCCTCGGAAGTATTCTCACATCTCACAGATGAGCTCTATGAGAGCAAGATCGTCTACAGAACGGAAAAGTACGGCGACCTCGTCAGGACATTCTGTATGAATCCAAAGGGCGCAGTCGTAAATGAAAATACAAACGGTATAGTGACTGTAAACGGACACAGTTACGAAGATCCTGCAAAGCAGACGGATAATACAAACTTTGCACTCCTTGTGGCAAAGCATTTCTCAGAGCCGTTTAAGGACAGTAACGGATACGGTGAGAGTATTGCGAGACTCTCTAATATGCTGGGCGGCGGTGTCATCGTCCAGAGATTCGGCGATCTCATCACCGGCCATAGGAGTACCCAGTCAAGGATTGATGAGGCGTTTATCACACCTACATTAAATGCCACCCCGGGAGACCTTTCTCTCGTTATGCCAAAGCGTATACTAGACGGCATCATCGAGATGATCTACAAGCTTGACCGTATCGCACCG
>ODAI010353013.1_pt1 | contig 17054 bp, 12 predicted proteins | sample 1539321 | NCBI WGS metagenome assembly ODAI01 (sample SAMN02144231, study PRJEB22623) | gut metagenome | biome: sheep rumen | host: Ovis aries | place: New Zealand | reverse complement strand
TTGGCAGAGTTCTGGATGATTGAGCCGGAAATCGCTTTCATGGATCTCGATGACCTGATGGATTTGGAGGAAGATTTCATCAAGTACTGTGTGCGTTGGGCACTCGACAACTGCAAGGATGACCTCGAGTTCCTCAACAAGATGATTGATAAGGGACTCATCGAACGTCTCGAAGGTGTGCTTCGTGAAGACTTCGTGCGCCTCGACTACACAGAGGGCATCCGCATCCTTCAGCAAGCCATCAAGGACGGTCGCAAATTCGAGTTCCCCTGCAACTGGGGCGACGACCTGGCATCTGAGCATGAGCGTTACCTCGTGGAGGAATACTTCAAGAAACCTGTCATCATGACCCACTATCCCAAGAAGATCAAAGCCTTCTATATGAAGATCGACGACCAGCTCCCCGAGCTCGACGGCAAGACGATGGAGCAGACCGTGCAGGGCACCGACGTGCTCTTCCCGCAAATCGGCGAAATCATCGGAGGCTCTGTTCGTGAAGAAAGCTACGACAAACTTCTTGGCGAAATCCAAAACCGCAACATCCCCATGAAGGATATGTGGTGGTATCTCGACACCCGCAAGTATGGCACATGCCCCCACGGAGGATTCGGGCTCGGCTTCGAACGGCTCATCCTCTTCGTCACCGGCATGCAGAACATTCGCGATGTCATTCCTTTCCCAAGAACCCCTAAGAATGCGGAATTCTGATAGAGTACAAGGCGCAAAGAGCTGAAGAGGAGCGAAACACCCGTTTTCATAAAAAAACAAAAAACGGTGTTAAATTTCATTCAATACACTGTTGCAGAGGGCAAAAACGCCAGTAAAATGGTCGAAAACCCCTAAAAATGCACATTTTATTGACAAAATTAAAAAAAAAATCGCTTTTTTATTTGCTCGTTTTAAGAATTATCTCTATATTTGCACCGAAATTGTATCTCTTAGGCAGAGATTCTCGAGAATTGAAATTTTATTATTACATATATGTCTAACAAAAATTAATCGTATGAAAAGAAAATTTTTAAGTTCTTTGATGCTCGGAGCCCTTATCGTGGCTTCAGCAAACTTGACGTCTTGTAAGGACTACGATGATGAAATCCAGGACTTGCAGACTCAGATCAACGCGCTTACTCCTGCGATCAATCAAGTGAAGTCTGATCTCCAGGCTGAGATCGCTAACTTGAAGTCGCAGCTTGAGGCTAAGGACGCTGAAATCAAGACTATTGCCGAGAATGCCAAGAAGGCTGCAGACGAAAATGCTGGCAAACTGGCTGACGAAATCGCTCGCGCTACAGCTGCCGAGGCTGCTCTCGAGGCTAAGCTGGGTACAGCTCAGGAGGCTCTTGATGCTCTCCAGAAGCTGGCTGATGGTAAGGTAGATAAGACGGACTTCAATGATGAGGTTACTAAGATCTATGCTGCCATTGCTGCTGTCGACGACAAACTTGCCGACCACATGCAGAAGGCTGTTGAGCAGTTTGGTGCTCTCCAGAAGGGTATCGACGATGAGAAGGCTCTTCGTGAGGCTGCCGTGAAAGACCTGCAGCAGCAGCTCGACGCTCTCCAGACTTGGAAAGACAAGATCGCTGCTATCGAGAAGGATTATGTCACCAACCAGGCTTTGAAGGACGCTATCGCAGCTCTGAAGGTTGACGATAAGATTGCCGCTCTCAAGACTGAGATTAACGGTGTTATCGATGGCCTGAAGGAAGACCTCAAGAAGGTCAACGAGCGTATCGACAAGCTCGGCATCGACGCTGTTGTTGCTGAGTTGAAGGGTCTTGTTGAGAATGAGGCTAAGCTCCGTGAGCAAGGCGACGCTGCCGTTCTTGAGGCTGCTCAGAACGCTCAGAAGGCTGCTGAAACCGCTCAGAAGGCTGCTAAGGACGCTCAGGATTCTGCCGACGATGCTCAGGATGCTGCCGACGCCGCTGCCGCTGCTGTTAAAGCTGAAGAGGATGCCCGTAAGGCTGCTATCTCTGCTGAAGAGGCTGCCCGTAAGGCTAAGGACGGTGAACTTGAGCAGGCCATTAAGGATGCCAAGGATGCTCTTGAGAAGTCAATTGAATCTCTCCAGAGCACTCTGACCACTGAGGTTGCTCGTCTCGACAAGAGAATCGATGACGTTGAGACTTCTTTGCAGGCTGTTTCTGACAAGCTCGACAAAGTTGAGGCTTTCGTTAACGCTCTGAACGTGCTGGTGAAGGGTGAGCTCCGCTCGCTGGTCTTCAAGCCCGACTTCTACTACTATGGTATTGAGGCTACACGCCTGCTCTCTCTCGAGTACTACCACTTCGTTGACGACGCTAAGAAGGGAACTCCTATCCCCGCTGCCAACGCTGACCTCGCTGAAAAGAAGGGTACCACCATCGACAACAAGAACAGCAAGGAAGCTAATGTAGACTTCGCTGCTCAGGACGTTGCACGTACCATCCACGAGCGTTACGACTCTCTGAAGGCATTCAAGGTGCTCAACCTCGTTGCTCAGTACCACATGAATCCTTCTAACGTTTCTAAGGAGAGCATCCTCGACGTTTCTGTCATCGATGACGACAAACCTTATGAGTTTGACGGCGATACTCGTTCTTCTCAGGCCGTTATTTCTGTCAACAAGGCCCTTGAGACTCCTTACTGGGTTGAGAATGGCATGCTGAATGTGAACCTGAAGGTTCGCGATCAGGAGAAGATCAAGTCAGTTTACTGGAATGACTCTGTAACTGTATTCGCTATCAAGGCTACTGTACGCTCGGGTGAGAAGGGTGACACCACCATCACATCTGACTACGCTGCTCTGAAGTATCAGCAGATTAAGGATGTCCGTCTGGCTCACGCTATCGTGAACACCAAGACTCCTGAGTCAATCACCATGACTGGCCTGCTGAACACCCACTGCGGTACTTGCGACCTCATTGCTAAATACAACAAGCAGGAGATCGACATGAACCACTCTCACCTCTTTGCTACCGTTGACGAGGCTAAGTACTTCGTTGATAACACTCCGCGTGTGAAGGATAACATCCTTGGTGAAGGTCAGGATACTGTCGACTGGAATGCTACTCTCGACCTGAGCAAGCTCGTTGAGGTTCACTACACCACTGTTGACGGTGCTCACGAGAAGATGAGTGCTGAGAACCTTGCTAAGTATGGCTTGGAGTACAAGTTCGAACTCACCAAGTTCATCATCGGTAGCAACACTACTTCTGAGTCTGCACAGGCTGCTATCAACCCCGAAGACGGTATCACTCTCCGTCCTCAGATGCCTGAGAAGATCACCGGTAAGGCACAAGCTTACGGTGCTGAGCAGAGCCGTACCACCATCGACCGTGTTCCTCTGGTTCGCGTATCTCTGATTGAGAAGACCACTGGTCACGTCCTCGACTATGGTTACATCCCCGTACGTATCTCTGAGACTGCTGGTCCTGGACCTGATCCTAAACCTGGTGTTTCTGTAACTTATACTTCTACCGACAAGTGGGCATACACTCAGTATGACGACTGCTTCGGTGCTGGTTCTACCGCTTATGGCCGCAAGACCACTTGGATTGAGACTCAGTACGACCTGATGAAGCACGATGCTCTGCCCGAGTCGTTCTCTCGTGAGGACTTCGAGAAGAACTATCTTGATCAGGATCGCAATGCTGGTCCTCTCTATCAGGATCCCGCTCTTGCTGAAGGTTCTACACTGACCGCTAATCCCGACGAGGCTCAGCAGTATATCCTTGTGAAGGGTAAGTGGACTGCCGTGAAGAATGTTTCTGAGAAGATTGGTACCATCACTTATCTCCCCGACGAGGATCTGAATGGTGTACGTACCTCTGTCTTCGAGTGGAAGGTTAATGCTGATGAGGCTATCGAACTCTTCAAGAAGAATAAGGAAGTTCAAGTGGCTTGCTTGCTGAAGAGCCAAGATCCCGCTTATCCTGACATCTATGTGATCTTCAAGTCTGATCCTAACAACATCGCCTTCTTGAAGGCTACTGTTACTGGTGAGGTTGACTTCGATGCTCATAAGATTGCCAACTACTGGTTCTCACTCAACTCTAACAAGATTGTTGGTGATGGTGGCAACCGCGAAATCCACACTCAGACCCTCGTTCCTGAGGACTTCTTCGAGGAGAAAGCCAAGAGGTTCGACACTCAGCTGGCTGACGTCTTCGTTGGTAACTTCAAGAGCGATGCTGTGAAGCCCAACAAGTGGATTGACATCACCACTATGGTTGATGGTAAGAAGGTCAACAACAACAAGGCTTACAACAATGACAACATCCAGACCGACTTCATCTTCGAGTCTTCTAAGCAGATTGGTACCTTCAAGGGTTACTACAAGACCCCGAACAAGACCACAAGCTTCAAGCTCTTCGCTTCTGACCTCGACGTTGCTGAGGTTAACAAGATTAAGACTGTTACCGATCCTCAACTCAAGCAGGGTAAGAACCTCTATGCTTACGTGACCAGTCCTGTGGATGCTCAGCTCATCGCTACCATCGAGGGTGAAGACCTTGAGACCTTGAAGGTTAAACTGGAGGCTCATAAAGATGCTGACGGTAAGGAAGACCATGATGGTTATGTTGAGGCTCTGTTGAACTACAAGGCTCACAACGAGCTGGCCGACGACGTGCTGAAGGCTGAGGTTAGCCTCATCGCTTGGATTGACAAACCCAAAGAAGGTGCTATCGAAACAGCTGATCAGTCTGGTTTCTGCTTCATCCCGCTTAAGAACAATTCTATCCTCGTTCGCTTCCTCCGCCCGATCAATGTATCTGGTACCGGTAAGGATGTTCAGGATGCTTCTTATGCTCACGGTGATGCTCCTCAGGAGATCCTCCTCGACGATCTGCTCACTTACACCGATTGGCGTGACACTTGGAAGCCTGTTTATAACGCTAAGACTAAGAAGTGGGAAGGACTCGACTATAAGACCTTCTACGGTATCGAGTCTGTGAAGTTGCAGGGTGTTGAGTCTGGCAACAACGTATCTACCAATCCTGATGTACAGACCACTCTGAATCAGACTAAGATTGAGGATGGTAAGAAGGTTTGGAACGGCAAGTGGGTGACCATGAGCGAGGTAAGTGACAATGTCGACTTCGTATATGTTGAGGAAGATGGCGTCAGCAAGCTCATCTATCGCAACTTGAGTAACGTTGTTGACGAGTTCAAGGTACAGCTGCCCGTATCTGTTAAGTACCTCTGGGGTACTGTTTACCAGAATGTGGTTGTCACTGTTAAGCCTACTGTAAGTAACGCAAAGCAGTTCTAATCAGATTCTTATGATACTAACAAAGGGGAGGGGTTGATACTCCTCCCCTTTTTTCACTTAACAATTCTATAATGAAACGAATTATCATCCCTGTTTTGCTGCTTTTGGCAGTCGTTTTAGTCAGTTCGTGCTCGTCGTGTTCAGACAATAAGAAGAAGACGGATACCAATCCTTATTTGCCCGAACCTGAGTTGAAGACCGATGCTGAAGACACACTGGCCATCAACGAGCTCATCGACCACTATATGGGTCTGCTTGCTGAGAACAGAGTGGAAGACGCCGTCAATATGCTCAACCGTGTGAAAGACGGTGAAGTGGTTCCCTTGGAGGCTAAAGAGGCCAATGGGTTCAAGTCGGCTTTCAGCAAACTGCACATCTATGGTGTGAAGAAAAAGGGATTCTTGCTGCGTAGTGCGAAGAACAACGATATCACCATCTTGTTGCAGATTGTTCCGTCGGGCGACCTCGATAAGGAGATCGGCGTCACTGCCCAGCACATCAACCCTGTCTTTAAGGAGGGAAAATGGTACCTGACGCTGCTTGATCTTAATGCAGAGGGTGTCTACGACGTGTTCGACGAGTCAAACACCAATGGTAATGTGGAGTTTGTCAATCAATAATCTCCTCAAAGGTTTGTCAGTTGTCTTTTTGCTCGCCCTCGTGGCCTGCAAAGGCAACCGGACAAATTTGCCGCGTTTAGAGTTCACCCACGACTCTTGCGATGTAGGTACAATCCTGAAGAGCCACCCCAAGGTGGATTTCGACATAGAGTTCAAGAACACCGGTGCACAGATGCTGAATGTCTATCTTGTGAAATCGGCTTGTTCGTGTACCGAGGTTAATTCGGTGGATTCGTTTGTCGAGCCTGGCCAAAAAGGTCATATCCGCGGTACGTTCGACATGTCGCAATATCCGGCCAGACGCATCAGAAAACACATCGTGGTGTTCTCCAATGGTACAAAGGAACCTATCCATTATAAAATAGTGGGCGACGTTATTTATAAAAGAAAAAATTGAGACTATATATTGACGATGTTGCAAAGAAAGTTCTACATACTGCTTTTCGCTGTATTGTCGGTATTCGGTAAAGCCAATGCCGCCAATACAGACGAAGTTGAAGTCATTTCACTCATCGTGGAATTTACCGAAGAGGCTGATTCAAAAGATGAGTTATTCAAATTGGCTGAAACTCCCGTTGTACAGTTCGGTACGGACTCTATTTATATTTGTTCCACATCACTTTCTATGCAATTTGAGTATTCAAAAGTCAAACAAATATATTTCGGTGACAATACCGTTGAACCTGAAATTCCTGATATTTCCACTTCAGTTGACGAGCACAAGTCCAGTCATTTTACTTTCGAATATGTTGACGGGCAGACGGTGCGCATGACAGGTGTGGACGAGGCCATCCAGGTGGCCCTTTATTCCATCGACGGCAAACGCATGTCGACGGATGCCGAGCGCAATGGCGACGAGGTGACCATTCATCTTGCCGGTTTGCAGCACGGTTTTTATATCATTAAAACCAATAAACAGACCTTTAAGATTTACAAGAAATAATGAAGAAAAGTTTTTGCATAGGATGGCTCATGCTGCTCTGCGCCACCTTGGCACAGGCTCAGCAAAAAGTGTATATCCAGCTTAACGACACCACCATTGAACGCTATGTATGGGAAGTTGTGGATATTACCTTTGAGAAGGAAGACAACACAATGGAGTCTACCACACCATCTGCCGATGATGCCGTGGATTTGGGCCTTTCAGTGAAATGGGCTCCTTTCAACCTGACTGCTATCATTACTAACAACCCTGCCTATGAGGGAAAAGAGTATACCCATTTCGGGTGGGGCGATGTTACTGGCATTAACATGTCTGATGACCTTCGTTATTTTCCTGTTACACATCCCACAGAGAATATCGTGAACCACGACAGTTGGGATATTGCAAAGAAACTTTGGGGTGAAAAATGGCGTCTGCCAACTGATAAGGAGATGCAGGACTTGATTAACAAATGCGAATGGACATGGACCACCGACGATGAGGGCAATTATGGCTATCGGGTTGAAGGAAATGGCAATTACATCTTCCTACCTGCTGATGGTCAACGTTTGAAATCTGAAATTACTGGTCAGTCAGAAATCGGAAGTTATTGGACGGGCGTCTATAACAAGGATGACAATACTTCGGCATTCTCGCTTTCATTTAACGAATCGGAGAAATCGTTGGAGGCGTTGAAACGCTATTATGGCTTGCTCATCCGCCCTGTCTATGGTGATTTGGAACTTGAAGTGAAAATGACTATAGATATGCTCTACTGCAATGATGACTATGTGAGCAACTTCCTTGACGAGGGCGACTTTAAGGCAACCTACACACTGACGGGCGATGCCGACAAGGCAGGCGAGTACGGAGTGCTGTGGGGAAAATCATCGGCCAGTCTGCAATATGGTGGCAGTTGCTCGAAGGAAGTGGGCAGCGGATCGCTTGATATGGGTGAAAACAGCGCCGTCTTCTCGCTGACAGATTTGGACGAAGAGACTTCTTACAAGGTTCGCCCCTACGTGTTGGTGGAGGGTGTGCCCGTCTATGGCGAGGAACTGTCGTTCAGAACCAATTCGCGCTTCCCCGAGCCCAACTATGTGGACATGGGTGGTAGTGTGTATTGGGCAGAATGGGATATGGGTGCCGCATCTGCCAATGACCTGGGCCCCTACTTCGGTTGGGGTGACACGAGCGGTGACATGACCAGTACGAACCCCTCAGACTATGCCTCTGGCTTTACGGGAACTTCTATTGCCGGAACCAATTACGACGTAGCCCACGTGAAGTGGGGTGACGGTTGGCGTATGCCCACCTTTGCCGACTTCCAAGAATTGTTTGACAACTGCAAAGATCCTGTGCGTGAAACTCGCATGACATCTACAGGTGCGACAATTTCGGGTTATGCTTTGACCAGTAAGACAACTGGCAATACCATTTTCTTCCCTGCAGCTGGTTACTATTCAGGCACATCGAGTGCAGAAGTAAATAGATATGTATATTTCTGGACAGCTGAAATCGATCCAGACGGTACAAACCCCGTTCTTTGCCGATTTGCTGCAAGTGGTCCGATTTCCAGACCCAATAAAAAGCATATACGCTCGCAGATTCGTGCCGTCTATGACAAGGCTATCACTCCTTCAGTGACTCCGAAGAATGCGGTTGACTTGGGACTGAGCGTGAAATGGGCTAATCGTAACCTGGGTGCTACGAGTGCTACGGGTGCTGGCTATTATATTGCATGGGCCGATGTGGCCGAGCCCGCTGATGGCGACTACTCAAAGGCTTCGCATGTGCATTACCATAATGGGGCATACGACGATTTGGGCAAGACCTTCAATGCCGATGACAACTATGAGTGGGATGCTGCCCGTAAGATTTGGGGAAGCACGTGGCGCGTGCCGACACAGAAGGAAATGAGTGAGCTTTGGACAAAGTGCACCTGGACGTGGACAGATGACTATAATAAGTCAGGTGTTCCCGGCTTCATTGTCAAAGGTCCGAATGGTAAGAGCATTTTCCTGCCCGCTGCCGGATGGAAGACTGGTGCAAACGGCAATTTGCAGCAAGACGGCCGGTATGGCTCGTATTGGACCAGTTCGCTGAACTTGCGTAACACCGACTATGGACTGAATCTGCAGTTCAGTGCCAATTTGGATCACAGCGACCCGAATGCCAATCCTATACCTGGCACCTACCGCGAGTTCGGCTTGACCATTCGTCCGGTTTGCCCATAATCAGAAAGAGAATAATCATTATTAACTAAATATTATATTTATGAAGTCACTAAAATCGTTATTGATTGCTGCATTGGCACTGGTGTCAACAACAGCAATGGCTCAGAGCGCAGAGCCTGAGTACCAGTTCAAGAAGCACGCCTTCATAACTTTGCAGGGCGGTGCTCAGTACACGCTTGGCGAGGCTAAGTTCAAGGACTTGCTCAGCCCGAACGCTCAGCTGAGTATTGGTTACCAGTTCAATCCTTGGTTTGCTGCCCGCATCCAGGGTAATGGCTGGCAGAGCAAAGGTGGTTGGGCTAACTATCGTGATGTGAAGTTAGGCACACCTTTCAACAAGAACTACAAATTCAACTACGTGGCACCGGGTCTCGACCTGATGTTCAACCTCTCGAACGCTTTCTGCGGCTTCAACCCGAAGCGTTTCTTCAACCTCAGCTTGTTCCTTGGTGGCGGTGCCAACATCGGCTTCAAGAACGACGAGGCTAACGACATTGCTGCCCAGCTGTATTCGCTCGACGCTTACAACATGCAGTATGTTTGGGATGGCACAAAGATTCGTCCGTTCGGACGTGGTGGTCTGGAGTTCGCATTCCGTCTGAGCGACGCTGTGAAACTGATCATCGAGGGTAATGCCAACATCCTGAGCGACAAGTACAACTCTAAGTACGGTGACAACCCCGACATGTATTTCAACGCTCTCGCTGGTCTGCGCATCAACTTGGGTAAGAGCTACACAAAGGTTGAGCCGTTCATCGAGCCCGTTGACGAGCCCGTTGAGACTGGTAACACCTACGTTGCTCCCGAGCCCAAGAAGCCCGAGCCCCCGAAGCCTCCTGTGAAGATCGAGCCTTTGCGCCGTGACGTCTTCTTCACCATCAACTCTACTGTAATCAGAGATTCTGAAGAGGCTAAGGTTCGCGACATCGTGGACTACATGAACAAGTATCCGAAGTCGAAGGTGGCTGTGACCGGTTATGCTGACGCTGGTACTGGTAACGACATCATCAACGACCGCATCGCTAAGCAGCGTGCAGAGAAGGTTGTGAAGACCCTCATCGAGAAGTACAACATTCCCGCTGACCGTATCACTTCTGACTCGAAGGGTGCTCGTGTCCAGCCGTTCGCTGAGAACGACCTGAACCGTGTGTCAATCTGTATCGCTGAGTAATTTAGCCACGGGTTAAGTATTACGAATAGATTCCACGGATACCACAGACGACTCTATGTTTGTGTTATCCGTGGAGTTTTTTGTGCATTGATGAAAGTAGTACAAGCCCCATGTACTATCAGTACAAGCCCCTTGTACTAGCAGTACAGACCCCTTGTACTATCAGTACAAGCCCTTTGTACTAACAGTACAAGCCACATGTACAAACCGTGTACACCACATGTGCTATTTCTATATGATATGTATATAAAAGTAATCTCAGCAATGAAACTTTTTAGTTTTTCATTCGTCATATAATTAGTTTATGAGAAAAGCAGTATTCTTTTCACTCTTCAGCCTGGCGTTTTTCCTGTCGTGCAGCCACGATGGGCAGTCGGTAAAATCGGCAGAAGGGCAGCCACGGGCGGAATTTGCCGACTCTGTGTATGACTTCGGCCAATTCAGCGGCACAGGCGACGAGCTGGTGAAGACTTATGAGTTCTGGTTTACCAATACTGGAGATTCGGCATTGGTGATCAATCACGTGGAACCCAGTTGCCATTGCCTGACAGCGGAGTACACGCAGAACCCTGTGGCGCATGGAGAGAAAGGTGTTGTCCGGTTGGTTTATGACGGTGCGGAGAATAAAAAGACGACGCATTTCTATAGAACGGCTGTCGTTTACAGTAATGCGTCGAATAATCCTGTGACACTTGTCGTGGAGGGCGAAGTGGTTATTCCGACGGAATAAGCTCGATTCCTTCTTCCGTTATTTTGATGAGATGGCGTTTGTAGAGGTCGCCAATAGCTTTCTTGTAAGTCTTTTTGCTGACTTGGAAGCGGTTCTTGATGTCCTCAGCATCGCTCTTGTCGCCCAAATCGCATTTCCCGTTGTTTTCTTCTAGATATTGTAGCAGCGTGTCGGAGAAATCCAAGGTCTGCTGTCGGCCTGAAGGTTGCAGCATCACATCGATTTTCCCGTCGGGGCGTACGTTTTGGATATAGGCAGTCATGCGGTCGCCCGTGTGGATGTATTTGAAGACTTGGCTTTCGTAGACAAGGCCCGGATAGCGATTGTCGACGATGACTTTGAATCCCAACTCGGTCTTCTGCCAAACGAGAATGGAAACGGGCGTGTTGGGGCGATAGCTGTGGATGGGGGCGTCGGCATCTTCGTCCAGCGGGTCGGTCATATAGCGTTCCACCTTGGCAGATGCCACGATGCGGTAGCTGTCTTCGTCTATATGCACGTGGACAATGTACTTGTGCCCTATCTCCATCCGTTGTTTTTGCTCGCGGAAGGGGCAGAAGAGGTCTTTCATGGGTCCCCATTTCAGGAAGGCCCCGTATTTGTTGACCCATGCCACCTCCAAGTAGGCGAAATCGCCCACCTTGCAGAACGGTTTCTCGGTGGTGGCAACAGGCATCTCGTTTTGGTCGAGATAAATGAAAACGTCCAATTCGTCGCCGATGTTGTAGGATTCGGGTACATAGCGCGACGGAAGCAGAATCTCACCTTCCGGGCCTCCATCGAGATAGAGGCCGAAGTCCACTTTCTTGTTGATTTTCAGGCGATTGAAGTCGCCGAGTTTGAGGTTGGGCATTTTGCGATTGACAATTTACAATTTACAATTAACAATTTACAATTTACAATTAACAATTGACAATTTACAATTAACAGCCGACTTAACTGATAATTTACAGTTGAGTTGAGGGGTCTTCTGCTTCAGTTGATGGGTCAGCCGTTTCGATTTCCTCTTCTTGAACTGGTTCTTGCTCGGGAATTGGAGAGGGAATGGCTTCTGGCATTTCAATCAGGCCGTCACGCAGATGGATGGTGCGGTCGGTGATAGCTGCCAGCGATTCATCGTGCGTCACAATCACGAAAGTCTGGCCGTAGCGGTCGCGCAGGTCGAAGAACAGCTGGTGCAGCTCGGCCTTGTTCTTGCTGTCGAGGCTACCACTGGGCTCGTCGGCCAGGATGACGGCGGGATTGTTGACCAAGGCGCGAGCCACGGCGATGCGCTGCTTTTCACCACCCGACAGTTCGGCAGGTTTGTGGCTGGCGCGGTCTGTAAGTCCCATGAACTCGAGCAGTTCCTGAGCGCGTTGCTTGGCTTCAGCATGTGATTTCCCTGCGATGAAGGCAGGAATCATAATGTTTTCGATGGCGGTGAATTCGGGCAGCAGTTGATGGAACTGGAACACGAAACCGATGTGCTGGTTGCGGAAATCGCTCAGTTTCTTCTGGCTGAGCGTAGTGACGTCGATGCCGTCTATGTGAACGGTGCCAGCATCGGGCTTGTCGAGTGTACCAATGATTTGCAGCAGCGTGGTTTTTCCGGCGCCACTGGGGCCCACGATGCTGACCACCTCTCCTTTGTCGATGTGGAGGTCTATGCCTTTCAGCACTTGCAGTGAGCCAAAACTCTTGGTTATTCCTTGTATGTCTATCATATTCTTGGGTGATGGGTATTGGGTGATGGGTATTGGGTGATGGGTGATGGGTGTTAGAGTTTTATTCTTCGTTTCAGCCAGTCGCGCAGAATCTCGTATGCGCTCTGTTCCTCGGTGTGTTGCGGTTGTGCGAATGTCATCTCGTCCATAGCGTCACCGAACTGGTCGGGGAAGATAATCATCATGCTTGTGCCGCTGAAGTGGCGCGTCAGCTCCTCGGGCAGGCGTTCCATAGCGGTCTTGTAGGAGACAGTGCCTTTACGGGCAGTGACCACCACAAAGAGATGGTCTTCGGCAATGGTGCCAGCCAGTTGTGGCAGTTCGTTCCAATGCGTCATCAGCTTGTATTCGGCTCTCACGCTTTGATGGCGGTTCTGCACATATTCGCGTAAGAGCTCGATGGTGTCGTTGCGTCCGAAGAAGATGATGCGGCACTCCAGATTCTCTGCCAATCGCGACAGGCGTTCCAGCCATCGGAAGAAACCGGGCTCGAATTGGGCTCTCGATGGCACAGCCACCTGAATGCGCCGTATGGTGTTCAGCGGTTGCTTCAGTCGTGCCATGATAATCTGCCGGTTCAAACCGTTGAACAGGCTTTGGTGGAATTCGCCCCAGAACTTTGGCGACACCTCTTTGTGCTGGTGCATGCCGATGATGATTTCGCTGGCGCGGAACTCCTTGAAGGCATGCTTGATGCCGTTGGCAATGTTGGCGGCGATGCGCACTTGTGTCTGCACCCGCACATCGCTTCCAGCTGCATATTGCGTCACTTTCTCCAGCAATTGTTGCCCGTTTTCCTGATTGCACCGCATGTTGGCATCGTCGTAGACCACATTCAGCGCCACTAGTCCTCTGTTCAACTTCGGATTGCGCGTCAGTATGGCCAAGTTGATGAGACGGTTGGCATACTCGGGATATTTCACGGGGATGAGCATCTTCTCGTCATCGCCTTCGGCATTGTTGTCCTCTCGCGGCATGTCTTTATCGCGGATGGTGATTTGCTGTGCAGCCGCTTCGGTCACAAGTGTCGATATGATGCACGTGAAGAGAATCATGATGATGACACCATTCAGGATGTCGTCGTTCACAAGGTATCCACCGTCGCTGGTGCTGATGTTCATTCCCACCATGACCATGGCGATGGCACCAGCAGCGTGGGCGGAAGTCAGACCGAACATCATGTTACCCGATGAGAGGGGCATGCGGAAGAAGAAGCTGGCGATATAAGCCGCTGCCGCTTTGCCGAAAGTGCCGAAGAACACCATGGCCAGGACAATCCAGATGATGGCGCCGCCCTCGAAGAGCAAGCGCACATTGATGAGCATGCCCACGCCGATGAGGAAGTAGGGGATGAAGAGCGCGTTGCCGATGAACTCGATGCGGTTCATCAAGGGCGACACATGAGGGATGTAGCGGTTGAGGATGAGACCTGACAAGAATGCACCCACAACGCCTTCCAGTCCGACCGCCTCGCTCAGCGCCGCACTCATGAAGAGCAGCGACATCACGAAGATGAACTGCATGACGGCATCGCTATATCTGCGAAGGAACCATCGGGCCAGTCGGGGGATGAGGAAGAACAGCGTGGCGCAGAACAGTACGAATTTTGCAGCGAACCAACCCCAGAACAACAGGCCGCTGTTGCCGTCGTTAGCCGCTTCGAGTGCCGCCAAACAGATGAGCGCCAGCAGCAACGAGAGCATCGAGCCACCCACACTCAGCGTCACACTCGGCTTACGTTGCAGACCATACCGGCCCACAATGGGGTAGGCTATCAGAGTGTTCGATGCCATCAGTGCACCCAGCAGGAACGATGTCTTTGCATTGTAACCCAAGATGGTGATGGCGGTGATGAACATTGCGCCGAAAGGAATGGCGAATGTCAGCAGTCCGAAGATGCTTGCGCGGTTTGCATTCTTGCGCAGACCGTCCATGTCCATCTCGAGCGAGGCCAGGAACATGATGTAGTAGAGTCCCACCTTGCCAAAGAGTTCGAACGACTCGTCGCGTTCCAAGATATTCAAACCATATTGTCCCACCAAGACACCCGCCAACACCATTCCGATGATGTGCGGAATGCGGAGCTTTCCCATGATGATTGGAGCCGACAATATAATCAGCAACACCACGAAGAAAATCAACGTCGGGTCGGCAATGGGGAAATATTGGGATAAATTCGGCATAAATATGTGTTCGTTTGGCAATTCGCTATGCAAAGGTGCAAAAAAAATATCAAATATTCGAATAAACAAGGGAAAAGTTGTAATTTTGCAGCCGAAAAAAGATTTTTGTGATTGAGTATACATCTATTATAAATTTTTAAAGAGGAATTATTAAGATGAAAGTAGCAATTGTTGGTGCGAGCGGAGCTGTGGGACAAGAGTTCCTGCGCATTCTCGCCGAGCGTGATTTCCCCATGGATGAGTTGGTTCTTTTTGGCAGCGAGCGCAGTGCCGGTCGCAAATATGCATTCAAGGGAAAGGACTATGAGGTGAAACTTCTGCAGCACAACGATGACTTCCGCGACATCGACATCGCCTTTGTGTCGGCAGGTGGTGGCACCTCCAAGGAGTTTGCCGAGACCATCACGAAGTTTGGCACGGTGATGATCGACAATTCGAGTGCCTTCCGCATGGACGACGATGTGCCCCTCGTGGTGCCCGAGTGCAATGCAGAAGACGCGTTGAACCGTCCGCGTGGCATCATCGCCAACCCCAACTGCACCACCATCATGATGGTTACTGTGCTGCAACCTCTCGAGAAATTAAGCCACATCCGTCGCATCCATGTGGCCAGCTATCAGAGTGCCAGCGGTGCTGGAGCCGCAGCTATGGCCGAACTTCAACAGCAATACAGCGAACTGGTGAACAATCAGCCCGTCACAGTGAAGAAGTTCCCACATCAGTTGGCCTATAACGTGATTCCGCAGATTGACGTCTTTACCGATAACGGTTACACGAAGGAAGAGATGAAGATGTTCAACGAGACCCGCAAGATTATGCATACCGATGCCCGTTGCTCAGCTATGTGTGTGCGCGTGAGCTCTTTGCGCAGCCATTCTGAGAGTGTATGGATCGAGACCGAGCGTCCCCTCAGTGTCGAGGAGGCTCGTGCCGCCATCGCCGCCGCACCCGGTTGTACCTTGAAGGACGACCCCTCGAACCTGGTTTATCCCATGCCGCTTGAGACTGCAGGCAAGGATGATGTCTATGTGGGCCGCATCCGCAAGGACCTTGCAGACGACAATGGTTTGACATTCTGGCTCTCGGGCGACCAAATCCGTAAGGGCGCAGCCCTCAATGCCGTGCAGATTGCCGAATACCTCATCAAGGTTGGAAATGTGAAATAATACCTTTCCAGATACACAGGGAGCGGTTTTCCTCCGCTTTTTACTGAAATTATTTGCCTGTTCGCTGAAAAAATATCGGTGAACAGGCATTTTTTTTGTACTTTTGTGGCATCAAAAATACTATCTAACAATCGAATGTGTATGAAGAGACTACTTATCACACTGGTTATTTTCGCAGCTATTGGGCACTCTGTCCAGGCTGGCGACTTTACCTATCTCACTTTCCGAAGCATCGACGGCACAGAGATTTCGTTCTCGGTAAGCCAACTGGAGATTACGTTTTCCAACGGACAGTTGGTGGCAGAGAACAGCGAGACCAACCAAACCATCAGTCTTTCGGATTTAAACAAGATGTATTTCACGAACTCTGCAGTCACAAACATTGAGAAAGACCAACCTATAGCGGACGAAGCCGGTGTGGAGGTCTTCACAACGGCGGGCGTGAGCATGGGCCGATTCAGCAGTCTAAGCCAGGCCAAACAAGCGCTCTCGATGGGCGTCTATATCGTCAAGCAGAGTGACAAAACCTATAAAATTGCAATCAAATGAAAAGAATAGCACTCCTTCTCACGGCTTTTCTTGTGGCCATTGTATCCTTGTCACAAACGTTGAATGTGGAAGTGGGGAATGTGACTTACAAGATTCCTGCTGTCCAGGCTGGTGACATGATCTACAGCAACGGCACTCATGTGGAAATCATGGGCAAGAGCTACGCATTGAGCGAGGTGAAAAGCATGTATGTGGATGAGTCTGCCGTTGTAGACAATACGGTGGATGTCAGCTACAATGGCACCAGTGCTGCCGTTACCGTTGCGGGAAACATTGCGAAATATTTGACCATCACGACTCGCAATGCCCACGTCAGCATTGTGCAGGATGCCAGTGTCACCGATGAAATCACCTATACGCTCAGCGGAACATCCACCAATGGCTCGTTCTATATGGACGGAGAAACCAAGGCTTCGTTTGTGCTCAAGGGATTGACGCTGAACAACCCCGACAGCGCTGCTATTAACATTCGTGACGGAAAACGCATCTCGGTGGAACTGGCCGATGGAACCA
>ODAI013986616.1_pt1 | contig 17055 bp, 17 predicted proteins | sample 1539321 | NCBI WGS metagenome assembly ODAI01 (sample SAMN02144231, study PRJEB22623) | gut metagenome | biome: sheep rumen | host: Ovis aries | place: New Zealand | reverse complement strand
GATGCCGTACATTAAGAAAGTAACCACGTTACTTCTTTCTCTTACCCCATCCTGTTCATAGCATATTTTCTAATAGTTCTACCGCTTTTGTTATATCCTCCTGGAAACGGCTGTGCTCACGGAGGAAGTCATCCCTGCCATTGGCTATCATGTCATACAGTTCCTGGCTCATATCATCGACGTATGATGCGATGGCATACTCTATATCATCCTTCTGCCAGTCGAGCTGGGAATGAATATATACCTGCCGCTTCTGATGCAGGAAACTGTAGGCCGTCTCTATGCTGTCTTTCGTTATCATCCGTCGTAGCCTATGGGCCTGCGCTCGGCTTTGCCGCTTGCTACCAACGGGACGCAAGAATTGCTTCTGCTGCTCACTCCATACGAAGCCTTTGCCAAGCAGGTAGTCCTTTATTTCTTTCGGCTCTCTGCTGAAGGCATAGCACAGCGATTCGAGGCTGTCAAACTCTTCGTCGCGCAGTAGCATGTTGACGCTCGAAACCAGTATCGCGGGGTCTTTAGGCAGGTAGTCCATCAGTTTATCTCCTCCAATGCTCCTGTCTCTGAGTCGATGATGAAGCCGCGAACCACGATTTCCTTCGGCACCAGCGGGTGGGTCTTGATAGTCTCAACGGTCTTGCGGACAGACTCTGGTGTGTCCTTGAATCCTTCCAACCAGTGATGCAGGTCAATGCCGCACTTCTGAATTGTGTCGAGCGTCTCGTCCGTCACACCACGGGCTATCATCTCGTGGTGGAAGTGGCTGAAACTCATGTGACAGGCTCCACAATGCGAGTGGGCCACCACCATGATTTCCTCAACGCCCAGTTCGTAGATGGCTACTATCAGGCTGCGCATAGCCGAGTCGAAAGCTGAGATAACAAGACCTCCTGCGTTCTTGATAATCTTAGCATCACCGTTCTTCAATCCAAGGGCTGCAGGGAGCAGTTCGGTCAGACGTGTGTCCATACATGAGAGCACCGCCAACTTCTTGTCAGGGTACTTATCGGTCAGATACTTCTCGTAGCCTTTCTGTTCTACGAAGTCCTTATTATAAGCTATTATTTGGTCTATCATACTAAATCTTATTAAATCATCGGACAAAAACAGTGCAAACCGAACGCATAAAGCTTGCTTTTTGCTGAGGTGCAGCCTGTTTTCGCAAAATTTCTTTTGCAAAGGTAGTCATTTCTGTCCGATTTTTCGTAATTTTGCCCTCAAAATTAGGAATGTTTATGATAGAGCAGATAGAAATCACGTTAAAGCCCAAGTCTCGCGGCTTTCACTTGGTGACCAGCGAGATAATCCAGCAGTTGCCAAAATTGCCCAAGACTGGCATCATCAACATATTCTGCAAACATACGAGTTGCGGACTGAGTATCAATGAGAATGCAGACCCTGACGTTCGTGTGGACATGGAAACCATCTTCAACCGTCTCGTGCCTGAAAATCGGCCAGAATATGAGCACACACTGGAAGGTGCAGACGATATGCCTGCCCATGCCAAATCTACGTTGAGCGGTGTCAGTCTTACCATTCCCATCACCAACGGACGCTTGAATATGGGCACCTGGCAAGGTATCTATTTCTGTGAGTACAGAAATTATGGTGGAGCAAGAGACTTAATTGTAACAATCATTGGAGAGTAAGACAGCATGGCATACGCAGGACGTTTCGGACAATCAGATGACTATCGGCGTGAGGAACTGATACGTATCATCGAGCATTTCGCCAGTTCGGACTGGAGTTCACCGAGCCGCAAGGAGCCTACTACGTGATGCTTGATGTGTCGAAGTATGGCGTGAAGGACGACCTGCATTTCTGCGAATGGCTGGCTGAGCATGTCGGTGTGGGGGCAGTGCCGGGCAGTTGTTTCTTCAGGGAGAATGTCCGCCACCTGATACGCTTCCACTTTGCCAAGCGTGATGAGACGCTGACGGCAGCACTTGAACGCCTGTCAGAACTTGACGGGAAAGCGAAAGAATATAAGGAATAGGAAACAGAGTAATGATTAATCCATAAGACAAAACGATGAAGAAGTATTTTATTGCAATGATGGCAGCCATGCTGCTGAGTATGCCAGCAGATGCGCAGGGCTTGAAAAAGGTATATAATGAGACCATTAATCCCATCGAACAGATAGACCAGGCAGTAGCGGAAGCCAAGTCTGAAGGCAAGTTCGTCATCTGTCAGGTCGGCGGCAACTGGTGTCCCTGGTGCTTGCGCTTTGCCGACTTCATCACGAATGATACCACCATCAGCAAGGTCATCAGCGAGAACTTCGAGTATATCCATGTGAACTACAACCCTCGCCGTTCTGGAAGTGAGACGCAACAGCAGCAGGCAGCAGCATTGATGAAGCGTCTGGACAACTGTGGCCGCTTCGGATTCCCCGTGTTCGTAGTGCTTGATGAGAATGGAAAGGTTATCCATATTCAGGATTCGAGTTTCTTGGAGGAGGGGCAGGGCTACAATCAGGAGAAAGTATTGCGCTTCTTCAAGAACTGGACTCCCCAAGCCGTGAAGCCATGACACAGCCTTAACTCATAATCACACAAGTATTGAAAATGGAAATAGAGTTAATTTCAAGATAATCTATCGGCCCGATAACTCAAATAAACAAAACTATGCAAGGAAATTTTTCTTATCAGAACCCAACAAAACTGTACTTCGGCGAAGATGCGCTGAAGTTTCTGAGTGACGAACTGAAACAGTATGGCCCCACCGTGCAACTCTGCTATGGCGGTGGCAGTATCAAGAAGAACGGCATCTACGACGCTGTGGTTGCAGTGCTGGAAGAGGCTGGCAAGACCATCGTTGAAGACGCTGGCGTGATGCCAAACCCTACCGTGGAGAAACTCTACGAGGGTGCCAAGATGGCGCGAGAGAACAATGTAGATTTGATTCTCGCCGTGGGTGGCGGCTCGACTATCGACTATGCCAAGGGCGTAAGCTGCTCGGCATGGTGCGACGAAGACCCGTGGCAGAAGTACTACATGGAGCAGGAGGAGGCTACGTGCCGTGTGATTCCCGTGGGTAGCGTGCTGACGATGGTAGGCACCGGCTCGGAGATGAACGGCGGAAGCGTCATCACCAACCGCGCCATCGGCATGAAAATAGGAAAGGTGTTCGGCTCTTATGCCTATCCAAAGTTCACCGTGCTCAACCCCACCTTTACTTTCACCGTGCCGCAGTATCAGATGGTGGCGGGTTTCTTCGACATCATGAGCCACATCATGGAGCAGTATTTCTCGGGTGAGGATGACAGTACCAGCGACTATCTGGCGGAGGGTCTGATGCGCTCGCTCATCCACAGCAGTCGCATTGCCGTGAAGAATCCGAAGGACTACGAGGCCCGCTCGAACATTATGTGGACGGCTACGTGGGCACTGAACACGCTCATCAAGTGCGGCAAGACGCAGGACTGGATGGTACACATGATAGGTCAGGCTATCGGTGCACATACCGATGCCACCCACGGCATGACGCTGGCTGCCGTCTCGATACCTTATTACAGATTCGTGTCGCAGTTTGGCGTGAAGAAGTTCGCCCGCTTTGCCCAGAACGTCTGGGGAATTGCTGCCGACGGTAAGACTGATGAACAGCTGGCCGCTGAGGGCATCACCGCCCTTGAAGCCTGGATGAAGGAAATCGGTGTGGTGATGCATGCTGCCGAACTGGGCGTGACCAATGACAACATCGAGGCCATTGCCGACAGCACTATCATCTTCGATGCCGGCTACCACAAACTGACACGCGATGAAGTGATACAGATACTGAAAGAAAGCATCTGATGTACAAATGCGAAGGGAGCGGCACCCGATTGGATGCTGCTCCCCTTGTCTGTCAAATGTATCTCCGAGCGAGATTATGATTTCATGCCTTTTTCTACACCACCTCAAAAGGGGGTGGGAAGCTTCTGTTAATGACTAATTGCAGGGCTTTTCTTTTGATGGCCTGTACGCTCTATATGCAGGCTGAGCCGTTGGCTTAGCGGCATGTCGGCATATACTTTCCAGCCGGTACACCCGTGTTCTTTGTCCTTCAGGTATTGCAGGTTGTACATGTTGGCGTAGGCCTCCATCTCAAACGGGTTGAGCCAGTAGCCCGCATTGGGCAGACGGCGGCGATAGCGGGACGCCTTCAGCCAGAACAGCAGGTATTTCCAGTAGAAGCAGAGCCACGAGTCGTGGGTGGAGCGGGCTTGGTAGAGGTGTATCGTCTCGTGGTTGCGCAGGAAGCCGAAGCGCCGGTTGTACGCCTCGGCTTCCTCTGCAGAGTGGGTGATGACATAGCCGAAGAAGGTCAGTGCAGCATAGTTCTTACCCAGCAGCCTGGGCTTGGCCACTGCCTTCATCGCCGCGATGCGGCTGGGGGGGGGCGCCCCCACCATCCTAAAAAAGATATGTACCCCTGTGGTTTGTTATTTTCGATTTCCGGATTTCCGCCATTTTTTCTGGGGATGCCTTATTCGTTACCTCACCTGGTCGAGAGCCTGGCGGATGTCGTCGAGGATGTCGTCGCAGTCCTCGATGCCCACCGAAAGGCGTATCAGGTCGGGAGCCACACCGGCTTCGCGCAGCTGTTCGTCGCTTAGCTGGCGGTGGGTATGGCTGGCGGGGGGCAGCACGCAGGGGCGTGCATCGGCCACGTGGGTGACGATGGCAATGAGTTTCAGCGAGTCCATGAAGCGTACCGCCGTCTCGCGGCTGCCCTTCAGTCCGAAGGCGATGACGCCGCACGAGCCGTCAGGCAGATATTTCCGGGCCAGCTGGTAGTTGGGGTCGGAGGGCAGTCCGCTGTAGTGTACCCATGCCACGCGGTCGTCCTGTTGCAGGAACTCGGCGATGCGCTGTGCATTCTCGCAGTGGCGTGCCACACGCAGGTGGAGGGTCTCCAGCCCGAGGTTCAGCAGGAACGAGTTCTGCGGGGCGGGAATGGCGCCGAGGTCGCGCATGAGCTGTGCCACGAGCTTGGTGCAGTAGGCCATCTTGCCGAAGCGCTTGGTGTAGGTCAGTCCGTGGTACGACGCATCTGGCGTGCAGAGCCCCGGGAACTTGTCGGCATGGGCATCCCAGTCGAAGTGGCCGCTATCCACCACGCATCCTCCCACCTGTGTGGCGTGGCCGTCCATGTATTTCGTCGTTGAGTGGGTCACGATGTCGGCACCCCACTCGAACGGGCGGCAGTTGATGGGTGTGGGGAAGGTGTTATCGACGATGAGCGGCACACCGTGGCGGTGGGCTATGCGTGCAAACTTCTCGATGTCCAGCACCTGGCAGCCGGGGTTGGAGATGGTTTCGCCGAACAGTGCCTTGGTGTTGGGACGGAAGGCGGCGTCTATCTCTTCCTCGCTGGCCTCCTGGCTGACGAAAGTACACTCGATGCCGAGTTTCTTCAGCGTGACGCCGAAGAGGTTGTACGTGCCGCCATAGATCTCGTTGGAGGTGACGAAGTGGTCGCCAGCCTCGCAGATGTTGAACAGCGCATAGAAATTGGCCGCCTGGCCCGACGAGGTCAGCACAGCGCCTACGCCACCCTCCAGGGCGGCAATCTTCTGTGCCACGGCATCGTTGGTGGGGTTCTGCAGGCGAGTGTAGAAATAGCCCTCCTTCTTCAGGTCGAAGAGGTCGGCCATTTCCTCGGTGTTGTCATACTTGAAGGTAGTGCTCTGAATGATGGGCAGCACGCGCGGGTCACCGTTCTTGGGCTGCCATCCGGCTTGTACGCAGAGCGTGGCGCGCTTTAGTTTCTTCTCCATATTGCTTGTCTGAATGTCTTTTGGTGTAACTTCTGTTCGATTAAATGCTGCAAAAGTACGTAAAAAAGCTGAAAGCACAAAAACTTTTCGCCCTTATTTCTGTTCGGCAGGCCTGTACGCCGCTAAATAATGGTATGGCACGTTGCGCAGCAAGACATAGAGGCACGCAATGATGACGTAAAGCAGCGCCACTTCGAGCAGGGAGGGCTGCAGGCCGTCGATGAGGGCACCGGGCAGACGGGCCATGCGGGCGAGAGCCGAAATGGTGGCGGTGACTGTGGCGGAGAGCAGGGTGGCGAACAGCAACAGCCGGGTGGCGAGCAGCAGCAGAGCTGAAAGGATGATGACGTAGGCCATGGGTATGACCACGAAATTGCTGAGCAGGAAGTAAGGCGTGAAGTGCCCGAAATGGCAGGCCACCAGGGGTGCTGTGCCCAGCTGTGCTGCGGTGGATAGTGCCGCCATGCCCCACAGCCATGCCGCGAGGCGGTGGCGCTGCAGGAATCGTGGGCTGACGAGGCCGTTGAGCAGCGGGAAGAACAGCAGGATGGCCAGCACGGCAGCGTACGACAGCTGGAAGCCCACATCGAAGACGAGCAGCGGGTTGGCCGTCAGCATGGCGATGGCTGCAAAGGCCAGGGCGTTGACGCTCATCTTGTCGCGGTGGCCTATGGACAGCAGCGAGTAGAGCGACAGCATCAGGGCCGCCCGCACGATGCTGGGTGCCAGTCCGGTGAGGAAGGCGTAGGCCCAGATGGCCAGTACGGTGGCTACCTGCACGATGATGCTGTGCCGCCGACCTGCCGTGAGCAGCACGACGAGCCAATAGACGATGCCAAGGTGCAGTCCGCTAAGTGCCAGCACATGAGAGGTGCCGGTGGACGAGAACGTCTCGCGCAGGTCCTGGCTGATGGCACTCTTGTCGCCCAGCGTCATGGCGGCGGGGACGGCATATACGTCGCGGTCGATGCCACTCAGCCTGTAGCGCTCCAGCAGCTGCTGCCTGACGGCAAGCAGGCGCAGGCGGGTGCGCTGTAGGAAAGACAGGCCACCAGTGCCGACCCGCTTTGGGTGCCACTGCCGGTAGCCTGCAAACACCTCGCCGCTGTAGCCGTGGCTGTCGAAATAGAGGGGATAGTAGCCGACGGGGCGTATGGCTGCCGAGACATGCAGCCCGCAGCCCAGAGAAACCGGCGCGCCGTACATCATGCGCAGCCGTACCTTCTTGCCGTCGGCAGTCAGCGCGTCCATGACGATGGTTTTCCCCTTGTTGACAGGGGTGGAGCAGACGATGAGGTCGTGCGAACGCGGCGGGGTGCGCAGCTGCTGCAGCTGACGAGCCGCCAACCAGTGCCCTCCCACGGCACAGCAGAGCCAGATGGCTGCCGTCTGCCAGCGGGGGTGACGGCCCAGCAGCGTGGCAACGGCCAGTACGGCGATGGCTGCCAGGAGCGTAATGAGGCTGTCCTGCGGGTGGTAATAGCCCGTGGCAATGCCTGCCATCATGCTGACAGCCACGGGTAGCAATGGGGCTATGATGCGAGGCGGGCGGTTCATGACGGCTCGCCGTAGAGGCGGATGAAGTCGTCTTCCGACAGGATGGCGATGCCGAGGGCCTGTGCCTTCTTGTTCTTGCCCGATGTCGAGGTGACATCGTTGTTGATGAGGAAGCTGGTGGAGCCGCTGACTGCCGACGCCACCTTGCCACCCTGCGACTCGATGTATGCCTTCAGCTCGTTGCGGTTGCGGTAGTGATGCACGTCGCCGGTGATGACGAACGTCAGGCCCTGGCAACGGATGCCCGAAGGAGCAAGGTCGGTGGCGGCGACGTCCAGATGGGCCAGCAGGTGCTGGTAGCGGGCAAGGTTCTGCTCGTTGCGGAACCACCGCACAAACTGCGCCGACTTCTCCGGTCCGATGCCGTTGACATGGGCAAACACCGTTTCCGGCTCACGCTGCGGGGCAAAGAGGTCGCCGCTCTGACGGACGGCTTCACCTACCAAGTCGTCTAAGCTGTAGGCACTCAGGAGCCGCTTGCAGACGTCGATGCCGCACAGGGGGATGTTCAGCGCGTAGAGCAGCCGGTGAGCCTCTACCTGGCGGCTCTTGTCGATGCTGCGCATGATGTTGGCTGCCGACTTGTCGCCAAAGCCGTCCATCTGTGCCAGTTCGCGGATGTGGCTGCGCAGGGTGTAGAGGTCGGCATACTCGCTGACCCATCCCAGATTGATAAACTTCGAGAGCGTCTGCTCAGAGATGCCGTCGATGTTCATGCCCTCCTTCGATACGAAGCGGGCAAATTTCTTGAGCTGCTTGGCAGGGCAGTCGGGGTTGGAGCAATGCAGCGTCTTGGTGCCGCTGGACTCGCTGACGCTGACGACGGCCCGGGCATGGCATACGGGACAGCTGTCGGGCACGGCGAAGGTACCGACACGCCCGGTGACGGCTATCACCTTGGGAATAATCTTGTTGGCCTTGATGACACTCAGCCGTGTGCCGGGCCCGCCGATGCCCAGGCGCTCACACTCGCTGATGTTGCACAGCGAGGCGCGCTGGACGGTGGTGCCCTCCAGGCTGACGGGTTCGAAGACGGCTACCGGCGATATGGTGCTGGCGGCACACGACCATTCTATCTCCTTCAAGGCGGTGGAGGCCGACTCGTCCTGCCACTTGAAAGCCAGTCCGGCACGGGTGGCATGGTGGCCCGTCACGCTGCCCGTCTGTGCATAGTCGGTATCGTCGTAGCATACCACCAGTCCATCGACGGGGTAGGGGTTCTGCTTGGATGTGACCTTGTGGGTGAAGGCGTTGATGACCCCTTCCACCGCCTCCTCTGTAGGTGTGCTGACCAGTTGCCGCTCGACGGTCTGGAAGCCCTGCCGGTCGAGCCATGCCATGCGGTCGCCCCACGACGTGATGTCCTCGCCGGTATATACCAGGGTGAAGGGTATCCAGCGCAGGTGGCGGTCTGTGATGTCCTGCGGGTCTTTGACGCTAAGCGATCCGGAAGCCAGATTGCGCGGGTTGGCATAGTCCTCGCCGCTCTCCATGAGGTAGCGCTCGAAGTCGTCGTAGGCTATGACGGCCTCGCCTCGAACCACGAGATGGCCCGTGGCCTGGATGGTGGGCGGGATGCCGGCGATGGCTGGGGCCAGATGGGTGATGTTGGTGCCGATGTGCCCGTTGCCGCGAGTGACCACCTTCGTCAGCCTGCCGCCGTCGTAGGTGACGACGAGGGTCAGTCCGTCGAGCTTCCAGGAAATCCAGATGGGGCGGTGCTCAGCCCATTTCACCAGTTCGGCGATTTGTTTGGTCTTTGCCAGCGAGAGGGCGGCAAACTCGTGGGCCTCTTTCTGTCCGGCCACGGTGTCTTCCGAAACCTTCTGCGTGGGCGAGTCGGGCAGTACGGTAGCGGTCTGTGCCTCCAGCTGTTTCAGTTCGTCGAAGCGGGCGTCCCACTCGTAGTCGGTCATGCGCTCGGGCAGTCCGTTGTAGTAGGCCTCGCTGGCCTCGTTCAGCTCGCTGATGAGCTGTTGCATTCTCAGTATCTTGTCGTCAGCCATTTTTTCTTAGTTACTTAACGGTTCAAAGTGTGCCCTTGGTCGAAGGCAGCTCGTAATGATAGACATCGCGGCGTACGGCCATCTTCAGCGCACGGGCCAGGGCCTTGAAGATGCCCTCTATCTTGTGGTGCTCGTTCTGCCCCTCGGCCTTGATGTTGAGGTTCATCTTAGCAGCGTCGCTCAAGCTCTTGAAGAAGTGGACGAACATCTCGGTGGGCATCTCGCCGATGCGCTCGCGGTGGAACTCGGCATCCCATACCAGCCAGGGCCGTCCACCGAAGTCCAGACACACGCTGCACAGGCTGTCGTCCATGGGCAGCGAGTATCCATAGCGTTCGATGCCGCGTTTGTCGCCCAGCGCCTTCAGCAGGCATTCGCCCAAGGCCAGCGCCGTGTCCTCGATGGTGTGGTGCTCATCTACGTGCAGGTCGCCCCGGGTGTGTATGGTCAGGTCTATCATGCCGTGCTTGCCAATCTGTTCGAGCATGTGGTCGAAGAAGCCCAAACCCGTCGCGATGTCGCAGTGGCCGTTGCCGTCCATGTCCACCTTAATATATATATCGGTCTCCTTCGTGGTGCGGCGCACTTCTGCCGTTCGCTCGCCGCCGTAGGCTATAGCCGTGGCACGCTGCCACGAGGCGGCGGCATCGTCGGGCGCGGCGGCAATCTGCAGGAAGCGGCAGCCGATGTTTCGGGCAAACTGCCGGTCGGTGTCGCGGTCGCCGATGACGTAGCTGTTGGCGATGTCGTATTCCGGGTTGTTCATGTATTTCTCCACCAGTCCGGTGTTGGGTTTGCGGGTCGGCGCATTGTCGGCAGGGAAGTGGGGGTCGATGAGGATGTCGTCGAACACCACGCCCTCGCCCTTCAGTGTGTCGAGGATGAAGCGGTGTACCGGCCAGAAGGTTTCTTCGGGGAAGGCTTCGGTGCCCAGGCCGTCTTGGTTGCTCACCATGACGAACTCGTAGTCGGTGTGCTGGCGCAGAAAGGCCAGGCTGCTGATGGCCCGCGGCACGAACTGGAGTTTCTCGAACGAGTCTATCTGCTCGTCGGCAGGCTCGCGGATAATGGTTCCGTCGCGGTCGATGAAGAGTAGCTTTTTCATTGTATATTGGCTTTTTGTTGTTCGCGTTCCTGCTCCTTGGCTTCAATGGAGCCGTAGAGGTAGTAGTTGTGGATGAGTGTGGTCTGGCTGACGTAGAAGTCGAGGAAGCTGCACAGCATGGCGGTGCAGAACGTCAGCGGAGCGATGTATGACGGCATGCCCAACGGGTCGCCCATCAGTTGTCCGAGGTGGGCTTGCTGGTTGGCAATGTTGAGAATGGTGGCGGGCAGGGCGATGACCATCGACACCAAGGCTACCAGCAGCGTGCTGAGGAAGAACACGTTGAACAGCGAACCCCAGTGGCGCAGGCCACGGCTGTAGTGGCGGGCCAGTGTGGGCCAATAGCCACAGGGCGACTCCATGACGTACTTCATGAGCACATACATCAGCGGCAGGGCAAAACACAGGACGATGACGGTATAGACCGCCAGCATGGCAGCCAGCGTCACCGAGTGGCGCAGCAGGAACTGCGGGCTGGCCGCCTCGACGGCAACCAAATCCCCGGCAAACAGCAGGAAGGGCAGCAGCAGGAGCAGCAGGGTGGACAGCAGGCCCTTCAGCGTGCGCCCTATCAGGCGGGGCGATGCCTTCAGCCAGTGGGCTGGCATGGAGATGGCGCCGGTGTCTTTGTGCTCCTTGAGCTTGTCGAGGAATGTGGCCGATGCCATGCCCAGGGTAACGATAGCCAGCAGCACCAAACCGAATATCTCGGCGGCGGTGACGGTATATTGCCGGGCCGTATCGGGCGAGACACCTTCGTAGGCCGCTATCTGCTGCAGGATGCCGACGGTGATCTCGGGCATCTTGATGCCGACAAGGGTGCCTAAACAGCCGCCGGTGACGGCATAAATGAGGGCCAGCAGCCATGAAGCCTTGAACAGGCGACGGAAATTCTCGGTATAAAGGCGAAGCCCTGTTGACAGCACACTGCGGTAGCTGCGGGCTTTCAAAACCGTTTCTGAGGTGAGCTTTTTCATTTTTTTTGCACTATTTTTTCGTTGAGTGTTGCAAAGGTAGGCATTTTTTCGTATCTTTGCACCATCTTTAAAGATAAATTATGAAAATATTGCAATGGGGCTTCATCGGATGCGGTGAAGTGACAGAGTTGAAAAGCGGCCCGGCCTTCCAGGAAATAGAGGGTTCGAAGGTCGTTGCCGTCATGAGCCGCCATGAGGCGGGGGTGCGCAGCTATGCCGAGCGCCACGGCATCAGGAAGTGGTTTACCGATGGGCAGGAACTCATCGACGACCCGGATGTCAATGCCGTCTATGTGGCCACACCGCCGTCGAGTCATGCCACCTATGCCATCATGGCCATGCGGGCCGGCAAACCGGTGTATGTGGAAAAGCCCTTGGCAGCTACGTATGAAGACTGTGTACGCGTGAACCGTGTCAGCGAGGAGACGGGCGTGCCCTGCTTCGTGGCCTATTACCGCCGCTACATGCCGTATTTCCTGAAGGTGAAGGAAATCATCGACAGCGGGCGCATCGGCAAGACGCTGAACGTGCTGATACGCTTTGCCGCACCACCACGCGACAAGGACGGCGCACCTGACGGCGAAAAGCCGTGGCGCGTGCAGCCGGATATTGCCGGGGGCGGCTACTTCTACGACATGGCGCCCCATCAGCTGGACCTGCTGCAGTGGCTGTATGGCGTCATCATCGAGGCGCATGGCTTCTGTGCCAACCGGGCAGGTCTCTATGCGGCAGAAGACACGGTGAGTGCCTGCTTTCAGTTTGAAAACGGGCTGACGGGCAGCGGCTCATGGTGCTTTGCAGCCCACGAGTCGGCCCGTGAGGACCGTATTGAGATTGTCGGCGACAAGGGGCTGCTGTGCTTCTCGGTGTTCGACTTCCAGCCCATCCGTCTGCATACCGGCGAGGGAACGGAAGTCATAACAGTAGAAGCGCCGCGCTATGTGCAATACCCCATCATCCAGCGGGTCTGCGAGCACCTGCAGGGCTTGGCCATCTGCGAGTGTACCAGCGTGTCGGCAACACCGGTGAACTGGGCGCTCGACCGAATCTTGGGGAAATTCTAAACAGTGGGGAACAAGGCATGCTGACTAAGAAATGGTTGACCTTGGCGGTAGAGGCTGTACTGTCTGTGCTACAGGTACAGGCTGGCGACACCATTGCCATGGATAATCGGCAGCAGCATGCTGTCGCCGTGCGTCAAGATTCGCTGCCGCCTGTTTCTGCTGTCCGGCAAGATTCGCTGCAGGCTGTTTCTACTGTCCGGCAAGATTCGCTGCCGCCACAGAAGAAGATGGGCTGGCTGCGGCGCGTCATTAGAGGCTTCAGCTACATCGACGAGAATTATGTCGAGCCTCAGCACTACAACTGGTCTATCATGCTGTTAGGGCGTTACACCTACGACAACTACCGACTGAGCACGACGGGCGACGCCAGCCAGTCGCTGTCGTTCTCGCCGCGTACCGGTGTATTCAAGGTGGGGCCTTATTTCGGATGGCGGTGGATTTTCCTGGGATATACTATCGACGTGAAGAACATCGACCTCGACTTCTTCTCGGGCAGCTGGCAGGGCATCGACGGCAGCATATACAGCGCACAGATAGGTGCCGACGTCTATTACCGCCATACACGCAACAACTACAGCATCCGCGAGGTTGACCTGGGGTCGCATATCGACTCGCATGCCCTGGAGGACATACCCTTCGACGGCATCAACATAGAGGCTACGGGCATCAACGTCTATTACATCTTCAACCATCAGCGCTTCTCCTATCCGGCAGCCTTCGCACAGAGCACGTGTCAGAAAATCAGCTGCGGCTCGTGGATGGCGGGTGTGGGCTATATGAGCAACAGTATCGAGTTCGACCATCAGACCTTCCAGCAGGTGGTGAACGAACGGTATGGTACCGGCAGCGTGAAGCTGGACAGCAGCCTGATGTTCAACAGCTTGAAATACTTTAACATCAATGCCTCTGTAGGCTATGCCTACAACTGGGTGTTTGCACACAACTGGCTGTTTTGCGCCAGCCTCTCGCTGGCACTGGCCTACAAGAAGAGCCGGGGCGAGACAACGGATGCCGACCGTAAGGGGTTCGACTTCTCCAACTTCAACATCGACGGCATCGGGCGCTTCGGACTGATTTACAACAACACACGCTGGTATGCCGGGGCCAGTGCCATCGTGCGTACCTTTAATTATAGGCAAGACCGCTTCGCTGCCAACAACATACTGGGTGAGGTGTGTCTCTATGTGGGTTATAACTTCGGACTCAGAAAACAATATAGAAAGAATAAAAGATGAAGAAGAGTCGTTTCGTTTGCTTCCTCCTGGCATTATGGATGGGACTTGGTGCTTCAGCACAGGTCGGACTTAGTGGTTCTGCACAGGTCACTTTTTCCCGTGCCGACAGCCTGACGATATGCCGCCTGCTGCACGATGCACCGCAAGAGGCTTCGACGCTGTGGTTCGCACGACAGTTCCTGGGCGTTCCGTATGTGGCGCATACGCTGGAAGTAAACGACGGCGAACAGCTGGTGGTGAACACGCGGCAGCTGGACTGCACCACGTTGGTAGAGACGGCTACGGCTCTGGCCTTGTGCATCGCGAAGGAGCAGCGACGATGGGACGATTATCTGTCGATGCTGAAAACCCTGCGCTACCGCCACGGGGTGATAGATGGCTATACCAGCAGGCTGCACTATTTCACCGACTGGATAATGGATAAGCAGCAGATGGCAATGGTCAGCGAGATACAGCAGCCCCATCCGCCGTTTACTGCCGTGCAGAGACTTGACATCCATTTCATGGGGCGGCATCCGCAGTATTACAAAGCCTTGAAGGCTCATCCCGATCTCCTGCCCGAGATTCGCCGGCAGGAGGCTGCACTGACGGGGCGCACGTTCCGCTATATTCCCAAACGGGAGGTGAAGAACACCCGTCTGTTGCGGCAGACCATCCACGACGGCGACATCATTGCCATCACCTGCAACAAACCCGGGCTGGACATCGCACACCTGGGATTTGCCGTTTGGCGCAAAGACGGACTGCACCTGCTCAACGCGTCGCAGTTGCACAAGAAAGTGGTTGAAGAGCCGATGACGCTCTACAGCTATCTGCAGAAACACCCGTCGCACACGGGCATCCGCATCGTCAGGCTCGTCAAAGGAAACAAGAAAACAGCAAATAGATAATCGTTAATCAATAAGTCGAAAATCAGTAAATCGAAAATAGAAAACTGTAAATCGTAAATAAACATGATGGAATTACCCGATTTTATGTCCTATGCCAGCAAGTTCTCGCAGACGGACTTTGTGGAGAAAATTGCCCGCATCGCCAAACGTGCCGGTGCGAAGTTGGTCTATGCAGCCCTGATACTCTATTACACCCTGCAGAGCAACAAGATCAGTGCTGCGAACAAAGCCATGATTATCGGAGCCCTGGGCTACATGATTAGTCCGCTCGATGTGGTGCCCGACGCCATTCCCATTGCCGGACTGACCGACGACCTTGCCGTGCTGCTGTTCGTGCTGAAGAAGGTGTGGACAGACATCGATCCGGAAATACAGGAGAATGCCAGACAGCGGCTGTCGAAATGGTTCGACGACGACGAGATAGACGAAATCAAGAATCTTTTCGGCAAAGAGGAATAACCGTCAGGAACAGTATTTCTTCGGAACCGTGGAATAAACCGTCAGGAATAGCATTTGCCTATGGTCAATGAATATCAGGTGAGGGTGCTGCCCCAGGTGGCAGCCAACGAGCAGTCGCTACGTACTTGGCTGGCTGAAGCGTATGGCTTCGATGTGCGTACCGTCACGGCGCTGCGCATACTGCGCCGCAGCATCGATGCCCGGCAGCGTACCATCTTCGTCAATCTGAAGGTGCGGGTATATATCAACGAGCCACCGCAAGACGACGCCTATCAGCATGTTGACTATCCCGACGTGTCAGACCGGCCTGCCGTCGTCGTCGTGGGAGCAGGCCCCGGCGGGCTCTTTGCTGCCTTGCGACTGATAGAACTCGGATTGCGCCCCGTCGTGCTGGAGCGCGGCAAGGATGTGCATGAACGGAAGCGCGACCTGTCGCAGATCACGAAGACGCAGCAGGTCGATGCCGAGAGCAACTACTGCTTTGGCGAGGGTGGGGCAGGGGCCTATTCCGACGGCAAGCTCTATACGCGGTCGAAGAAGCGCGGCTCGACGGAGAAAATCCTGAATGTATTCTGCCAGCATGGGGCCTCTGTCAATATCCTTGCCGATGCGCATCCGCATATCGGTACCGACAAGTTGCCGAGAGTCATCGAGAACATGCGTAACACCATCCTGCGCTCGGGCGGCGAGGTGCATTTCAAGACCAAGATGACACGCCTGCTCACCGACGGCGACAGGGTAACAGGGGTTGAGGCCATCGACCAGGCGTCGCAGACCTCGCCGCTGGTCTGTCGTTTCTACGGACCCGTTATACTGGCTACGGGGCATTCGGCTCGCGATGTTTACCGCTATCTCGCCGACAGCCATATCGAGATGGAGGCGAAGGGCATTGCCGTGGGGGTACGCCTGGAGCATCCGTCGGTACTGATAGACCAGATACAGTATCACAGCCGACAGGGCCGCGGGCGCTATCTGCCTGCTGCAGAGTATTCGTTTGTGACGCAGGTCGATGGGCGTGGCGTCTATTCCTTCTGTATGTGCCCCGGGGGCTTCGTCATTCCTGCGGCTACCGACAGCAGGCAGATTGTGGTCAACGGCATGTCGCCGTCAAATCGTGGCGGACAGTGGTCGAACAGCGGCATGGTGGTGGAACTCAGAGCCGACGATGTCGAGGGCAGCGACCCCTTGCGCGTGATGCACTATCAGGAACAGCTGGAGCGCGACTGCTGGCAGCAAGGCAACATGCGCCAGACGGCTCCTGCGCAGCGCATGGCAGACTTCGTGAACCACCGCCTGAGCTACGACTTGCCGCGTTCGTCGTATGCACCAGGCCTCATCTCGTCGCCGCTGCACTTCTGGTTGCCGCAAGGGGTCAGCCACCGGTTACAGGAGGGCTTCAAGGCCTTTGGGCGCATGAGCCACGGATTCCTTACCAACGAGGCCGTCATGATAGGTGTCGAGACGCGCACCTCGTCGCCGGTGCGCATCGTGCGTCAGCCCGACACATTGATGCACGTGCGGCTCGCGGGGCTCTTCCCCTGCGGCGAAGGGGCTGGCTATGCCGGCGGCATCGTCTCTGCCGGTGTTGACGGCGAGCGGTGTGCCGAGATGTGTGCGGAATATGTCGGACAGAACGCAACGCCTTGGGGTTGACCAGACCTTCACTCCCTGCTGTCAGTCGCTGCATAAATCGTGCTACCCTGCTGCTGCCGCCTGTTATCAGCCTCTCTGTTTCCGTTACTCATTCTCCTATTCTCAGCTGCCCCCCTGTTCGGCAGCGTTGAAGCCGGCAATAACACAGATGAAAGTGAAATCAACCTCGATGTAATCTTTCAGTAGCAAGCAACCAGAGGTCGAGCGGGTGGGCTACATGAGCCACTCTTGATGCTTTTCTGTGTGCAAAAGTACTCAAAAAAATCGGAGGAACAAAACTTTTTAAAAAGAATTTGAAGTTCGAGGTTTCCCACTTTCCCACTTTCCCACTTTTGACATTTAACTTCG
>ODAI012744261.1_pt1 | contig 17056 bp, 15 predicted proteins | sample 1539321 | NCBI WGS metagenome assembly ODAI01 (sample SAMN02144231, study PRJEB22623) | gut metagenome | biome: sheep rumen | host: Ovis aries | place: New Zealand | reverse complement strand
GAAAACAAACGCCGCGCAACCATGCACATCAACCGGAAACCCGGGGAGCAGGTGGAAGTGGACTGGGCTGGCGATACCGCCAAACTTGTTGATCCGTATACCGGCGAGATTACAGAGGTGTATATCTACGTCGGAGTCATGACATACAGCCAGTATGCTTATGTCGAGGCATTCGCTGATGAAAAACAGCAGTCTTGGATCGATGCCCATGTCCATATGTACGAATACTTCGGTGGCGTTGCAAAGATCCTCGTTCCGGACAACTGCAAGACGGCAGTCATCCACAATAAGGGCTGGAAGGATCAGCGCATCAACGCCGTCTATCACGAGCTTGCGGAACACTATGGAACCGCCACAATCCCGGCTCGCGTAAGAAAACCGAAAGACAAACCGAATGCCGAGGGCAGCGTGGGCAACATATCCACGTGGATTGTCGCGACCCTGCGCAATGAGCAGTTCTTTACGATCGCGGAGCTTAACGCCGAGATCAGGAAGAAGCTGGATGAGTTCAATAAGCGTCCCTTCAAAAGAAAGAGGGTAGCCGATACGAACTCTTCCACGACGAAGAACTGCCACTTTTGACACCGTTACCCGCTACCCGATATGAACTGGCGGAATGGAAACAAGCCACCGTTCAGTTCAATTATCACATATCCGTGGACGGAATGTTATACTCAATTCCGCACGAATACATTGGCAAAAAGGTCGATGTGCGAGTAACAGGCACCATCATCGAGGTTTTCTATAATCAGAACCGTATTGCCTCCCACAGGCGTTTATACGGCCGCAAAGGTCAGTACAGCACCGTTACGGAACATATGCCGAAGGAACACCAGCACTATCTGGAGTGGAACGGCGACCGTTTCCGTAAATGGGCAGAAGGGATAGGTGAGAATACAGCCAAAGTCATAGATTCGATCCTCCGGTCAAAACGGGTGGAACAGCAGTCATATCGAGCCTGTATGGGGCTTTTGAAGATGGTGGATAAGCATTCGCCGGCAAAGCTTGAAGAAGCCTGCAAAACAGCCCTGTCATACACCCAGAGTCCAAGCTATAAGAGCGTGAGTAACATACTTGCGGCATCAAAGGACTCTGAATCTGAAAGTGCAGGCGATAGCACTGACACCCCAAAGAACAATGCAAACGGCATCACAAGAGGTGCCGGATACTATAGGAGGAAATGACCATGACTAACCAGGCAACCATAGATAAACTCATCGAGATGAAGCTTACATCAATGGCGGATGCTTTCCGTATTCAGGAATCCGATCCGTCCATGAAGGAGGTGTCCTTTGAGGATCGCTTCGGTATGCTTGTGGATAACGAGTATACTAGCCGGAAGAATAACAGGCTGAAGCGTCTCATCAAGAACGCCCAGTTTGACCAGCCCTCTGCCAACGTTACGGATATCGATTATACATCCGGGCGCAAGCTCAACAAGGATCTGATCAAGCGGCTTGCCACTTGTGAGTACATCGCCGATTACCGGAACATCTTCATCACCGGAGCCACAGGCAGTGGCAAAAGCTACATGGCTTGTGCGTTCGGGATGGAGGCATGTAAACACTACTACAATACCAAGTATGTTCGGCTTCCTGATCTGCTCATCGATCTTAAGACTGCGAGGGATAACGGCACCTACCGCAAAGTGATGTCCAAGTATGCCAATCCCATCCTCCTCATCCTCGATGAATGGCTCCTTATAAAGCCTACGCAGGATGAACAGCAGGACATCTTCGAACTGCTCCATCACAGGAAGAAGAGGTCATCCACCATCTTCTGCTCTCAGTACACCAAGGATGGATGGTACGAACAGTTTGGTGGGACGCATCCCCTCTTGCTGATGCAATCCTGGACCGAATCGTCCATGATGGATATGTCATTGATATCGTTCCCGTGGATCCATCCAAGGATTTATCCATGAGAGAGGTCTATGGTCTCTCAGAAACTGACCGTATGAAATTGTAAAGGTACTATAACAATCAGCGGTGGCTCAAGTTTGTCCGGACTGGTGGCTCACGCCACACCGGACAAGCGGCTCCGCCGCATTAACAAGAACTTGCGGTTTCCTGCCGCCGGACAGACGGTTTCCGTTTCCCCGGATTGGCGGCTTCGCCGCATCGGAATATCCAAGATTCGACGAATATTTGCAAAAGGGGCATGCCAGCGACCTTTCGACATTTATATCGACGGGGAGGCATTACCGGGCTTATTAGGATGGCGGAATCAGGATGAATCAAATATGTAGATGCTTAAAAATAAAAGAAGGAATTGCGGGAGATAAGTTTTTGTGATAGAATGCATTTCAAAAGTATATAGACTGGAAATGCTTGGGAGGAAAAATGGGAAAAAAATTGTATAAATCCTTGCTGATTATTTTGATTATTGTGCAGATTGTGTATACAGTATATACTTTTGTATATGTGAAAGATGGGGCACATTCTGATGAGGTGTGGTCCTATGGAATAGCAAACAGCTACTATGGATATACGGATGCGTATTCGCCGGATAAGCAAGAAACATGGACTCCGGGGGAGTACTTTAAAAATTATATTACGGTACAGAAAGGTGAGCAGTTTGCTTATGGTTCGGTATACAGCAACAGCACTGGTGATATGAGCCCCTTCTTATATCCGATGCTGCTTCATACGGTTTGCTCGTTCTTTCCAGATCGGTTTTCCTGGTGGTTTGCATTTGCGCCGAGTCTGTTTTTTTTGGCAGTGACTCAAGTCTTTTTGTTCTTAACTGCCAGAAAAATAACCGGATCGGAAGCGGCTGCGTTTGCTGTCTGCCTGTTTTATGGAGGTGGACAAGGGGCACTGACTACGTTTACTTTTCTCAGACCTTATAGCTTGTTAACAATGCTTTGCGTTTCTTTTACCTATTTTAGCGCATGCTGTTATGAAACGATACAGGAAACGGGAAAAATGGTAACGAGGCATATCGTTTTGACGGCGGTTATGGCATGCCTGGCGTTTATGACGCATTACTACGGAATTGCATATGTCGGAATGTTTACGGCATTTTTTTGTATGTATCTTTTGTGCAAGAGAAAATTTCAACCGATGCTGGTCTATGGGGTCAGCATGCTATTGGCACTGGGTGTGTTTTATCTGAGTTATCCCACATCTTTTGGAAGTGTTACCAATTTTGAGGCAGGCGGTGGTTTGACAAGGGGTGGAACTACTGCTTTTTCGCCGGCAGTACAGATTAGAATATTGTTTTGTTATTTATTTCGATATAATTATGGTTTTGAAATCAGCTGGTATCCCACTGCGTTTTGGAATATTACGCTGCCGCTTGTGGGTGCGGCACTGGTAGGCGCGGTGATGCTTGCGTTTCCGTTCCGCCATGAAGAGCGATTTTGGAATATGATGCGGGAACTAAAAAATAGAGGACTTGGTCTGCTTCGTTATTTAAAAGGGGCGAATTATATTCCTGTTTTTGCAATCGGAAGCTGCTATGTTCTCATGAAAAAAATAGTACAGGGTGTGGATATATTCCTGATGGGACGATTTGCGATGCGATATATCAGTCAGACGGTTCCTCTGTTTGCGATGGCGGCGGTGATTGCGGCCTGGGTGATTCTGACGAAAATCGTGAAGAAGGAGCGTGTGGCGGAAGGCGCACTGTTGGTCATAATTTGTATTGTGCTGATCCGCGTGAATTTATCAACCACGTTTCCGTTCACATTTCCATGGTATGGAGATGCGGATGTAAATCATTTTGAAGCTGACACAAGAGGAAAGAATGTACTTGTGGCGGACAAGTCGGCGGGAAACTTAGTGACGGATGTTGCTTCCTATATGCCATATTTATATGAAGCAGATGCGATATGCTTTACTTTTGCCAATACCATGGAAGACTATGTTAAAAGTGAGACTTATGAACCTCGCAGGATTGATTACGCCATTGTGAACGCAGATATTTTTGAACTGTCTCCACAAGAAAAGCAAGCGTTCTACAATAGGCTTCCGCAGGATTCCGAATGGAAGGATGAAGATAGTGCAGATATGGATATGGGAGGCTTTCAGATTTATATTAACAGTGAATACGATTATGATCGTACGAAACTTATCCTGGAGATGGCCGGAAATGCCCATTATGAGGTGCTTGGCGCGATAGTTGGACAGAGAGGGAACTACTATATATTGCAGTTTGAGTGAAAATAGCAGGAAAATATAAAAATGTGACGGATTTGTTTTTTTTCTTGACAGATGATGGTAGACGCGATACAATAATTTTAGATAAATTTAAGAATTTGAAAATAGTTGGGGATACAGAAATATGGATTTTGGCAGAAAGAAAATTCGCTTGGGCGAAATCCTGGTAAACAGTCAGCTGATCACGCAGGAACAGTTGCAGAGTGCCCTGCAGGAGCACCGTAAGGCGGGGAAAAAGCTGGGCGAATATCTGATTGAACAGAATATAGTATCTGAAGACAATCTTGTGGCCGCGTTGAGCCAGCAGTTGGGGCTGGACACGGTAGACCTTGAAAATGTAACAGTTGAGAAGGCTATTCTGGACATGGTATCTATGGATGTCCTGAAAAAAAATATTGTATTCCCATATGGCTTTCGTGAAGATAATCTGAATGTTCTTCGTGTGGCTATGGCTGATCCACTGGATTATAATGCGCAGGATGATATTAATCTGATCACGAACTATCAGGTGGAGCCCGTGGTGGCAACCAGCCGCAGTATTATGAACGCCATTGATAAGTTCTATGGTCAGAAAGAGATGAGCGGCAAACTGGAGGCTTATGCCAAGGAGAAAAAACTCACCACAGAGGCCAGTGAGCAGGAAGAGGAGAGCGTTAACAGTTCGCCAATCGTTACATTGGTTAAGGAGATGATCGAGAAGGCGGCCAGACAGAGAGCTTCTGATATTCATTTGGAGCCCATGGAGACTTACATAAGACTTCGGTATCGAATTGACGGCGCTCTATATGAGAGAGATAAATACACGCCGAGCATTCTTTCGTCGGTGATCGCCCGTATTAAGATTATCGGCGGCATGGATATCTCTGAAAAGAGAAAACCGCAGGACGGACGTATTACGCAGTTTGTGGATCGGGTGGAATACGATATCCGTGTATCTATCCTGCCTACAGTGTATGGCGAGAAAGTCGTAATGCGTCTTGCTATGAAGGCAAACCTGAACAGAGAGAAGAGCCAATTGGGCTTAAAACCTTATGAAATGGCACAATTGGATCATATATTGAAAAACCCCAATGGGATTATCCTGGTAACCGGACCTACCGGTTCCGGTAAATCTACCACATTGTATACTTGCCTGAGTGAATTGAATACAGAAGATGTGAATATTATTACCGTAGAAGACCCTGTGGAGGCAAATATTGACGGCATCAATCAGGTGCAGACGAACAATAAAGCGGATCTGACGTTTGCATCGGCCTTGAGATCCATCCTACGTCAGGATCCGGATATCATTATGATTGGTGAGATTCGAGATGAAGAAACGGCAAGAATTGCGGTGCAGGCATCTATCACGGGACATTTGGTGGTAAGCACCCTACATACCAACTCTACGGCAGCTACGGTTACTCGTTTGGAAGATATGGGCTTGGAGTCCTATCTGATTGCAGACTCTGTGGTTGGGATTATTGCGCAGAGATTGGTACGACGCTTATGCACTGCCTGCAAGAAACCGCGGTTGGCCGAGTCGGAAGAAAAACTTGCAATGGGGGTTCCGGAGGTAACGCCGCTTACCATATATGAGCCTTGCGGATGTCCCCAGTGCGGAAATACCGGCTTCAAAGGGCGTATCGGCGTATATGAGATTATGCAGATGAGTCCGAATCTGAAGCGCATCATCAGTAAGCATGAAGGCATTGAAAAGTTAAAAGATACGGCTATGGAAGAGGGAATGCGCACGCTGCGCATGAGTGCATCTGCCTATGTACAGGAAGGGATTACTTCTTTCAACGAAATGCTGAGGGTATCTTTCGAAGAATAAAATATTTATCCAAAATATTAAAGCGAGATAAGGGCAGGAGGAAAAGAAATGGCTTCGTTCAGCTATGTTGCCGTTAACGGAGAGGGCAAAGAGATAAAGGGTTCCATAGAAGCGGACAATTTAGAAAATGCGAGGCAGGACGCCAAGCGGAAAGGCTTAACCCTGATCAGCATCAAACAGTCCGGCGCTCTTTCTAAGGATTTAAACATTGACTTCAGTAAAAAGCCGAATAACAGAGATTTGGGCGTTATGTGTAAGCAGTTCGTAAGTATGCAGCGGGCCGGCGTTACGATGATCGAGTGCTTAAAGATGTTGTCTGAGCAGACGGAGAACAAAAAGCTTCAGGCGGCGCTGCAACAGACGCGTATTGATGTGGAACGCGGTGACAGCCTGGCAAATGCCATGGGAAACCATAGAAGCATCTTTCCTGAGATTATGATCAATATGGTGGCGGCGGGTGAGGCTTCCGGTAACCTGGATGTGGCGTTGGAACGTGTGGCGACACAGTTGGATCGTAGTGCGAAGACACAGGCGATGGTGAAAAAGGCGTTGATTTATCCGGTGGCTGTGTTTATCGTGGCAATTGCCGTTTCGGTTGTTATGCTGGTAGTGGTTATTCCTACTTACTCTGAGATGTTCGCAGATTTGGGAACAGAGCTCCCGGGAATTACCAAGATGTATGTCAAGATGAGTGATATCTTGATCCATTATTGGTTTATTATCGTCCCGGCGTTGGGCGCGGCGATATTTGGCGTCGTCAGTTATTCCAAGACAAAAGCCGGGAAATACTTTTTTGGCAAGTTGGCGCTCAAGGTTCCCGTTGTCAATAACATGACGATCAAGTCTGCGTCTTCCCTGACCGCAAGAACACTGAGTACGCTATTGGGAGCCGGCGTTCCTTTGATCGAGGCCGTTGACATTGTTTCGGGCGTTGTCACCAATGTGTATTTCCAGGATGCCTTAAAGATGGCGAAGGATGAGATCACAATCGGTATGCCGTTATCCAGACCTTTGGAGGAATGCGGATTGTTTCCTCCGATGGTATACCATATGATCCGTATCGGTGAGGAAGCCGGTAATACAGAGGAAATGTTGGATAAACTGGCTGATTATTATGATGAAGAGGTGGAGATGGCGGTACAGTCCTTGATGGCTGCCATGGAGCCTATGATCATCGTTGTGCTGGCGGTTGTGGTCGGCGGTATGGTGGCTGCTTGTATGGCTCCTATGCTTACGATGTATCAGGCTTTGGATAACCTGTAAAAACAGGTACAGAATGTGAATTATCCATTCCGGGTAGGGACGGAATGAATAAGATATAACAAATAAACAACAAACAAAAAAGGAGAGATGTTATTATGAAAAAGATGAACAACAAAGGTTTCTCATTGGTTGAGCTGATCATCGTTATCGCGATCATGGCAGTTCTGGTTGGTGTATTGGCACCTCAGTTCTTGAGATACGTTGAGCAGTCCAGAGTACAGAAGGACGAGAGCTCCATGGGCGAGGTTAACAATGCAGTTAAGATCGCTTGCTCCATGAACGATGTATACGATGGAATCGGTAGCGGCACCAACTTCACGTTTGGTACTGCTGATATCAACAATGGCGCTTGGGGTACTCCTGTTGCTGCACTTAACTCTGAGCTGGCTAAGACCATTCCTGAGTTCAAGAAATTTGCTTCCAAGAAGTATCAGAGTTCTCCTGCAACATGTACCGTTTCTGTTGATGCTGGCGCAGGTACCGTTAAGGTTACGACTACCAATGGTAGCTTCTCTGTTCAGTAATTAATAGTTTAACCTACAAGCTTCTGAAAGGACACACCCTACATGTTTCCTGTGATCATGCTCTACATAGTCATATTTTTATATGGAATTGTGATCGGCAGCTTCTTAAATGTAGTCATTTACAGAGCACCGAAAAAAGAGAATATGGTTACCACCAGATCCCACTGCATGAGCTGTGGATATCAGTTGGCCTGGTATGATCTCATACCGCTGTTCAGCTGGCTGGCGTTAGGAGGCAAGTGTCGAAAATGCAAGACTAGGATTTCCGTTCAGTACCCTCTGATCGAGGGGCTGAACGGACTCCTATATTTGGCAGTATTCGCCAGGTATGAACTAAGCATAGACTCCCTACTCTATTGCTTATTGTTTAGCGCGTTACTTGCATTGAGCGTGATTGATTTCAGAACATATGAGATCCCTGTGGGATTTAATTATTTTATACTGGCGCTGGGGCTGGTCAGAGTGGCAACTGACTGGAACAATTGGCTGGATTATTTGATCGGCCTCATAAGCGTTAGCGCAGTGCTCTATGTATTGTACATTGTGTCCGGTGGCACTGCGATCGGGGGCGGTGACGTGAAATTGATGGCGGCAACAGGGTTGCTGCTCGGTTGGAAAAAGAATATTTTTGCTTTTGTGTTAGGTTGTATTTTAGGATCGGTTATTCATTTGATCCGCATGAAGGTCTCAAAGGAAGGGCATCAATTGGCAATGGGGCCCTATCTTGCTGCAGGAGTTGCGGTTTCAGCCCTATGGGGTGACCTGTTTATCAATTGGTATATACATATAATAGGATTCTGAACTGTTGGCAGATAATGGCAACAGGTTTTGTGAGTAAAAAGGAAAGTAATTTCGTGCAAACGAAAAGACTATAGAAGAACCAAATTTTCCCAAAAATTTTTATGGAGGATGCTAAAAAATGGCGAAAATACTTACTATCGAGCTTGGACATTCCGTAATCAAGCTATGCGAGATGGATTACAAGGTTGCAAATCCGAAGATTTATCAGTGTCAGGAGGCGATTACGCCGCCAGGGGCTGTAAATGACGGCTATATTATGGATGGCAAGATGAAGGATTTGGCATATGCCATTAAGGAAACCATTGCCCGTAATGGTATTAAGACCAAGAAGGTTATTTTCACGGTGGCATCTGCCAAGATCATTAACCGTGAGGTTGTGGTGCCGGACGTAAAGGAAAATCAGATTGGTTCTGTAGTGCAGGCAAACCTGGCAGATTATTTCCCGGTTAGCCTTGCTGATTACGAAGTTACGCATTCGCTTGTACAGACGATTCCGGACGGACCGGATCAGGGAAAACACAGAGTTACAATCTTTGCGGCAGAGAAGGGCATGCTCGAGTCTTACAGAAAGCTGGCTGCTGCATGTGAATTGGATATTGTGAATGTATGTTGTAGCGGTGCTACGATTATCGAGAGTGCCAGAAGACAGAATGCACAGGGTGTACAGGCGATCATTAAGATGGAGGAAAAATACTCCATTATTAGTGTGTTTAAGAACGGCGTGCTGTCTTTGCAGAGAAGCATTAACTACGGTGTAGGTGATGCGATGGGAGTTGTAGGTACACAGCCCACCTTTGCGGCAGGTGACACGTTGGGTGTATGGCGTCTGATCACCAGACAGAACTGTACAGCGGAGCAGGTACCTAATATGAAGGAGGCCGGACGTCCCGAGGCACGTCAGATGGTTTCGGAAGCGTTGACCCCTATGATCAACGGTATCCTGCGTGTGTTTGATTACTATAGTTCTCATTTTACTGGAGATGAAATCGAAAATGTGTCCATTGTCGGTTTGGGCGCTCAGTTTGTCGGCGTTCCCGAACTGTTGGGATCTGCGCTTGGTATTGTATGCCGTAAGGCGGGAATGTTCCAGGACATTCAGGCAGTGGATACCGATGTAAAGCAGAAGAGTGATGCTTATTCTTCCTGTATCGGAGCGGGGTTGACTGCTGACGGATTCCTGCATGATGATGGCAAGGGTAAACTTTCAAAGGATATCAATTATACGGCTGTGTCCATTTTGGCCTGTGTATTATCCTTAATTATTGTAATAGCATTGGTGTTGGCTGCGGTGTTGCCTTACAGAGCGGCAAAAAATGAGGAAGCACGGTTGCAGCAGTTATATACCACCTATGAGCAGGGCAAGATTGTTTATGATCAGTTTGTGGCAACACAGGATGTTACAAATGAAATCGTAACAGGCTATGCTATGTCAAGACATGCCAATGACAATTTGCTTGCTTTTTTGGCGGAGTTAGAGGAGAAGATGCCTGAGGATGTAATTTTTGATCGGTTTTCGTCGGATGATGTTCAATGTACAATCACGATGACGGTAAATGACAAAAATGAGGCGGCAAAGGTAATTGACACGTTAAGAGATTTTGAGAGCCTTTCCCGAGTGTATACAGAACAGATTGTCGAAAAAGAAGTTGAAGTAGATGAAGACGGTGCGCCTGAGCCGGAAGACGAAGAAAATGAAAGCGCGGTGAAGCTGCGTGTGACGCAGACGGAATTCTCTGTTTTCTGTATTTATAAGTCTGTTGGTACGGGGGTTACGATGCCTGGGACACAGACCGAAAATAATTAATCGGGAGGAAAAGGACGATGAAAAAACTGACTGCGAAAGAAATATGTGGAGGAGTTATAGCTGCCGGCATTGCAATCTGTCTGTTAGTATATATGTTTGTATTTACCAAATACAGGGATGAAACGGATGTGCTGAAGGCAAGCAATGCGGATCTGCAAAATCAGGTGAATGATCTTAAAATTTATTATGACAATATGCCGATGTATCAGCAGAACATTAAGGCAATGAGAGAGTTGGTTGACGAGATTACCGCAGATTATCCCGGGGATGCCCGTGAAGAAGATGTGATCATGAAAGCGGTTGATATGCAGTCGGTAGCTGCTTTTAATTTGGAGCGTATCAATATTGGCAGCAACAATGTGATTCACAGCATTCCGGAGAGCAAGGTAAAAGAATTACGGGATGAGAATCTGACTAAGAAAATTGATTTCAAGTCAAGAAAAGCTTCTTATTCCTGCGAAACTGACTATGCGAACTTCAAGTCCATTGTGCAGGAGGTTTATGACGATCAGTATCGCGTTGGTATTAACTCCGTAAGCTTCTCTAAGTCGGGAGATGAGGATAATCTTATTACCGGTACGATCGATATCAGTTATTACAATCTGGATGGTATGAACAAGGAATACAAGAAGCCTGAGATGCCTGAGTATCTGGCCGGTGTAGCTGATTTCTTCGCAAGCAAGATTGACGATGAGGATGAAGTAGTTAGATAATTGTTTGCAATGGATCAAGTAGTGATGAAAGCAGGATGAGTGGTGGAATGAGTATGTTAAATAAGCGGCGTATTCTACAGAGAGCAAAATTGAATAACAAGGCGATGACCTTGATTGAGGTGCTGGTGGCTATGGCAATCCTTACGGTTGTAGTTACGCCGACATTACGTATGTTTGCATCCTCCTTTGGTACGAATCTGAGATCAAGACTGAATCAGCGGGCAATCACGATCGGTGAGAGCGTAATGGAGACATTCAAAGCGTATCCGGTAGAGCAGATGTGTTTACAGTTCCAGAACAGTACCTATAAATTTGCGGAAGGAACTACAGCCGGAACGACAACTGTGAGTGCCAAATTTACAGACGGAACCACGGGTTCTCCACTGCGTGATGACGATACATTAAAGTCGAAGCAGCAGATTCAGGAAATTGATTTTTCGATGACCGGTGCGAAAATGGATAGAAGCAAATATGATATTGATATCACTGTGACGCCGCATCTGGACGGAGCTTCAACGCCGGCTGTTATGAAATTTGAGAGTCCCAATGCGTTTACGGATGGATTTATTGTTCTGGCGGAGGACTCTATTGAGAACAGCCAGGATCCTAGCACCGGTACGGCGGTGAATATTTCCACAGATGTTGTGAATGGGTTCAAGGCAAAGGTGAAAGCAAACTTTCTGGCATCGCATTCTACGTATACATACGTAATAGATGATATTAAATTGAAGGATGTGAAGCGGACTATTGAGGTGAGTATCACGGATAACGGTGCATCACAGACGGTGACGGAGAAGATCACTTATACTTGTTCCGGAGCTTCTGTAAAGTACAGCTATAGCGGCACTAATCCTTCTACGCATGCATTTGTAACTGGAACAGGCGGTCCGGAAGACGTTACATTGACGGGGGATGACGGCAAATATGAAGTGATATTTCTAAATGCTGACGGTTCCACGACCGATTCTTTTGTAGTATATGATAATTCCGCTACTATAGCGGGAGGCAACAGGAATCACAGAGCCGGAAAATTAGACAATTTGTATATCTATTATTTTCCGATGTATGAGGATATTTTTGGTACGGGGGCTGAGGATCATATTTCGATTACTGCCAGCCTGACCCCATTATATGCAGGGAATGGAAGTGATGCTTCGATTGCCGCTGGAACGGAACCGTTAAATCTGTTTATTGTCCGTCAGTATTCTACAAAGTTAACAGAGTCGCAATTAGGGGATCAAGAAAGCAGATATAATTTCACGGTAGACGGAACGCGCAGCGGAGACGGTAAGATTAAGTTGTGGCATAACTTTGGAGTACCCTTGAAAGATGGCATGAGCGTTGCGGCTGTTGCTGCCCATATTACTCCTGCAGGAGAGAGTGCACTTTTTAGTTCGTTAGGTACTTTAGATCAGGCGGTGATCAGGAATACAGGATTGATTTACGATATTACAGTGGATGTCTATCAGGCAGATACGACACCTGCAAAATCAAAACTGTTGACGCAGTATACCGGTACTATTAATGAGTAACAGGATAGAGCAGATTTGTATTGAGGTGAAACTTGTGAAAGAGAACGGAAAACAGAAAAAACTGAATGACAAAGGATCTGCGCTTCTTACTGTAATCATAGCGATTATTTTTCTGACACTTTTAGCAACGACTTTGCTCTATATTACAGGTATGAACTTTATGATCAAGCAGGCCGACTACCAGAATAAGCGGAATTTCTATTCCGGTGAAACGGCTCTGGAAACGATTAAGGCGAATCTGATGCAGAATATTGTATCAGAGGCGGCACAAGAAGCATATGCAGATGCGAGTACCCGGTATGTGACTGCCGGTACGGGGGATGTCAGAGAGGCACAATATAATATTCGTTTTACTGAGATTGCAACGGAAAAATTGCAGACTGCGATAGGGTCTAACAACTGGGCGGGTTATCTCGGTAGTATGTATTCGGTGCCTGCGGGGTATACAGTCAAGTTGACAATGGATGACCCGGATGTACATCTTGATGGCGCAACCGGAGAGTTATCATCTTCAGCAGCAAATTTCAAGGTTGACGAGACTCAGGGAATCTTGACCATTAAAGGGATACATGTATTGTATATTAATGCAAAAGATAATAAGAGTTATCTTGCAACAAAGATATCCACAGATTTGGAGTTGCATGCACCGCCGGTTGACTGGAGTGTATCAAGCAGTCAGGTTGCATTGACTGTGCCTGATCCCGGCGAAGGTGAAACAGAAGATCAAGTGAGAGCTGCAACACAAAGTGATGTGTTGAAGAAGAAAATGGCCGATGTATCGAGATGCGTGAAATATACCAATTGGGTAAAGGAGTAATGCTATGATGAGAAAGGATAACAGAGGAATTTCCCTGGTAGAGATATTAGTTGTCATAGCAATTATGGGGGTTGTTGCCGCTGTTGGACTATGGGGATTAGGATCGTTGTCAGGGAGACCTGCACAGCAATGTGCACAGAGAATTGCATATTCTCTTGAGCGACACCGGATTTCTTCCATGGGTAAGGTAGATGCGTATTACACGATTTCAGTGGACGACAAAGGCAGGATTATTGGCACGGAAGGATTGCGGAGTACCGCTACGGAACCGGCGACATATGTTGAAACAAAATCAGAGCTCGGAACCAATAGAGTAAAGTTATATTATGAGAATTCCGCCGGAGACAGAACGGAAGTCCCGGAATCGGGTATTACATTTAAGTTCGACAGAGGAAGCGGAGCTTTCCAAAACAGTTACTTTCCTTGCGTCAGACTGGTCGCTGTGAGCGGTGGTCGCGAGGTAAAGATAGAACTAGTCAAGTTGACTGGCAAAGTGTATTTAGATTAAAAGGGAGGAAGAATTATGTTTGGAGCAAAAGGCAGGAAGGACAATCGAGGACTTTCACTGGTTGAGCTTATCTGCGCACTGGCCATTCTAGGGGTGATTACCTCTACGGTTGGAGGTGCAATGGCAGTTGCAACAAATTCTTACAGGCGAGGGTCTGTGGAAACTGCGTTGCAGCAGGAAGCTCAATTTACGACCAATCACATTGAGTCGTTGATTATTGATGCAACAAAAGAAGTTAAGTGGAAGACTTCGACAGACGAGGCAACGGGAGCGGTGACCAAAGAATTGATCATTGTCAATGATGACAAGGCTTACCGGATCTCTTTCGATCCCGCAAGCGAGGAGTTACGTTACTCCGAGCATAATGCGTCTAAAGCAGATGATGTAGCGGCGGCCAATGCGATTTCAGATGCATATAATTTACTTTTGGCTGAGCATGTAAGCGATTTCAGTGCCGATACTAGTGGATTTGAAGAAGCGCGTACAGTTCTGTTGAAGTTGGTGATGAAGAATGGATCCAGCGAATATACTTCATCTTACAATATTACGTCCAGAAATAATCCCAACTTGGGCGATCCGCTTGTGGTTACCGCATCTCTCAAGTGTGAGCCGGATGTATATATTGAGCCGGATCATGACTTTGTGCTTTATGTTACAATTATGGGTGCGAGTGGTACTTTGAAGGCGGAAATGGAGCCTGATGATGATGCTGAGGGTGTGGATTTACCCACTTCGGATATTACCAGCAACGGTGAGTCTACAGACAAGAATCCTTATAGTACCGCATCCACAGCTACAGTAGCAGACGGTAGTGTTAAGATTTATTTGGATACCAATGAAACCGGTGGAGATGATCAGGCCAGATTGGTTAAGGTTTGGTTAGAAGGCGGCGACGGAAGTACAATTGCAACTACTTATGTGACTGCGCATGTTAGACGAATTCGTGAGATTAAGATTTCAGACAGACTGGTTTCTACGGATAAGCAGAAGGGTGAGGCAGGTTCTGTTTATGAGTTAACAGTAGCGGATGATGGATTTAACTACAAAGCAAACAGAGATCTGAATAATCTTGACAGACAGGAGAGCATGAGTGATAAGCTCACGGGTTATGAGTATGTGAATCCCAGACAAGTTAGATGGGAAGTGGCGCCCGGTGCGACAGATTATGTAAACTTTCTTACTGATCAGGTGAGCAATACGGTTCAGTTTGAACTATTAGAGGATATTAATCCTGGTGAGCAGGTTGATCTGGTAAAGGCAGTATCCTTGCATGCTGAGGGTGTGCATAACGGAGTAAAATATAATAAGCCGAATGCGGCATATGGTGGTGTGGGCTATGATGATGTATACAGCATCTTTACCATTAAAATGCCCAGAAGTGCAGATTCCGGTATCATGCGAGGTAAAATGGCATTGATGTATCCTCATGGAACAGAGGGAGGATCTTCTTTGGAGTGGCTGAGAGCCAATGTGACACCTTGGGAACCCAATACCACGATCTGGGTAGAGAATATGAGAAAAATCACGGCATATTACAGAGTCTATTCAGTAGATGGAACGGATCAGTCGGAAGGTTTTAGCGATGGTACATGGTATAACTGTGCGCCGACAGATCGGTCACTGCACACGGAGAATGGTGATTCTTTCCGGTTTGCGGCGAACTGTTTTACAGCTGACGGAATTACACCTACCTATTATATGAAAGATTATAAACTGCAGGTGTTGTATTGTTATAACTATCTGGTTAAGGTATATGACTCAAATGGAAGTGTTCTGCGGACTGAGACGAGATGGTGGCCGGAATTCCTGAATGATGCGGATTCGCCTTTACCGTATATCAATGATCAGAATGATCCTGTGCCGGCTACGATCACCAATTATCATACTGCAAAAGATATTGATACGGATACAGAGGGCGACTATCTGATGGCGTATGATCTGGAACGTGTTTCCCTTGATTTCAAGGGCGTAGGTACTGGATTCAGTCTGGTGAATGAGACTTGGAATCCTTATTCCTATGGCGGAATCAGCATCTCAAATGCAGAGTCTGTGGTTGTAACGGCTGATGGCGAAGGATTGGGTACGTTTTCCCAGCCAATTCCAATCAACAATCATGGTTCGCAGTGGACGTTTAATAAGATTCTTGTCGGAATGAGAGGTGGTACGGCAATTGATCCGAATGTGTTCGACAGAGCAGCCGGAAATATGTTGTCTAACAGTACGATCTATGACCTGACAGACGGTACTACACATACCGGAGGATGGATCTTCCAGGATGATGGTAATGGTATCCGTTCGGTTGAGCCTTCTCAGGGGGCGAAGAACTTCTCAATCCTGGAGACACAGGCTGCAAGTAACCATTTGGTAAATGGTCATGTTTATAAGCTTGTACTTGGTAATTTCCAGGGTAGAGGAACAGAGACTTATACAGATGAGAGTACAGGCAGAGGCGTAATTTATTTTAAATATGCGTATTAATTAAGTTAAGAGCAACCGTTGCGGTTTTTGATGGGAAACTGCAACGGTTGTTTTTTGAACTAAACATTTATATATTTAGTAAGGTAGTAAGTAAACGTCAAATCCTCCGCCTTTACGGAAATCAGATTTTTTGCCATACTTAAAAAAATCAAAAAACTACTAGTTTATACAGAGGAGGACAACGAATGGATAACATCACTTGTCAGTGATAGGGACGGGATACCGCAGGAGGGGATCAGATCCGTCAGCTTTCATGACTTTACATATCCGGCAAAACATGATAATATCAAATTAGTTCGGAAGAAATCGAATCGGAAAGGATCGAATAATTATTATGATGATCCGGAAAATAAGACAAACTGTTAAGCCATCATCCGGATTTATTTCCTGGCACAGGTGATCGAGCAGTTATTCGAACAGCATCCGGAGAACGTTCAATATGACAAGGCGTTTATCAAGCGAAATTTATACTTGACATTCTTTTTGAACCTGTTAAAATAAAATCAAAGCATGACAATTTCTAAATATCATATTTTAACAATTCTATGTTTTCAGAAAATCTATGCTTTTAATCCAAATCGTATATTAAAGGCAGAAGAGTTTCGATAACAGAAGAATGTTATAATATGGTCGAAAG
>ODAI012938862.1_pt1 | contig 17058 bp, 14 predicted proteins | sample 1539321 | NCBI WGS metagenome assembly ODAI01 (sample SAMN02144231, study PRJEB22623) | gut metagenome | biome: sheep rumen | host: Ovis aries | place: New Zealand | reverse complement strand
CAAAGCCCTTTTTTTATCCATGTTCTACTCCACTAATCCCGAATTTGTTTATCTCTTTCTGTTCAGGATTGCCTGCTCTGCTTCTTTCCGAGTAGGGTAGATCCTGGACTCTCTTACTTTGACACCACCGCCGTTATTGAAGCGGATCGTATAGAAACCTCCGGTGTACTTCAGAACGGTTGCCTCTCTGATGAGATCTGCTCTGCTGCCTGTTAAGAACACTTGTTGTCCCGGCTGGTATTTCCCGTTCATGAGACACCTCCTTGGATATATTATACTGCCTGCAGGTTACCTTCGGTACCCGTCTGCGGTATGTACTGTAGTAAGAGAAAAGCTCCCGATGTTTCAGGAGCTCTTGTTGCTTATATTCGTTCCGTAAGTCTTCAGGGAACGTAATAAATCTTCATGATTTGGGGGTAAGTTGGGGGTAAGCGGGGGTAAATCGCCTTGCGGATTGTACAAAATTCCGCTTATATAACCCGTCATAACCCGTCAAATCCCTTCATTTTGACCATTTTTCAATGGTTTTTCTGGGAATTACTCTCCGCGCTGCTTCATTGTCGGGAATAAGATTACATCGCGTATGGAATCCGACTCGGTGAAAAGCATGCATAAGCGGTCAATACCGTAACCGATACCGCCTGCCGGAGGCATACCGTATTCCAGAGCTTCAATGAAGTCCATATCGATATCGTTTGCTTCATCGTTTCCGAGATCTCTTTCTTTCAACTGTTCTTCAAAACGTTCCAGCTGATCGATTGGGTCGTTCAGTTCCGTATAGGCATTGCACATTTCTTTACCGGCAATGAACATTTCGAAACGGTCCACAAAACGCGGATCTTCCGGATTCTTTTTTGTCAGCGGGCTGATTTCCAGCGGATGTCCGTAGAGGAATGTCGGCTGGATCAGTGTTTCTTCGACATACTTTTCGAAGAAAGCGTTAATGATGTGCCCGACCGTGAAGTGTCCTTCCACTTCAATTCCGTGCTCTTTCGCTAAAGCGGTTGCTTCTTCGAGCGTGTATTCCTTCTTGAAGTCCACACCGCAGGCTTCCTTAATGGCATCCGTCATGGAGATACGCTTCCAGTCACCTTCGAGATGGATCTCATGTCCGTCCCAGTTAAAGACAGTCTTTCCGAAGACGTCGTTGGCAATCGTCTTGAACATGTTTTCCGTTAAGTCCATCATACCTTCCAGGTTGCTGTAGGCAAGATAGGCTTCCATTAATGTGAATTCCGGATTGTGCTTCGGGTCCATGCCTTCGTTACGGAAGACTCTGCCGATCTCATAGACCGCTTCCATGCCGCCGACTAAGAGTCTCTTTAAAGGCAGCTCCAGGGCGATACGCAGATACATGTCGATATCCTGAGTGTTGTGGTGGGTCACAAACGGTCTGGCGCTGGCCCCTGTTAATAATGTGGTTAAGACCGGAGTTTCCACTTCCGTGAAGCCCTGGTTGTCCATATAGTTCCGGATGCACTTGATGATGGCCGGACGCAGGAAGGCTGTACGCTTGCTCTCTTCATTCATGATGAGGTCAACGTATCTTCTTCTGTATCTCTCTTCCACATCCTGTAAGCCGTGGAATTTTTCCGGCAGCGGTGTTAAGGATTTGGATAAATGGGTATACTCATTCGCCTTGACGGACAGCTCGCCGCTGTCAGTTTTGACAACTTCCCCCTTGATGCCGATAATATCGCCGATGTCGCTGGCTTTGAAGATCTCATAGACTTCTTCACCCACCGTCATCTTGTTCACAACGATCTGAATCTGACCGTCCTTATCCTGCAGGTGCATGAAGCCGATCTTGCCCATGCGGCGCTTGCTCATGATACGTCCGGCAACGGAAACGATCACCGCTTTCTCTGCCAGTTCTTCCTTGGTGCATTCGCCGTACGCTTCCTTCAGGGATTTGCTGTTGGCATCTCTCTTGTAGGCCTGTCCAAACGGGTCAATGCCCTTTTCTCTTAAGGCGTTCATCTTTTCTCTTCTGACCAGCTGCTGATCGTTTAATACTCTTTCTTCCATTTCCTTCTAACCTTTCTCAAAAAATAAAAAACGTCCGTCTAAGGACGTTATCACGCGGTACCACCTTAGTTCATAAACCGTAAGGTCTATGCCCTTGAGCCCCGTAACGCAGGGATGCGATTCACTCCGGGTTTTTATTCGTCCGGATTGCGCTTCTCTTTTCACCTTCCAGAGATTCTCTTTGCCGCAACGGTCAGACTACTCGTCCCCATCCTTATGACAACACTATTTTAGCGAAAGAAGGTTGTTTCGTCAATGTGATTCCAATGAAAAAAGGAAGCCTAAGCTCCCCTGTTTCTTAACTTGTGAATCGCTTCCTTCTGCTCGTCTTTGTCCAGAAGGAGAATCTGCTGATAGGAGTTCACCAGATCCATGATCTCCTCTTTGGAACGGACCTGATTCAAGAGGTCCTTCATGCGGTTGTTATAGGGCAGACCGCTCAGATACCAGCCGGACTGGCCGCGCATCTCCCGCACGCCGATATACTCGCCCTTTAAGTCAATGAGCTTGTTCATATGCGTCATTAACATCTCCAGGCGCTCTTCCACGTTTACTTCCGCCTTTTCTCCGGTGATCAGTTCCCTCACCAGCCACGGATTGCCGCAGATGGCTCTTGCCACCATGACGCCGTCACAGTGCGTGAGTTCCTTCATGCGCATCTTGTCTTCATAGGAAGCAACATCCCCATTGCCGATGACCGGAATGCTTACCGCTTCTTTCACCTGACGGATGATATCCCAGTCCGCTTTTCCTTCGTAGAGCTGTTTGCGGGTTCTTCCGTGCACCGCAATGGCACTGATGCCGGCTTTCTCCAAAAGAGTTGCCACTTCCACCGCATTGATACTGTTTTCATCCCAGCCTGCGCGGATCTTGACCGTCACCGGTTTCGAGACATGATCCACGATTTCCTTGACCAGTTCATAAGCATACTTCGGATCCTTCATTAAAGCCGACCCGGCACCGTTATTGGTGATCTTCGGCATCGGACAGCCCATGTTGATGTCGATGATCTCACAGTCCACATGCTGATCCAGATACTGCGCCGCCTGCACCATGCTGTCTTTATCGTGTCCGAACAGCTGCATGCTGAAAGGATGCTCGTTCGGAGACACCTCCAGCATCTTCATGGTTTTCTCATTCCGGTAACAGATGGCTTTATCGCTGACCATCTCGCTGTAGACCAAGGCAATTCCTTCTTTGATCACCAGTTCGCGGAACGCCTGGTTGGTCACACCCGCCATCGGACCCAGAATGACATCGTTCTTTAATTCGATATCACGGATCTTCATGCTTTCTTCCGTTTTTCGCTTAACAGTTTGCTGAGGTCATCCTCATTGAAATGGTATTTGGTATTGCAGTAACGGCAGACGATCTCGCAGCCGTGATCTTCTTTGATCATCTCTTCCAGATCCTCTTCCTTCAGCGTCGTTAATGCTTCCAGCATGCGGTGCTTGGAGCAGTTGCACTCAAATTTCAGATCCTGCTCTTCCAGAATCTCGATCTCGTCTCCGAAGATCTCATTCAATAATTCCTTCGGATCGGCCACTTCCGATACCAATGTGCTGATCGGTTTTAAGCCCAGAATGATATTTTCGCAATAGGTAATATCCGCTTCCGTGGCCTGCGGCATCATCTGGATCATGAAGACCCCTGCCGATTTCGTCGTCATATCGTCATTGACCAATACACCGACACTGATGGCCGTCGGAATCTGTTCGCTGACCGTGAAGTAGTAGGCAAAGTCCTCGCCGATCTCCCCGGTCTGTAATGCCGTGGTTCCCGTGAAGTCATCCTTCAGGGAAATGTCACGGATGACGCGCAGGTAGCCGTTGGTACCGACCGCCTTGCCGACATCCAGTTTGTGTGTTTTTTCATTTACCAGCATGACATGCGGTTCCGACACGAAGCCGCGCACCTTACCGTTCGGGAATGCGTCGACCATAATGGTGCCGATTTCGCCGCCCCCGTTGATCTGAATGGTGAGCTTTTCGTCTTCGCCCTTCAACATGCCGCCCATGACCGTCGCAATGGAGAGCGTACGGCCCAAGGCAGCGGTTGCTGTAGGCCATAAGTCATGATGTTTTCTGGCCTCTTCGACCAGGTCTGTTGTATATGCCAGATAGACACGGGCGTGTCCGTCCGCAATTAATCCTTTGATCAGTTTATCCATAATTACTCACTTCCCACTAGATTATAGCACATTCCCCATTGGGGAAAAAAAGATGCGTTTTATTCCGCATCTTCTGTTTCGTCAATTTCTTCTGCCGTAACTTCGGCCGGTGTTTCTTCCTTGACTTCCACCGGTTTCTCTTCCGTGACGACCGGTTCGTCATCTTCCCCGAAAACTTCTTCTGCACTCTTGCCGTCGGCTAAAGCGTAGATCTGTTCGCTGGTCAGTGTTTCATGTTCCAACAGCGCATTCGCGATCTTATCCATTAAGTCGCGGTTTTCGAGAATGATCTCTTTCGCTTTTTTGTAACAGGAATCAATGATCCGGCGGACTTCCGTATCGATTTCGAAGGCCACACCGCCGGAGACGTTGCTCGGAGCGGAGTAGTCACGTCCTAAGAAGACGCTGCCCGTACCGTTATCGTACTTGATCGGTCCGAGGTCGCTCATGCCGTACACCGTGACCATGTCTCTGGCCATCTGGGTTGCCTGTTCGATATCGTTGGAAGCTCCCGTGCTGATTTCGTTGAAGACCACTTCCTCCGCAACTCTGCCGCCCAGATAGCCGGTGATCATTGCCGTTAAGGAGCTCTTCGTATTCAGTAAAGTTTCTTCCTTCGGAGTCATCAAGTTGTAGCCGCCTGCCGTTCCGCGCGGAATGATGGTGACTTTCTGGACCATCTGCGCACCGTCCAGTTTCAAACCAACGATCGCATGTCCGGTTTCATGGTAGGCCACCAGCTTCTTTTCCTTTTCCGTATAGGTACGGGATTTCTTGGCCGGTCCCATCATGACACGGTCGATGGCTTCATCGAGAAGATCCATCGTGATTTCGTCTTTGTTGTTTCTGACTGCCAGAATCGCAGCTTCATTTAACACGTTTTCCAGATCGGCACCGCTGAAGCCCGGAGTTCTCTTGGCTAAGGCGTTGAGGTCGATCTCATCGGATAAATGCTTGTTGCGGGCGTGAACACCCAGGATGGCGGCACGTCCCTTTCTGTCCGGCAGGGAGACCGTGATCTGACGGTCAAAACGTCCCGGACGCAGCAGAGCCGGGTCCAGAACATCCGGACGGTTGGTTGCAGCAATGACCAGAACGCCTTCGTTGTCATTGATGCCGTCCATTTCCACCAGTAACTGGTTCAATGTCTGTTCTCTTTCATCATGACCGCCGCCGATACCGGCGCCTCTCTGACGTCCGACCGCATCGATCTCATCGATGAAGATCATGCACGGTGCTGTCTTGACCGCGTTCTTGAACATGTCACGGACACGGGATGCACCGACACCGACGAACATTTCCACGAAGTCGGAACCGCTGATGGAGTAGAACGGAACATCCGCCTCTCCGGCGACCGCCTTGGCCAGTAATGTCTTACCGGTTCCAGGAGGACCGACCAGCAGGATTCCCTTCGGGATTCTTGCTCCCATCTTGGAGAATTTCTTCGGGTTCTTCAGATACTCGATGAGCTCTGCCATTTCTTCTTTTTCTTCCGTGCAGCCTTCCACATCGTCAAAGCGGACGCGGATGTCCTTTTCAAGGCGGGCACGGGACTTGGAGAATTCAAAGGCGTTGTTGTTGGCTCCGCCTCCCATCCGGGAGATCATCAGCAACGTGAATCCGCCAAACAGCACCAGCGGCAGCACATTGGTCAGAAACTCCATGAACGGGTTGGTCTGATAGGCACTGACGACGGAAACTTCCGCCTCGCTCTTGGAAAGCTGATCCAGAAGTTCGTTATTGGCCTGTTCGGTATTCGGAATCCGGGCAACAAAACCTACTGTTTCCCCTTTATCGTTTTTGTAGGTACCTTTGACATCGATGACGACGGAACTGATGGTCAGACCGGCCGTTTCGATCCGTTCTTCCTCAACCAGTTTCTCGAATTCGTTATATGTCAAATGCGTGGTCGCAATTCCGCTCGACATGCTCATGATGGAATACAGTGCCATCAGAACGATCAGATACGGAATGATATTTGTCCATCTTCTTTTATTCACTTATCGTTCTCACTCCTTATTTATAACATTCTTCCTTCAGAACACCGATAAACGGGAGATTTCTGTACTTCTGATTGTAGTCCAGACCGAATCCGATGACGAATTCGTTCGGTACGTTAAAAGCCACATAATCCGCATGAATTTCCGTTACTCTGCGTTCCTTCTTGTCCAGCATTGTGACGATCTTCACTTCGTTTGCGCCGCGGTCCAAAAGCATTTTCTTGACCTTGCTGAGCGTGATTCCCGTATCGACAATGTCTTCGACCAGAAGAATGTTTTCCCCTGCAATATCTCTCTGCAGGTCCATGATGATTTTAATGTTCCCCGTGCTGCCCGTTCCGGAATAGGAGGAAACACACATGAATTCCATCTCCACATCCAGATCGATCCGCTTGGAGATCTCCGCCATAAACGGGGCCGCACCCTTTAAAATGGATACCAGAATCGGTGCTTTCTTTCCGGTATAATCCTGTGTAATCTGTCTTCCGAGCTCCTTGCAGCGCTCTGTGATTTCTTCTTCGGTTACTAAGATTTTTTCAACATCCTGATGCATAAGTATACCTCCACACAGTTAGTAATATTTTATCACAAACATATCCGGATTGTTAGAGTAATGATAACGGTCACACCCCAGCCCCGCCACAAAGATCACCTCGCCTCTGGCGTTTTCCACCAGGGGCCAGACCAGCCGTTTCGGGTAGGGAATCTTCTTATCGATAAAGAAGCGGTTGAGGCTTTTGCGTCCGAAGCGCATGGTAATGACGTCGCTTCCCTTCGCACTGCGGATGCGTACCGGGAAGTCTTCCTTTTTTAATGTTACGGATTCGATCACTTCCCCGCGCTTACGCACCGCAAAGTATTCCGTTTCCATTTCCTGAACTTCACGAAGTACCACATCTTCCATCTTTGGAATTATCCCGCACCAGACTTCTCCGTAGTCATAGGAGAACAGGCTCTCTTTCCGGGTGAAATGGAAGTTTGTGCCCTTGTGCAGTTTCTGATCGATCTCGCCCAAATGCAGAAGCGAGAAATGTCTGGCGTCCATGCCGCTTTGGATCAGGTACATGCGCAACACTTCCTGACGCAGATTCGTGTCCAGCGAGAAATAGCGTTCTCTGTCAAACGGGGTAAAGCAGGCTTCGACTTCCTTCCGGCATTTATCCCGAAAGCGTTTCAGCTGCTCGTTCTCCGCTTCGATGAAATGCAGGAGATGCTTCTTTTCTTCCTCGCTTTTTGACGCAAGCACTTCATGACGGATGCGGTTACGGGCATAGGTCGTATCCGCATTGGTCTCATCTTCCCCATAGGTAATATGATTCTCGTTACAGTAGTCTTCCAGCTCCTTCTTGGTACAGGAAAGCAGCGGATGGTAGACCGTCAGCTGATTCTCATACGAACTGATGGGAGAAATCCCCCAATAGAGAGGAATGCTGCTGCGCTCCTTCTGCAGGAAATAGGTCTCGAGATGGTCATCCATCTGATGCGCCGTCACTACGCCGCAAAGATGATGTTCTTTGATTAGCCGGGCAAAGAAGTCATAGCGCACTTCCCGCGCCCAGGCTTCAAAGTTCTGCTTCCCCTCTTTTTTCGCATCGAGTATTTCCAGGGAAATATCGTATTTTTTACAGTAAGACCGCACGATTTCCGTATCCCGGTCCGCCGTTTTGCGCGCGTGGTAGTTTACATGCGCCACCACAAAAGACAGATTCTCTTTCCGGCACAAATCCAACAGTGCCATGGAATCCGCTCCGCCGCTCACGGCCAATAGATAGGATTGGGTGTGATTCAGGTTCAGTTTCATACTTTTATTGTACTATAACCAAGAAAAAAAGCACTGCCGTGCTTTATTCTTTCTTCTGACTTTCCTCCTGCTCGTTCAGATTCACAAACTTCGGCCAGCCGAAGATCTTGTGCAAGAGACCCAGGATCGGGTGGTATTTCCCGTTGACCATGCCGGTGAACTCAATGAAGAGGTCAAAGATGATCAGGAGAATGACCAGGATGATCATGCCCAGTTTCTCATTCTTGTAGGTGATCAAGGCATCCACGGAGAACAGGAACGTGACAAGATACAGGACCAGTACCGCCTTTAAGTGTCCCAGGTTCAGCCGGTACATTAAGACGTGATGCAGGTGTCCCTTGTCCGCCACATCGAAGCTTTCCCCGCGCAACTTCCGCCGCACGATCGCAATGAGCGTATCCGAGATCGGCACAAAGAGCACCATGATCGGGAAGCCCAGGGTGATGACCGTTGCTGTCTTGAATCCCATTAAGGAGAAGCAGGCGATCATGTAACCGAGATATAAGGCACCGCAGTCCCCCATGAAGATGGAAGCCGGATGGAAATTGAAGATCCAGAAACCGACGATGGAACCGGCCAGGATAATGGACATCGTCCAGATATCGAAGCGGTACATCCGGTAGGCAATGATGCTGATCGTCACCAGAACGATCATGCAGATACCGCTGCTTAAGCCATCCAGTCCGTCGATCAGGTTGATGGCATTGGTGACACCGATGATCCATAAGAAGGTGATCAATAGGTTAATGGCACCCATGTTGATGGTAATCCCTAACGGCAGATAGATCGCGTCCAGTGAGATGCCTCCCACCGCCATGGCAATGACGGCCGCGATGCATTCAAAGAGCAGCTTCACTTTCGGCTTTAAGTCGATCATGTCATCGACCAGTCCGGTGACAAAGACCACGATTCCGCCCAGCATGACGCCGTCGATTGTCTTGTCCGCCTGGAAGAAATAGGCCAGAGCGATATTAAAAGCCAGGAAAATGGCGACACCGCCGATCCGTACGATTTTCCCGTGGTGGACCGTCCGGTTATTCTCCTGGGCATAGACTTCCAGATACAAACCCGCTTTTTTGATTAATGGCACAAAAGCTACCGACAGGACAGCCGGCAGTGCAAAGTACCATAGGGAAGATTTCAGGAAGTTAAATATCGTGTTCATTGTCTTTCAGGTTATAAGGTATTATAACACTCCCGTGTTTTCTTTAGAAGTAGAAAGAGTAACTCAGCTTCATCAAAAACTGCGCCATTAAGTAGCCGAGCGCCATGGCAATCGCCACGTAGAGCAGCTGTCCCTGCACCGTTCTTCCCTGCTTGAGGAAGCGGTTGAAGTCCAGTGCCTGAAGCGCATAAAAAGCCACTCCGAAACAGACAAGATGAATCACAACCTGAATAATAAACGGCCACATGGTACTACTCCTTCCTATCTAGTATATCATTGATTATCTTCCATTTCTCCACTAAACGATCAAAGCTCTCTGCCGCATTGGCAGCGGAAGTGGATGGAAGGGAGATGCACGGTACGGATACCGTGGCTTTCTGGTATTTCTCATACAGATGAAATGCGGTTTTCCCGTTGCAGAAGACAGCGGTAATCTTACTGTTCTGAATGATTGCTTCGAGATCTGTCGGGACGGCATTTTTGATGGACGCATCGGAAGAACCGCGGATCTCACAGGACTGTATCACATCATATAAAGCGATATGATTCCGCAGAAGAAACGCTTTCTTTTCTTCGACACTTTCCGGTACCTCTTCCTCTCGGAGATATGCCATCACCTTCCAGAAGCGGTTCTGCTTATGCCCGTAGTAAAAACCCACCTCCCGTGACTTCACACTGGGAAAACTTCCCAATATCAGAATGCGGGAATCGTTATGATAATACGGTTCAAACGGGTGAATGACTTCGGTGAAAGCGTTCATAGGCAACCCCATTTTACCATGTAATTCTCTCTTATATAAATAAGGATAAGGTTTTATTCACTTTGGTTTATAGATTTGGTATAATTCTTAATGTTATACAGGAGGTATTTGTTATGAGCAACTATCCGAACCGCCCGAACTTTCCGAAAAAAGCAGTCGTCACTGCCGGAATGCCTTACGGGAACAAGTCACTCCACTTCGGACACATCGGCGGAGTCTTTGTACAGGCGGACACCTATGCCCGTTTCTTACGGGACCGCATCGGCAAAGACAACGTTGTCTTCGTGAGTGGTACAGACTGCTACGGCAGCCCGATTGCGGAAGGATACCGTGTCAAAAAAGAAAAGGAAGGTTTTGAAGGATCCATCGAGGATTATGTCAACGCCAACCACCAAAGCCAGAAGAATACCTTGCATGATTATCTGATCAGCCTGAACCTCTTCGGTGCCAGCGGACTGGGAAAAACCAAAGAAGTCCATCAGGAAGTTACCAATGAGATCATCACCCGGCTGTATGAAAACGGCTGGCTCGATAAATCCGTTACCCGTCAGTTCTATGACGAAAAAGCCGGATGTTTCCTCAATGGCCGTCAGGTCATCGGAAAATGTCCGATTCAGGGATGTCAGAGTGAAAAAGGCTACGCCGATGAGTGCGACCTGGGTCACCAGTACATGCCGGAAGACCTCATCAATCCGAAGAGCACCCTGACCGGGGAAACACCGATCATGAAGGATGTCACCAACTGGTACTTCCGCTTAACGGACTTCGACGAGATCCTCAAGGATTATGTCAACATGATTCAGTACAAGGACAATGTCCGTCCGATCGTTTCCAAAACCATGAAGGAAACGCTGGCAGAGCCGATCATTTACGTCATCAAGGACTATCTGGACCTTTATGAACATTTAAAGAAGGAGCTGCCGCACCATGAAATTCTGGTGGAAGAAAAGAAGAACTCCTTCCAGCTGACATTCGACAAGTTAAAAGACAGAGAAACTGCCTGTGAGATCTTAACGGCTCACGGCGTGCGTTACCGTACCGGTAAAACACTGGTACCGCTGCGCTTATCCGGCAATATTGAATGGGGCGTCAAGTTCCCGGAACTCGAAGATCTGAAAGATCTGACGGTCTGGGTCTGGCCGGAATCCTTATGGGCTCCGATCTCCTTCACCAAAGCCTATCTCAACAGCATCGGCAAAGACGATGAAGAATGGAAGAAATACTGGTGCAGCAAGGATGCCGAAGTCTTCCAGTTCATCGGCAAGGACAACATCTACTTCTACGGCATTGCCCAGCAGGCCATGTTCATGGCGCTTCAGGGTAAGGACAATCTGTCCATCACACCGGAAGAAGGCCAGTTGACGTTATCTACGTTAGCCGCCAACTACCATATTTTATTCCTGGACAAGAAAGCCAGTTCCAGCGGCTCCGTCAAGCCTCCAATGGCAGCGGACCTGCTCAATTACTACACACCGGAACAGCTGCGTGCGCACTTCCTCGGCCTGGCCCTGGATAAGAAGAGCGTCAGCTTCATGCCGAAGCCGTTCAACCCGAACGCCAATCCGAACGAAGCCGACCCGGTCTTAAAAGAAGGCAATCTGTTCACCAACGTCTTAAACCGTCTGGCCCGTTCCTGTTTCTACACGGTCCAGAAGTATTATGACGGCGTTTTACCGGAAGGCGAAGTCAGCGCCCAGGTCAAGCAGGAAGCCATCGATGTCTGTCTCGACTACGAAAAGGCCATGTACAAGATCGATACCCACAAGTGCATGGATATCCTGGACAGCTACATCCGCTTAGGCAACAAATACTGGGCAAGAAACTACAACCAGGCAGAAAAGGAAAACAATGAGGAATTACGCAAGCAGACACTGATCGACTGCTTCCACATTGTCCGTACCTGCTGCTTATTAACCCACCCGATCGTCCCGCAGGGAACGGAAATGATGGTGGAATACTTAGGTGCCAATGAAAACATCTTCAGCTGGGATCACTTCGATGAACCGCTGAACAGCTTCATTGAAGAAGGCAAGCCGTTCAAGGTCCTGGAACCGAAGGTCGACTTCTTCAGCAAGCACCCGAGTCAGTTTGAAGAAGGGAGATAATCATGGATTATCAGAAGTTAGCAGAATTATTATTCCCGAACATTCAGAAGACTCCGCAGGAATATGAAGAAATGTTTCCGGAGAGAGATCTTCCGAAAGGCGCGGAAGTCTTACGTATGGCACCGAGCCCGACGGGATTCATCCACCTCGGAAACCTCTACGGCACTCTGGCCGATGAGCGTGTCGCTCACCGCTCCAACGGTGTTCTGTACCTCCGCATCGAAGATACGGACGACAAGCGGAAAGTCGACGGCGCTGTGGAAACACTGTTAAAGACATTCAAGTACTTTGAAATTCCGTTCGATGAAGGTGCGGAAGTCGATCCGAACAACGGCAACAACTACGGACCGTACTATCAGAGACAGCGTGCCGAGATCTATCAGTGCTTTGCGAAAGATTTGATTGCCAGAGGCCTCGCCTATCCGTGCTTCTGCTCCGAAGAGGAACTCAACGAGATCCGCGAAAAGCAGACGGAACTGAAAGTCACGACCGGCTACTACGGCGAATGGGCCAAGTGCCGCAATTTGACGTACGAAGAAGTCGAGAAACACATTCAGAACGGCGATCCGTTCACGGTCAGACTCCGTGCCAACGGCGACATCAATAAAAAGCACGTCTTCCACGATGAGATTAAGGGAGACATCACGGTCATTGAAAACGACCAGGACGTGGTCCTCTTAAAACAGGACGGCATCCCGACCTATCACTTCGCCCATGCGATCGATGACCACCTCATGCGTACCACAGTCGTGCTGCGCGGGGAAGAATGGCTCGGTACCTTACCGGTCCATATCGAACTCTTCAATGCCTTAGGCTTCAAGCGTCCGAAATATGCCCATACGTCCCAGTTAATGAAGATCGATAACGGCGTCAAGCGCAAGCTCAGCAAGCGCAAGGACCCGGAACTTTCCCTGGATTACTACCGCCATCTCGGTTACCATCCGTATGCGGTCAAGATCTACTTAATGACACTCTTGAACTGGAACTTTGAGGAATGGTTCCTCAAACATCCGGATACTCCGATCGAAGAGTTTGACTTCAAGCTCAAGAACATGGGACAGTCCGGTGCCCTCTTTGACTTAGCCAAACTGGACAATATTTCCAAGACCTACCTGTCCAAGTTCTCCTTAGATGAGATGAAGGCCTGGCTGAAGAAATTCGCACAGGAATTCCGTGCCGATAAGTACGATATTTATTTCAAAGACGAAGCTTATCTCGACAAGATCCTGTCCTTAGGCATGGGACTGGAATTAAAGAAGCGCAGAAAAGACTATATCTCCTGCACGCAGATTCTGGACAGCATTTCCTACTACTTCGATGAGCTGCATCATCCGGAATACTCCTTCAAGTACGACAGCGATCTCTGCTTAAAGATCATTGAAGACTTTGAAGCATCCTATGATAGTAATGACGACAACAGCCAGTGGTTTGAGAAAGTCAAAGCCATTGCCGAGAAATACGGTTTCTGCACGGACATGAAGGAATACCGCAACAACCCGGACAGCTATCCGGGAAGCGTATCCGATGTCGCGGAGATCATCCGTATCGCCATTACCGGTTTAAGCAATACCCCGGACCTCTATGCCATTCAGAAGATCATGGGATACGAGCGCTCCATGCACCATTTACAGATGGCCAAGGAAGCCCTGAAATAAACCTATGCGTTATCCGGAATTCTTAAAGAAACACGATACGATTGCCCACGTGGCTCCGAGCTTCGGTGTCACGGGCGAACCTTATACAACTCAGTACAAGGAAGCAAGACGCAAATTCGAAGAGCTCGGCTACACCATTCAGGAAGCGGAAAGCCTCTATTTGATGGGAAAAGCCGCCAGCAACACCGCCGAAGCAAGAGCCAGCGAATGGATGAAGGCCTACCTCGATGAGAAGGTGGACTTTGTGCATTCCGTCGCCGGCGGGGAACTCATGATGGAGATCCTTCCACTCATCGATTTCCACACGCTGATCCATGCCAAACCGAAATGGTTCATGGGCTACAGCGACAATACTTACATGACCTTCCTTCTCAATACCATCTGCGATACGGCTTCCCTTTACGGAAACTGCGTGGAAAACTTCGGGATGGAGAAGTGGCATAAATCCTTAAAGGAATCCTACCAGATCATGCAGGGCAAGCGCTTCGAGCAGAAGAGCTATCCGAAATTTGCGATCAACGATGTCAGCCACATCGAAGGCATGGAGCTGGCAGACTACGACTTAACGGAAAAGAATGTCATCTACACCTCTACGGGCGAAGACATGACACTGCACGGCCGTCTGATCGGCGGCTGCATGGACTGCCTGGTTACCTTAGTCGGTACCCCGTACGACCAGGTGGAAGAGTTCAAGGAACGCTACAGCGAAGACGGTGTTCTCTTCTATATGGAAGCGTATGACTACAGCCCGGTCGGAATCGTCCGCACCCTCCTTCAGATGAAGGAAGCCGGCTGGTTCGACGGCTGTAACGGCATTCTCTTCGGCAGAAGAAAACAGCGCGACCCGTTCTTCGGACTCACCTATGAGGAAGCACTGCATTCCGTGCTGGATGATCTGAACATTCCGTATGTCTATGAGATGGACTTCGGACATGTACCGCCCGCCTGGACACTCATTTCCGGCAGCGTTGCGACGGTGGAAGTCAAAAACAGGAAAGCCAGCATTACCTATGAATTGAAATAGCCGTTCAAACGGCTATTTTCTTTTATTAAAAATTGATAAAATAAAGCCGGGAGAAACAGTATGAGAATATTAATTACCAATGACGACGGCATTCAGGCTCCGGGTATCCGCTCTTTAGTCAATGCCTTAAAACCGCTGGGAGATATCACGGTGGTAGCACCGGCCACCCAGCAGACCGCCAAGGGCAACGCCATGACGTATGACCGGGAGCTCATCTGCGAGCGCTATGACTTTGACGAAGACGTAAAGGCGTATAAAGTCTACGGAACCCCGCGCGACTGCATCTATGCGGCACTGGATGTCTTTATGGACGAGAAGCCGGACCTGGTGGTTTCCGGCATTAACGAGGGTGCCAACCTTTCCAACTGCTGTGTTTCGAGCGGCACCATCGGTGCAGCCACGGGTGCCTATGCCGAGGGACTCATCGCCATTGCGACTTCTCTGGACTTCGGAAGCGAATATCCCTATGACCGCTTTGCGCCGTACTTAAGAGATATTGCCGCCTGGTTTGTGAAGCAGCCGTTCTGCCATGACTTTATCCTAAGCGTCAATCTGCCGAATCCGAAAGACGGCATCGTCAAAGGCGTGACGGTCGGCGACTACGGCGGACGTCAGATCTTCCTCTCCAAATATGAAGTGGAGAACGAGTCCGACGGCAAGATTACCCTGCTCATGAAGGGCAGCGGCGTCTCCATGGAGGATGTCGTGGAAGACCTCGACCATGACATGTATGCCCTCTCGCAGGGATATATCGTCTTAACTCCGCTCGATGACGACGTGGTCAAAAAGGATTCGCTGGAATCCCTGAAATCCTACATTACCCATAGATAAATAATAAGGAGAAGACCACGTGTCTTCTCTTAACTTTTCAGGCGATTTATTCTATAATTTGATATAGAGAAAAACATAAAAAGAAGGAGTATCATTATGAAACTTACACCGCTTCAGAAAGCCAGATACGAATATCAGCCAAAATTACCGGGCATGCTCCGTCACGGCATTTCCGAGATCTGCGTCAAGGAAGGCGAAGCAACTCAGAGTGTTGCTGACCAGGAAAAAATTCAGGCTTTATTCCCGAATACTTACGGAAAAAATGAAATTACCTTTATGAAAGGGAAAAACACATCCCCTGCCAAAAAGCAGGTTGTCGGTGTGATTCTCTCCGGCGGACAGGCACCGGGCGGACATAACGTTGTCTGCGGTCTCTATGACGCATTAAAGGCACCCGATAAGGAAAATGTCCTCTACGGATTCAAGAACGGTCCGATCGGCTTATTAAAAGACGACTATCTCATCTTTGATGATGACTATATCAATCAGTACCGCAACACCGGCGGCTTCGACATCATCGGTTCCGGCAGAACAAAACTGGAAACGGAAGACCAGTTTGCGGTCGCAGCGGAAGTCTGCAAGAAGCACGGTATTACAGCCATCGTCATTATCGGCGGTGACGACTCCAATACCAACGCAGCTGTCTTAGCGGAATACTTCGCAGCACACAACACCGGCGTTCAGGTCATCGGCTGCCCGAAGACCATCGACGGTGACTTAAAGAACGAAGACATCGAATGTTCCTTCGGTTTCGACACAGCCACCAAGACATACAGCGAACTCATCGGCAATATCGAACGTGACGCCAACTCCGCCAAGAAGTACTGGCACTTCGTTAAGGTCATGGGCCGTTCCGCTTCCCACGTCGCCCTGGAATGCGCACTGGAAACACAGCCGAACATCTGCCTGATCTCCGAAGAAGTCGCAGCTAAGAAGATGTCCCTGTCCTCCATCGCGGACTACATCGCCGACGCGGTCGCCAAACGTGCAGCCAACGGCAATAACTTCGGTGTGGCCATCATTCCGGAAGGCGTTGTCGAATTCGTACCGGAATTCTCCGTCTTAATCAAGGAAATCAACGAACTGTTAGCCGGTTCCAAAGCCGAAGCCTTCAACGCACTGGCCAGCTGGGATGAAAAATATGCCTTCATCGAAAAAGGTCTGTCCAAGGAATCCATGGCCGTCTTCGCCATCCTGCCGCAGGGCATCCAGCAGCAGCTGTTCCTGGAAAGAGACCCGCACGGCAACGTTCAGGTGTCCCTGATCGAGTCCGAGAAGCTCTTCTCCGCTATGGTCAAGGCTAAACTTGAAGAGCGCAAAAAAGCCGGCACCTATGTCGGCAAGTTCAACGCCATGCATCATTTCTTCGGTTACGAAGGCAGATGCGCTTTCCCGTCCAACTTTGACGCGGATTACTGCTACTCTCTGGGATACAACGCATTTATGCTGATCCAGTACGGCTATACCGGTTATCTTTCCAAGGTATCCAACCTGAGCAAGCCCGCTGAGGAGTGGGTT
>ODAI010548095.1_pt1 | contig 17058 bp, 18 predicted proteins | sample 1539321 | NCBI WGS metagenome assembly ODAI01 (sample SAMN02144231, study PRJEB22623) | gut metagenome | biome: sheep rumen | host: Ovis aries | place: New Zealand | reverse complement strand
GAAGAGGAGACTGTGAACTCTGCTCCTTACAGGTGAAAAAGAGAAAGCGTTCCCCATAATGGCACGCCACCCGAAAAAAGCAAGCACGCTCATACGAGCCGCTGACAGCCGTTTTCAGACACGTTCGTAAAAAAGGGGTAGTTTTACTAAAATTCTCCTGCAAACGCTGTGCGTGGCATTTACAGCCAAATAAACGGTATCCTATGATTGAAATATTATTTTTACTGTAACAAAACTGATTTTTTTCTTTTACAGGCAAAATGAAAGGATTGATTTTTTATGAACAGAGAACAGATACGAGCTGAAATCAACAGCCAGCCATTAACAGCCTATATTCCGCTGACACCAAGTCCAGACAGACAGCCGAATAAATTTGTTTGTCCGATATGCGGAAGCGGAACAGGAAACGGACTTTCAGCACAAAAGCACAAGCCTACCGGAGCATTGCACCTGTATCCGGACAGCAATCGTGTAATTTGTTTTGCAGGCGGATGCTTTTCCGAAAAAGGACAGGATACGCTCGGTGCTTTAAGAACCATTTGGAACTGTAATGAAACAGAAGTTTTCAGTCGATGCGGATATAGTACTGACAACATCACCGTAGAAGCCACTAGCAAGCCCGTACAGACGTTTCGGCAGAAAAATCATGAAACTATACCCCTGAATCAAGACGTGGCTGAAAACGGCTCTCAGAGCAATTTAAACGGCATGGTTCAAAATGATAGCTTTTCACAGCCTGTCAAGGAGGAAACAGAAGCCCAGCAGGTTTATACAGATTTCCTTTTACAGGCACATGAAAATTTGATGGATACAGACTATCACAGAGGAATCAGCCTTGACACGCTCAATCGTTTCAAAGTCGGATATGTTGAAAACTGGAGACATCCGAAAGCCCCTGCCAGTGTTCCAACAAGTCCCCGCCTGATTATCCCGACAAGTGATTACAGCTATATTGCAAGGGATACAAGGCAGAATCTGACAGATACTGAAAAGCGATACAGCAAAAGCAAAGTCGGAAATGTGCATATTTTTAATAGCTGGGGACTCTGGAATTCTGACAAGCCTATTTTCATTGTGGAAGGCGAAATTGATGCGATGTCCATTTGTGATGTCGGCGGTGAAGCGGTAGGAATCGGCAGTACTTCCATGGTGAACAAGTTCCTTGAAATTCTGAAGAATGCAAGCCGGAAACCACCGCAGCCACTGATTATTGCACTGGATAATGATAAAGCTGGACAAGAGGCAACTGCAAAGCTTTCAGAAGGGCTGTATAGTTTGAATATTCCCTATTTTGTGTACAATATTGCCAAGCCTTACAAAGATGCAAATGATTTTCTCTTACAGGACAGAAACGGCTTAACCGAAAAAGTAAGAAATATCAGTCTGAATCCTGAAAGGGCAATCTACGAGGAAAATAACGTTTATTCCCATTTACAGGATTTTTTGAATGGCATTGCTGACAGCGTGAATACACCGTATGTTTCAACAGGTTTTTCCACTCTTGACAGCGTACTGAACGGCGGATTCTATGAGGGATTATATATTCTGGGAGCTATCTCTTCTTTAGGAAAAACAACACTTGCTATGCAGATTTGTGATAATATCGCAAACAATGGAAATGATGTGCTTGTGTTTTCGCTTGAAATGGCACGTTCTGAACTGATGTCCAAAAGCATTTCACGACTGACTCTGCTTGATGCTCTTCAGAACGGCGGTGACACCAGAAACGCAAAATCAGCAAGAGGTATTACTACAGGTTCACGCTATGCCGGATATTCGCAGACAGAAACAGAACTGATAAACCGAGCTACTACAATTTACGGAATGTATGCAAAAAATCTTTATATTCATGAAGGAATCGGCGATATAGGTGCATTTCAAATCCGTGAAATTGTCGAAAATCATATTCGTATTACAGGCAAAAATCCCGTTGTCCTGATTGATTATCTGCAAATCCTAGCTCCGGCAGACGTGAGAGCAACTGACAAGCAGAACACTGACAAAGCAGTACTGGAACTGAAACGCATCAGCAGAGATTTTAAAATTCCTGTGATAGGCATATCTTCGTTTAATCGTGAAAATTACAAAACAGCTGTAAATTATGCAAGCTTCAAGGAATCCGGTGCAATTGAATACAGTTCTGATGTTCTTATTGGCTTGCAACTGAAAGGGGCAGGAGATAAAAGCTTTGATGTGGATGTTGCCAAAGCAAAGAATCCCCGTGAAATTGAACTTGTGATACTCAAAAACCGGAATGGCGAAACCGGAAAGAAAATAGCATTCAGATATTTTCCAATGTTCAACTACTTTGAGGAGCTTGGAATTTCACAAAAACAGGAAAGATTATAAAAAATATTTCCAACATCGCCATAGAAGCCACTGGCAGCCCCGTGCAGACGTTTCGACATAAAAATTATAAAACTATACCCCTGAATCAAAGCGGGCTGGAAACGGCTCTCAGAGCGATTTAAACGGCATTGTAGAAAATGATACACATGAAACAAATGTTCTTGATTTTTGAAAGGAGTTTATGATATGGGATTAGATTTCAGCAGGATTTACCAAATTAGCAATATGCAGCAGTCTGAAAAAGAGAGAATTTCCCAGCCGGAACAGATGCAGAATTTTATCCGGCTGGATGCTGTCAGCGATACGAACAAGAAAAATCTGGAAATGTATCAGGCTTATCAGCATAATATCTTATCTGCCGGAACGCTGACAAGCGAAATCACAAAAGGTTTACAGCAGGGGAAACCAATCGCTTCTCTCTTCTTACAGGCAATGAAGGCAATTTCCCTTATGACGGGAGATGAATTCACTTATCAGAATACAGCCGAATTATTGCAGTCCGTGTACGGATTTGGACTACATGAACCAGAAGCAGAAGCAATGACAGCGGAAAATATTCGGAAACGGCTTGAAAAGCTTAATCATTCGCTTGAAACTGCTATTGACAGCACGGACAAAGCCCATATTCAGAATGCTATCAAAGCACATGAAAAAAAGCTTGCTCTGTTGAATCAGCAAAATTTTTATGATTGAAATAAGAAATTCCTGCCAAAACAGGATAAAATAACAACAGGAAAGAAAGGTTGAATGAAATATGAACATTGACGTAATTGAACTGAACGGACAACGGTTACTGACTTCTGCACAGCTTGCAGAAATTTATGGCACAAGTACAGATAATATCAAACAAAATTTCAAGCGAAACAAAAGCCACTACAAAGAAGGAAAACATTTCATTTTATTGAAAGGCGAAGAACTCAGACGATTGAAAGAAAATTGTCACTTTGTCGGCAGAAATGCAAATAAACTTTATCTCTGGACAGAGAGGGGAGCAATTTTACATGCAAAATCGTTGAATACAGATGAAGCATGGGAAGCTTATGATAAATTGATTGAGTTTTACTTTAGTTGTCAAACAAAGAAATATATGGTTGAAGACAAATTGACCCGTGTGAAACGTTTTATAGCAGAAGCAGAGCAGAAAAGAGCCTTGCTTTTGCAAATGCAGGAACAGCAGTAAAAACTTTTCACTTTATCCAGAGGCGAAGAACTTAGTCAATTCAAAGCAAATTGTCACCTTGTTGGCAAGGATGCAAATAAACTTTATCTTTGAACAGAAAGAGGAGCGATTTTACACGCAAAATAGTTGAATACTGATGTTGTAATTCAAGTGTTGACAAGAATTTTTCAGCATGTTATAATATACTCATGAGTTACTAACTCTAAAGTTACTTTTTGAAAGAAGATGTGTGTTATGTTTCACTGCCGAAAAAAAGAATTGACTCTCCTGAATAAGCGTTATCAGGAAAAGCAGTTTGAGTGCATGGTTATCTATGGAAGAAGAAGAGTCGGAAAAACAGCACTTATCAGCGAATTCTGCAAAGATAAGCCTGTTATCTTCTTCTCGGCTTTAAATGCTTCCGCAAAGGAAAATCTTGAAAGCCTTTCCAGAGCCGTGTATGTCTGTCAGAATCCTGATGCAGATGCTGTCAATGCTCCTGTCTATCCGGATTATGATGCTGTTTTTCAGGAGATTACCAGACTTTCAGAACAGAAACGGCTCATTTTCGTCATTGATGAATATCCTTATCTGGCAAAGGCTGAACCTTCCATTTCATCCAGATTACAGCATATCATAGACCATATATGGCAGAACAGTCAGCTTTTCCTGATTCTGTGCGGTTCTTCCATGAGCTTTATGGAAAATCAGGTACTCGGCTATGAAAGTCCGCTGTACGGCAGGAGAACAGGACAAATAAAACTGAAAGCTCTGGATTACAGGGAAATTGCAGAATTCTGTCCGAATCTGAATCCGGAACAGTTGTCGCTCTTATACGGCATTACCGGAGGCATTCCGCATTATATTAACAAGCTGGGTGTAACTGACAGCATTGATGATGCCCTGCTTTCCAATTTCTTTGATACTTCAAGCTATCTCTTTGAAGAACCTGAAAATCTCCTGAAACAGGAACTCAGAGAACCAGCGTTATATAATTCTATCATTATGGCAATCGCAGGAGGTGCTTCACGCTGTCATGAGATTGCAACAAAAATCGGCACAGAATCCAGTGTCTGTGCCAAATATCTGAAAGTGCTTCTTGATTTGGGTATCATTCAGAAAGAAAATCCTATGACAGAGCCGAAAAGCAAGAAAACAATCTATTCTATTGGAGACCCGTTCTTCCGGTTCTGGTATCGCTTTGTACCTCAAAATATGGCTGCCATCAGTACAGGCAGATTTGAAAAGTTCTATGATAAAACCGTCAAGCCATATTTGCATGATTATATGGGACTGATATTTGAGCAGATGTGCAGACAATATCTGCTGAATTACGCTGAAAATCTGCCATTTCTTCTATCTGATGCAGGACAGTGGTGGGGGACTGACAAACAGCTCCGGAAAGAAGTCCAGATTGATATTGTCGGTACACCTGCCGAGAGCGATTCTTATCTTATTGGTTCTTGTAAATACCGGAATCGTAATATTGATGTTGATGAATTGGAATTACTCCGGCATTATGCTGCTGTTTTCGGAAAAGGCAAAGCGTATTATTACTATATTTTTTCACTAGGCGGATTTACAGAAAAACTCCTTGCTTCAGAGAAGCAAGGAGAAGTAAAGCTTATTACATTAGAGAATTTATATAATTAAGATACAAAGGGTTCTGCTTTGTCCTTTGAGAACGTTTCCTTGATTTTTTCAAAGAAAAATAACAAAATGCTGATAATAAAATTCAGAATAATAATGACAGGAAGGAAAATCCCCCATAAAAATAGCAGGAATCCGGCAATGCCAGTTACGATGGAAGCAGCCGTTACTATATACATCAAGAAAATAGGAAAAATGAAAATTCCTCCAATCAATGAACCAATAGCGATTGCACCTGTTAAAATTGCAGGATAATTTGCTTTTACTAGTGCTGGAAAACCAATATTTTCATGGATACATAGACAGATAGCGACAAGCAGAATACAAAAGAACCATTTCCAGAAAAAACGAATAATAGGACTTTTTATAGGTGTATTTAAAAAATCTGCTATTTTCTGAGCGTATGTTTCAGGAATTTTTAATATATCCGGATGCCCGAAAGAAAGGAAAATTTGAATGTAATTTGCTGTAACAGTTTCATTCATGGGAATATTAGAAATATCTTCCACATCTTCCAGTGTAGTAATAGAAGTCCAACCAGAAAAACAGCCAGCAACAGTAGCAGGAGTATTTCCTATAAGCCATGACTTTGGCATGATATCATCAGAAAAGAACCATTCGTAAGAATTATGAGAAAAGCATTTTTCTTTCATAAAATTTAATGCAGAACGAAATCCAAATGTTGTAGTAGCAATCAAAATAAAAGCACATATGATAGAGAAAATTTCGCCAATTCCGTTTTTCAGAAAGTGAATGCTCTCTTTACCAGAGTCTTTTTCAAGCCATTCTTTCAGAAAAGGCTCTATCCTGAGAAGAACAGCAGACAGAACAGTACAGGTGAATATCATAAATTTTTCAGATGCTGTAAGAACTTCAGAATCATGTGTTATCATCAAAATGCCCAGAATCACAGCAATTACAGTATGAATTATCAGTTTTTTGTAGATTTTGCTGTGATTTTGTCCTTTTTCAGGTAAGTTTTCCTGCTGTTCTGCTGTGGGGGATGTATTTTCACTGATTGAGAGTGATTGTTTCTTCATCAGTTTCGCCTTTCTCATAAGTGCGGAGGAAAGAACCATACTCATCATGTACAAGATAATAGGTATCATTAATGGTCTTATACATATAGCCATATTCCAGTTTTGTATCTGTTCCAAGTGGTTCACATTCGCTGAAGTTGACAGAAGAACCATCGGAAGGATATTGCACCCGATACCATTTATTGTCATCTCTTTTTATATAATTGCATGTACCTGCATAAGTTTTAGCGAAATCTGGGGCTGATAAGGATTCTACAAGAAATTCGTCTTTTTCCATATCATAAATTTTTGCAGTTCCTTCTTTCTGAAGAATCAGATATTTTCCAATCGTGTTTGGAGAATAACCACTGAAATCAGCTCCGCTTTCTGTCCATGCCATACTTTCAACATCAACATAAGAACCGTCAGAAGCATATACTTTATTTTGGTAGCAGGCTATGAATTTAAGAGAATTATCAGAAGCGACATCTTCCATAATTCCATGTTCTCCGGCTTTCTGCGGGAGTGCCATAGCCGTTTTCCAATCAGAAGAAATCATGTAATAGGTATAAGGAATATCATTAAAAAATCCTTTGTGGAAAATGATACATCCATTATCTGTAACGAAGTCAATGTACACATAATGGGAGTAAGCAGAAGTGTCGGGGCAATTCTGCTGAATATCAGAGTAAGGAATATCTGATGACATTACAATATTTCCGTCCATATCAATTTTTTCAAGATGAAGGCTTTTCGTTTCGTTGAGAGTGCTGGTAATATCAATTCCAAATTCTCTGTAATAATAGCCGTTATAGTAAAAATAAACATTTTGTTTTAAGTCTTCATCAATAGGGAATATTTCCTTGAATTCCTTTGTATTCGTGTCATAAGTCCAGAGATTCTTTTTGTTAGTTCCTGTTATGAGGTGTGAATTCATGATAGCATACCCGTTAGCATAACTTGGATTGATATCCCCTCTGGTATATCCTATAATTCCACTTATTATAATTTTGTCAGATGAGGCATGATTACTTAAATGATAGTATTCAGCACCATATTTTTCATATTCTTGATTCAGCAAGTCATAGTAAGCGAACAGTTCGGGATTGACAGTTTCTGATTCTGTTTCAGCAGCAGTGCCGTCAGTTCCGGAATTTGCAACAGTTTCTCCAAGCATATCGGCTATTTCTTCAGGAGTATAGCCCTGTTCTTCCAGTTCTTTCCGAATTTCTTCCATTTCGTCATCTTGATTAGCCTGTGTTTCAGCAATGTTTGCTGTATTTTCAGATTTAGAACTGCTTTCTGCTTCGGAGGATTCAGCGGAATTTCCGCATCCTGACAGCAAAAGGCAAAGGCTGAAAATTCCGGCAATGATACGATATTTTTTCATGATACATATTCCTTTCTGATTACATCTGATTTTCTGGATTCTGATTTCCGACTTTTGCACCGCAGTTGGCACAAACAACAGATTGTGCTGCATAAGGCGAACCGCATTTACTGCAATATCCGGCAGGCTGAACAATATAGACCCTTTTGCTGTCTGCCTCTCGTTCAGCAGCAAGAAGTTCTGCTTCTTCTTCAAGAGTTTCTGTCTCAATGTCCATTTTATAAATAAGTGGTTTTCTCATAATCAGCTTTATTATGTCAGGAATGAGGTAAAGTCCTGCAAAGAAGGAACAAAAGCCCGCTGCGACAAACCAGATTCCCCATCCAATAATAGGAAACACCAGTAGCACTTTCAGTTTACTCCTGATTTCGGGGATATGCAGAAAACCAAATCCCATTGTTGCAAACATAAACACATTAAAAGAGCTATCATCAGTTGGGTCTTTGACAGCTGAACTAAACACAAAAATTAAGAGCAAAATGTAAATAACACAAGCAATAATTCTGTTTCTGTGTCTCTTTTTCAGTTTCGGGGTGACTTCTTCCCATTCAGTCATGAGTTTCATACAAATTTCTCCTTAATATAATTATTCTTTATAGGCTTATTTTTTGTTTTTAAAAAGCCTTTGCAATTATAGCATAATTCCAGTATGTAATCAAGAAAAGATAACATTATGCAAACTAGTGGAAAACGCATTGCATACTAGCCTTTGGATTTCTTTTTGAACAGCCAGAATTTTATCTTGACATTTTATACAAAATATGCTATACTGAAATTGCAGCATATTTGACGGGTTCTTTGAACAGCAGTGATTGCTTTTCTAATATTTTCCCCATAGGCGTGGGGGTGAACCTATGAACCGGAATGTTGCAATATGAAATTTCTAATTTTCCCCACGTTAGTGGGGTTGCCTTCCTTATAAGGGGGGCTTTTTATTTTACCTGCGGTTTCTTGTCAGGAGTCTGACAGCAAGATGCAGAAACTGAATTTCTTCTGCTGTCAGTCCGCTGATGTCAAGAGTCTGTGTGCTTTCCTCCATACCAAGCAGATAATCGGCGGAAATACGGAGTGTCTTGGCTATGTCTTTCAGAATCATCGGAGAGGGCTGACGTTCTTCTGTTTCATAGTTGCTGATTGTTCCCTTTGAAACATGAATCTGTTCAGCAAGCTGTTTCTGGGTGAATCCGGCAGACTGCCGGATTTTCCTTAATCTTCTTCCAAAATCTGTTATCATGATAATTATCTCCTTTCTAAAGCAAGTACCTTTTCAGGTTGATAAATTTCAATTGTCTTTTGATACTGGGCTTTTTCGCCTCTCCGGAACAGCCAGTGCATACCAATCGGCATTTCCATAATCTGATATAACGGCGTATTACTGCGAGTGCCGATTAAATTTGCGGTATCAATATCATTTCCGCCCATATAAATCATCGTATCACAGTTATCAAGAATTGTGTGAGAACTTTCTTGATAGCTTGCCACAAGCTGGGATTTTGACTGTAACAGCAACATGGCAGAAATATTTCTGGAGCGAATATTGGAAATGATATTCTCAAAGTTATTAATCCGGCAGTTTGTCCCGAAATCGTCCAGAATGAACCGCACAGGCACAGGAAGACGGTATTCAGGGCATTTTTCATCGGCATAAGTACATAATTCATTCAAAGCCTGTGCATAAAATAAATTGATAAGAGAATCTTTTGAGCGGTCTGTATCACTGACAGTTAAGAAAATTACTGTCTTTTCTCTGCCAGCTGATGTGAAATCCAGTTCTTCACGGCTCATCATCTGCCGGATTCCTTCTGTATCCAGCGGAGCAAGAACAGCTTGCAGTGTCATAATGATACAATTCATTGTTTTAGGCGGAGTCATGCGGAATTTCTGATACTGTTCATAAGCCCAGCTTTTTTTATTCTGAAGTGTCACATCACCGTCAGAAGAAAGGGAAATATCCTGATAATTCAGAGAGTCAAACAGTTTGTCAAGTTCACATCTTTTTCCCCGTTCGATGGCATCTGCATCAATTTTCTGAATTATCTTGCTGATTCCTGAAAGATTTCTCGGAAGTTCTTCCGTTCCGCCCGTTTCAACCAGATAGGCAATTGCCATATTCAGCATGAGTTCACTGCTTTGTATCCAGAACGGGTCAGCCGTGTTTTTTTCTGCATAAGCTCCGGAAAATATAATATGATGGGATAATTTTTGAATATCGTCATTATTCCGGATATAATCAAGCGGATTATAGCCGTCAGACTGTTCCGGATGAATGAAATCCACATGCTTGACTTGATAGCCCTTTAACTGTAAATACGTCCCGTATTTTTTCTGGAGAGAGCCTTTCGGGTCGCTCAGGATATAGCTGTCAACAGCGGCTATGAGATTCGGCTCAACCAGAGAGCAAGTTTTTCCTGTGCCTGAACCGCCGATGCACACAATATTGTTGTTTCTGCGTGTCTGTCCGGTGTCGAGGCTGATAAGAGAACCATTCGGAAGAATCACACTTCTTGTTGAGTTCGCTTTATTTATTAATATTTTAATTTCAGGATTAATAACATTCATGATTAAAAATACCTCCTGTATGCTTAAAAGATACTTCTGATTTCGTCACAAAGTCCGAATTGTACCGCCTGTTCTGCCGTCATGAAGTTATCGAACGTAACAGCTTGGTTAATAACTTCAATCGGCTGTCCGGTGTTTTCTGCAAGAATCTGATTCAGTGTAGCTCTGACTTTCATGATAGATTGTGCAGCTTTCTCCAGATTGGAAGCGGAACTGTCAAAATTATTGGCAATTCTCGGCTCATGAATCATCACACGGGCATGAGGCAGGATAAAACGCTTGCCTTTCTCGCCTCCGGAGAAGATAAGAGCCGCCATGCTTGCCGCAATGCCTGTGCAGTACATTTCAATCGGATAAGGATAGCTTTGCAGCATATCACGGATAATCAGTCCGGCTTCCACACTTCCACCGCCGCTGTTAATCATCAGCTTTAAAGGGAGTGCCTTTTTAGAAGTATAGAGCAGATTCATCATAAGCTGATTTGATGTTTCAAAAGTAATGCTGTCGTTCAGAAAGAGAATGCCCTGCTCCTGATGGAATGTTTCAATGCTGATTTCTCCACAGCTGGTCGCAGTTTCTCGGAATACTTTTGTAGATAAGCGGTTCTGATAAGGGCTGTTTTCTTCGTTTCTGGTGTCGTACATAATTCTGTTTTCCTTTCTGTTTTTTGCTATGGTCTTATTATAGCACAGAATAATGTCTTTTACCATACCATTTATTTAGAACAATAAAATTACTTTAAAGGGACATTAAAAAATAAAGAAATTTAGACAAAAAAGATAAAAAATCACCTGACTGAAAAAATACAGTCAGGCAAAGCCATTATCTATATCATATGCGTGAGATATTTCATAAAGCACTTCAGCACCGCTGTTGATAGATTCAAAAAGAACGGGCGGTGTCCCTTCAGGGTTAAGCAGTCTTCCAATCATCACAAGTCTCCAGATAAGCCAGTCTTTTTTTGTAAATTCTAATTTGCATTTGAGAATTTTTAGCAGTGGGAAAAACTCTCGATGTGATGCCGACTGATAGAGGCGAAGAAATTCTTTTTTATTTTGTTCTGTTACCGGATAATATTGGGGCTTCCATTCTGGAATAGCATCTGCAAGACAGGCAATTTTAAAATATTCGTCATCTCCCTGATAAAACCTTTGCAGTCTTTCTCTCTGATTTGCTTCTGTTTGCATTGAAAATTCAGAGTATCCGATAAATACTGTTTGTTCAAGTTTTTTAGAAATATCAGAAAACGAAAGATTTTTTATTTTTTTTAAAAAATGATAATAAATACTTAATAAAGCAATATTAACAGATTTACCCGACTTTACATCGGAAAAAGCAGTATCCAAAAAAGCTTCCGGATAGTTTAAAAGAAGTGCCTGCATTTCAGGCGGATACTGGCTGAAAAATTGCAATAATCTGCCTTCTGTCATACTTTCACTCAAAGCATCTGCACGTTCGGAGGGCTGATATGCTCCTAACTGCATTTTAACAGAAGTGCTTTTTTCTATAATATCTTCAAACAGTTGTTTCCGCAGTTCTTCCGAGTGTTCTAATCGTTCTGAAATCTGTAAACATTGTTCTCTTGTTAAAAATAATGAATACTGTTTTGCAAAATCAAGATGACGTTTGATAATTTTATCCATTTCAGGATTGGAATCTGTATTATCAGGTATATTTTTACATGACTTTCGGGCTTTTTTCCGGAATGGTATCATGATAATATCTAAAATTTTTGTAAATTTTTCATATGTGAGATTCCCGTAAAGGGAATAAAAGCTGTTGAGGGGGAGAGACAGACTATTTTCTATCTGCCGTTCTATCAGACGATATAAAAAGAACGGATATTTTATATATGACTGCATAATGACATCAGTACGGGAAAGCAATTCCTTGTTCTGCATTAAGATAAACAGATTTCCATAATTCTGAACATATACCCAGCGTCTGAAATAAGGGGAATGAAATGTTCCGACTGCATCCCATCGGCTGGTATAAATTTTTCCAATATCAAATTTCAAAAGGGCATTTAAAATTTGATATTGTTTTTCGGGACTGAATTTGATATCGTTTTTCGAGTGTAGCCAGATACTGACTTGTTTTGGTTCTGTTCCAATTTTTTCCGCAATTTCTTTTTGCGAAATTTTTTTTGTTTTTTTCAGAGTATTGCAATAATCTCTGAAAATTTTCAGAAATACCTGATTATCCAGATGATGATATGTTTCATAGCAGGATTCTTCACGGATAAATTTCCAGCTTTCCTTAAAAATTTTTTGTTTTTTCTCTTCATCTTTAGGGAAATTCCCTTCTGGGTCATTCAGGTATCTGTCTATTGTTTTCTTGCTTTTTCCGAGTTTCTTAGCAAGTTTCTGATGAGGGATAACAAGTTCTGTCAGCATGTAGTGAAGCCATTGAGTAAATTGCTCTACTTCAATGGTGTGTCCTTCTTCTGTATGGATATACTTTTTTTTGTCTGCCATTTTCTTTTTCTCCTTTATGTGATACTTCTATTTTAACATATTTTCGGCAAAAAATCAAGTGTTTCCGAAATATGCGTTGTGTGAACTGTTCTTTACAAATCCTGTATTTTATGTTATAATAAGAACAGGGGTGACAGAATGGACGAGAAAAGAGCTTCTTTTGAAGTGTTTAAAAGCAATGTCTGCCATCGTGTGAAAAACTTGGGAGAAATCCAGTTTATGATAGAACTGCTGAAATCAGATTTGATTACAGTATATTTCCAGAAACAATGGTATCCGGAAAGTCTCTATCTTCTGGGAATGCTTGATTATCTGAGCCGGAAGAATGATATTCCAATCTGTACCAACTATAACAAAATCCGATGCTGTAAACTCGAAAAAATTCTCTATCCGCAGGGAATTCTTATACTTAGTAAAGTTCTGAATCAGCCTGAAATCCTGACAGAAAGCTATAAAAATGCAATTCCGGAGTTCAGGCGTTTTAATATTGTAGAAAACGAGGTTGAAAATGTAGCATGATACAGGAACACAAGGGGGAATCGGCAGAAAAGCCAAGAAGAACAGCTAAGGAAATACTTGATTCTATGCGTGAGTCCTGCATCAGAGAAAACGGCAGACTCCTGACAGAAGAAGAAGCTGTTTCACTGGTTGATGAAATCCGAGCAGAACTGAAAAAATCAGAAGAATCAGACAAATGTATCAGTAAAAATGAGGTGTAATCATGGAGATAAGAAAAATTAAGAAGAATATCATTCAGTGCAAACTTTGCGGTGATGTGATAGAATCAAAAACTGTGCATGATTTTGTATCTTGCAAATGCAAAAGCTGTTTTGTGGACGGTGGAAAGGAATATGTTCGCTATGGTGCAAAAAATCTTGATGATGTAATCGTTCTCACGGAATATGAAGAAAACGTCACTTAAATGTATTCATATTGAAAGTTTTTGAGGTGATTTTATGGGAAGAAAGTATATCCGCCTTTGTACGAATCATCAGGAAAGTAAATGCTGTTATCCGGAAAGATATGATATTTCCTATCTTTTCCATAAAGATATGCACGGCACTTATGGAGTAGATTATTTCGACTTTGTTCCGAATGAAAAGAATCTTGAATATATTAAAAAGCACTATGTTCTGTATGATTTTACAGAGTGCTATCACGACAGAGAACCAAGCACAAGCTCCTATGCTTATGACCCTGATGACCCCAATCATGAAAAACTGTTCAATAAGCTGTACCGTGAAAGCTGGATTGACAGAATGAAAGAATGCAACTGGTATGAACCCTATCAGGAAGGCATCTGGGGCTATACAGCAGAATCTGTAGAAGGACTCGGCTATCATATGTTTGAAGAAGTCAAAAAGCTTGTTTCTAAGCGGTTCATTGATGTGCCGTATAATAAATTTGATGAAAACAGCCCTACTTACAGGATTCAGCTTTCTTTTCAGGGCAGAATGTTCACGACTCTGAACAGAAGAAATAAAGACTGGTATTTCAATATCGAATGGTTCGGAAGAGATATTAACGAAATAGATTATAGCTGGGGATTCCAGAGAAGAGCAGGATAAATATGACTGCATTTATTAAAAATCTTGACAATTTATTGTATTTATGTTAAAATAGAAGTGGCAGGAACGCTCCGGCTTTTCTGTTAGTGAGCTGACACTTTAAGTACAGGTAACAGCGTACTGCAACTTCGATGTGACAGCTGCTTGAAAGCATAGCAGCACTGACACACTTTTGTGTGAGAGTTGGTTGTCCGAAGCAACTATAAAAATCAGCATATGAAAATCATCAGTGTTTTTGCTGATGATTTTTTCTTTTTAGAAAGCATTAAAATAAATTATTTTTTATTATAAAAATAATAAACTTGAAAGTTCATTATTTTTTGATGTTCATAATTAAAATATAGTATAAAGTAATATAATTCATGTGTATGCATATATACACATAAATATATATGTATGTGTAGTTCCTTTAAAAACAATAGATGCGAACACAATTCTGAAAAATTTTAAGGGTATCTATAAAATCTGACAAAAGTGTTGACAAAAATCAAAAAATATGCTATAATAAGGGTACAGGGATACGACAAATTCATATCCCGAAAAACTTATTATGAAAGGGTATTTTTACATATGATATATGGTTACAGCCGTGTCAGCACAAACAAGCAGAGCCATGCAAGACAGATACAGGCAATTCAGAAAGCCTATCCTGATTGTGTGTTGATTTTCAAAGATACCTGTACAGGCAGAACACAGAACCGTGATAGTTGGAATAAATTGAAAAAAAGACTCAAAGAAGGAGATACTATTGTTTTTGAAGACGTTTGCCGTATGAGCCGGAATGCAGAAGAAGGCTTTGAAGAATACAAAGAACTGTTTTCACAAGGGATTGAATTAGTCTTTCTGCATCACCCTCATGTCAATACTGCCAAGTATCGGGAACTTCTGAAAGAAAATGCTGAAAATCCTGTCGGAAAGAAATTTGAAGAACTCCGGAATCTGAAAACAGGAGATGAAGCAACAGATACTATGCTGTCTGGAATTTTCGGAAGTCTTCAGACATTCATAGAAACTATCAATATGCAGAATGTGGAGAAAGATATTATTCAGGCATTTGATGAAGCAGAACAGGAAATTGCTTATCTTTCTCAAAGAACCAAAGACGGCATGAAGGCTCATAAGGCAAGCAAAAAAATCACAGAAAAGAAAACTGGTATGCAGTACCGTACAGAAAAAATTCTGAAACGTATGATTGATGTTCTTACATATTCCAGATATTTCCATATCAGCGAAAAGAATATTCATGATGATGCAGGGACAGCACGTCAGGCAGAAACTTCTGTCCGGACAGTGATTAGAATTAGAGAACGTATTATGGAAGAAAAAGGAAATATGTCAGCAGAAGAATACTTGTATCAATTGAAAACAGAATTGAAAGAACTAAAGGCAAAACAGCGAAAAAAAGAATGATAGTATGATAAAACTAATTAATATTCGATATGTAAATTCTGATATTGTTGCAATGGATATACTAATTGAGGGAAATATAGAAAGGCAATACAGATTAGTTCTTGATTTGGCTTCTGAAACTCTATCCGTTGGAAGACCAGCTACAACAGTTCCTGATAAATATTTTTTCTATATAAGACAGGCATGGCAGGCGATTCAGGATTATCTTGCTGAAAACGGTAAACTGCCAGAAGAACTTTCTTCTACTTGGTGCTGAATCTGAAAAATATAAGAATTCTCTTGAAAAATAATTCAAATTATGATATAATGATTGTATATAGTAATTATTAGAAATATTGATTCAAGGGGGATTGGATATGACAACAGAAGAATTTCTGAACAGCTCAGAAGCAGTGATATTGGTTGACAGAAGAGGTTATGAAATCACAGAAAAAACACGCACTTATGCCGTTTATGAATCTGCCATCATTCAGTTTCTGAAAGAAGAACGCCAGAAAAAGTTCTGGAAATTCAGAATCTCCAAAAGAAAAATTGAAGAAACAATAGCTGCCAATTATCTGATGCATCTTGTTGACAACCGTAAAGAACTTCTGAAATATCCTTTGGAAGGAGAAGAAGAATACAAACTGCCTTTTCATTTTAGATTAGCACATACCTTTACTTGGAATCCTGATGCACAAAAGTTATTAGAGTTACTGCAAAAATATCTGCCCATGAAAAATTTCGTGGATACTGAAATGCTTGACGAGATGAAATTTTTCTTCGGTGTGAAAAAGAGAATTGAAGTAGAAAAATGCGGATATATCTTTGAAGAAGTATTAGATTCAGAAAATGAAAACACTAAAAAAGAGGTAATAATCATAAAAGCAAGAGCCTGAAAACTCTTGCTTATTTCATAATATTAACAATTCTTGTATATCGTCTTAGCGGATATTCACCGTCATGTGCTTCGCCGAGAACTGTATCAGACATCTTTCCGGCTGGAAAAATCCTGTTAATTCCAGATTGTATCAGAATTTCAGTCAGAATGGATTGACTTTCCGGCGGACAGATTAGTCCTTGATTTATCTTCTGAAAAAGAACGCAGGAAAACTAAAAAAATCCGGAAATTATCATTTACTTGACAGTTTCAAATATTTATGCTATACTATAGATAGTTCGCATCTTGACAAAAGTAAAAATATCCGGTTATGCTGACGAATCATTCAGCATGTAAAATTTTTAGTGTGCCGTTAAGATTGAATTATGACATTCATTGCACAAGAGTGACTGAATTTTTAGTGCAATGTGAGTTGAAATTCCTGCATGATTTTCAGTAAAAAGTAAGTATAGGACGGAAACCCCATGAATCTGACGGGATGTTTCTGCTTGGAAAACTGAATCAGCTGTTTCAGAAGAGAATCCAAATCCGCTTGATATGTACCGTTCTGATATTTCAGTGCGTAGACTCGGTGTAAAGCAGGTGCAAAGAAAGTCG
>ODAI011504893.1_pt1 | contig 17060 bp, 18 predicted proteins | sample 1539321 | NCBI WGS metagenome assembly ODAI01 (sample SAMN02144231, study PRJEB22623) | gut metagenome | biome: sheep rumen | host: Ovis aries | place: New Zealand | reverse complement strand
CCGCTGTCTCAATAGCTGCATCCATTGTTTCCCTGTCTCTTATCTCTCCAATTACTATTATATCGCAATCTTCTCTTAGTGAGTTCTTTACACCATCACTGAAGCAAAGTGCGTCTTTTCCAACTCCAACTTCTTTTTGTACAATTACAGATTTTTTTGATGTATGTTTGTACTCTACAGGGTTTTCAAGTGTTAAAATCTTTTTATTGGCATTCTCATTTATTTCATTTATTAATGCATTCAAAGTTGTTGTTTTACCTGAGTTTGTTTTTCCCGTAACTAATATTAATCCTTGTGGTTGGCTTACAACTGATTTTACAACGTCTGGTATTCCCAAGTCTTCAAATTTTGGTAGAACATTTTTTATCAATCTTAGCGTAAATGTTGGAACATCATCGGCATAAGAAATATTAACTCTTAGTCTTATATCTCCATATGCATATGATGTATCTAATTTTTTAGTTTCATTGAAAACATTATCTTTATCAATATTACCTCTAATGAAATAATCATAAATTTCACCCATATCATCAGCTGTAAGTACTTCACCCGAATTTGTTTCAAGTAAATCCCTCATAATTCTAAGCATCGGCTTTAAGCCACAAATTAAATGTACATCAGATGCATTTCTTTCTATAGCTTCATCTAAAACCTCATCCATATTAACCATTTTTATCTTCCTCCTATGTTATCTAGAATTTTTTTAGTTTTATTTCAATTTTAGTATATACGTAGTTTTCTGTTTAATTCTTCGATATTTGTATAGCCATCTAAAACCTTCTGAATTCCATCTACTATTAGTGGTCTATATCCTGATTTCATAGCTTGTTCTTTTATTTTTATTGTTGATTCACCTTGTGAAATAAGTTCTCTAATTTCATCATTAAGTGATAGAATTTCAAAGACGCCAATTCTGTCAAAATATCCAACTCCATTACACATATTACATCCCACAGCATCATAAGTTTTCTTTCCTTCTAAGTCGAACTTTACACCATTTCTTTCTTCAATTCCATGTATTAAATCTAATTCTTCATTTGTAAAATCTCTTTCTCTTGCACAATTCCTGCACAATCTTCTTACTAATCTTTGAGATACTGTTGTTGCAACTGTACTTGAAATATCATAATTAGATACACCCATTTTTCTAAGTCTTGTTATAACTTCTATTGCATCAATTGTGTGTATTGTAGATAAAACATAATGTCCAGTTTGTCCTGCTTGCATAGCTATTTCTGCTGTCTCTTTGTCTCTTATTTCCCCGACAAGTATTATGTCTGGGTCCTGTCTAAGTACTGTTCTTAACGAATCTATAAAGGATGTTTTTGCATCTATTTCAACCTGATTTAAACCTGGTATTCTTATCTCTACTGGGTCTTCAATAGTTGTTATATTTATTTCTGGTTTATTTAAATATTGGATTATACTGTATAATGTTGTTGTTTTACCTTCTCCTGTAGGAGCTGCCATTATAGTTATACTATTTCTTTTATCAAAACTATCTTTTACTAGTTTTTCATCATTTGGAAATCCTAGTTCAAAAATCTCTTTTATATTTGCGTTTTTCTTTAAAAGTCTTAATACAAATTTTTCTCCATATACATTTTTTTGCGAAGATACACGGATATTGTAGTCTGGATACATTATAATTCTACCATCTTGTGACTCTTGTTTTTCTTGATGCATATTAGAAATAGCTTTTAATCTTCCTATAATCTGTGGTTGTTTGTCTTTGGCAATTTCAGCTATATCAAAAAGTCTTCCGTCAATTCTATAACGTATTCTTAACTTATCATCCATTGGCTCAAAGTGGATATCACTAGCTCTTTTCTCCATACCAGTTCTTATGATACTATCTACCATCTCTGTAATATCAGTACCTATATTTATTCTCTCAGATACCTTGCCACTAAATCCACCTAAGACATTATCTATATTTGACTTGAAACTTATATATCTATCCATTACAAGTCCTCTATTTAATAGTAAAAGTCTAACAGTGTCTATCGCTTTTTTATTTGCTGTATCAGAAAAGCATACTTTAGCTTTTCCATCCTCTACATCAAATAAAACAGCGCTGTTTTGTCTTAAAATATCTGGTGAAATATATTCATCTATTTTTACTCTTACATCACTTGCAGAAATTAGCATAGTTTTTTCTCCAAATATTTCACCAATCGCATCAAGTAATCGTTTTTCATCACAAAGTTTCAAATCATGAATTATATCTCCTAATTTTTCTCTAGGGTGATTTTTTTGATAATCCAATGCTGTTTGAATTTGATCTTCCCTTACTACTCCTTTTTTTACTAGCTCTATTCCAATAGGTTGTCTTCTCTTTACATCCATTTTATCTTCCTCCAATCTTTAGTATTCTTATATAATGACATTATTATTTGTAAATTCGTTGTTTTCTATTACATAAGTAGTAACTTTTTGATAATCTCCAATTTTTAAGTTTATTGTAATTTTATTACCATCGTTCACTGTAATAGAAGCATTATTTACATTCTCGCATATTTTCACTTTGTTTCTATACAGCGCATTATTTTGTATAGAATACTGTATTTCTTCACCATTTAATGCTAAAATTATATAGTTATCTTTATAATCCTCTATTTCAATATTATCTTTCTTTATATCATTTAAAAAAAACATATTAAACTTTGAGTATGCAACTGCGCTTTCTGATTCAGTGTCAAAATCATTTACATTTTTATAAAATGAGGCTGTAATATTTGAAATTGCTGCTACAACAAATATCATTAATAAAACATATATAATTAATGATAACATTGTTATGCCATTTTCTTTTTTCATGTATAATCCCTCCCATTACGCAAATTTACTAGCTTGTTCTTATTTTCAATCTAGACATTTCAACCTTTTCTGTATTTTTCCTAGAGACAGGATATGTTATTTTTAGATTTATAATTTTTATGACATCTTGTCCATTATAATCGTCTATTTTTAATTCTATATTATACGTTCCAATAGTTCCTGTAATAGTTTCTGTTCCATTATTGCCTGTTATATTATTTAGCTCAAAATTGTTAAAAGATTCAATTTCAAATAATTCTCCTGATATTGAGTTAACATCACTATAATCTAACTCACCTATATGTTCAAATATATCTACAGCATAGTTTACTGCAACTGCAGTCCTCTTAGCTTCTGTAGATGATAAATACATATTATATGAAATTGATGTCATAATCACTGCAAAAATGATTACTACAATCATTGCAAGTGTTAGATCCACTGATGTAAATCCTTTTTTATCTTTCAGTTTAATCTTCATCTTATCACCCAATTACATAGAAAATTAATTATTATTATAATCATTATATTTGACACGCAAAGATGTAATCCCATTGGTAACCCTTTATTCTGTTTTTTGATTTTTACTTTTAGTTTCATAATTAGTGCGTCAATAGATATCCATAGTAAAGTAGCTATTATAGTAAAGTATGTTGCTATTCTTCCAGAAATAGTTGTCATACAAAGTATTAGCATTAAGCATTCAATTGCATAACTCTGTTTATATTTCTTTTGAAGAAAAAAAGTATCAATCAATAGAAGTACAACTGTTGAAGCTAAATATATAATATATGTATTTATAGTACAAGCATTTTGTATACATGCATATGTCATATAGCATAAGGAAATAATAATTGTATATACAAGTACTGATTTTTCAATTTTTATGCTTTCTTTATCAATTCCTGCTATTATAAATAAGCCTGCAATATATAAGATATTTATCACAAAATAGATTATAGCATTCATACTTATGCTAAATAAATTTGCTTTAAATGATAAAGCAAATAGCAAAAATACAATGCCTGAAAATACTTCTAATAATAAATATCTTATTCTTATCTTTTGTCCACAATAAGCACATTTTCCTCCAAGTGCAATGTAACTTACTATTGGAATTAAATCTTTAAATGCTAATTTGTGTTTGCAATTTGGACAAAAAGAATGCTTATATACAATATTTTCTCCGAAGTGGAATTCTATAAACTGCAAGAGTAAAAAAACTACCAAATAATGTTCCTATTACAAAAATTAACGTATATACTATTGCTTCCATTTTTGTTTTTTTACTCCTTTTTTCTTTTTTAAAATTTTAGGCATATACATATGCATATGTATATGCCTTTGATGTAACTTCTAATCAATCTTGATTGTATGTTTCTATAATCATTTGTTATTTTGTGCCATTATTCTTATAGAATGTGCCACCATTTGATGTTTTTGTATCACCTGTATTAGTTGTGTCGTTTTCATCATTTGTTCCATTCCCTGTATTTCCACCCGTAGGAGCTGCTACATACGTTGAAAATGGATTTGCTTTACCTGCTTTATATGTGTTTGTTTTTTTATAATTGTTTAGGTCTGATGATGTGATTTCATATGTTACTAGTACAGTTTCCTCCTTTGTTATTTGTTCATTAAGCTCTGATTGAATAGCCTGTGATGTACTATACTCTGCCACGGTAGGTATTGTTTTGTTAGTTGGAATATAATCATAGAAAAGTACTCCTAAAGCTAATATTACTGCAAGCAATAATAAAATTATAATGATAATTTCTTTTATTATTGATTTGACCATTTATATCCCTCCTTTTTTCTTGTGAATTCTTTGTTATTTAATTAGTAGTTGTTCTAGAAGCATTCTTTAAAGAGTCTTCATCAATTGAAATATTTCTTATTACAAATGTAGTTTGAAGCTTTGATGCATCAGATGTCGATGGTGACATTGTAAAGTCTTCTATTTTAAATCCTAATTTTGAATCATTTTCTATTGCATATATGAAATCTGAAATAGCTATATATTCACCTATTGCAGTAAATGAAATATTATATAATCCTTTTACACTTCCTGATGAAACATTTGCCTGCATTACAACACTATTTTTAGTTGCATATAGGCCAATTTTTGTCCATAAAAAACCTATTTCATATTTTTCCTTCTGGTTAGCCGCTTTAATTTCTTCTTCAGTACTATATCTTATTGTATCTTGATATTTTTCTTTTGCAGTCTGTAATTTTTTAAAGCTTGCATCTAAATCTGAGTTTGCTGATACATAGTCTTTTTCTATTACAGTATTTAAATTTTCAATGTCTTTATCAAGGTTCTCATTTTCCTCTATAATACCACTTATAGATGAAATTTGAAAACTTCCCATGCTTATTCCTGCTGCAGCCATTACTATAAATATAGCAATTAGAATTACAATTAAAGCTGATATTAAAATTCTTCTCATGGCAACTCTCCTTCTATTGTAACTGTAACTATGCCGTTTTGCTTTTGTGATGTATCAGATACAACATTTGCAAGTATACCGTCTTGATTTAATTTAGCTATAAATATTCCAAGACCTTCATATTTATCTGATTGTGCTACAATTGTTATTTTTGTTTCTGAATTTGTTATCGATTTTAATTGAACATTAGTAGGTATCACATACATTATTTGATTTAGCAAGTTAGGAATTGCAAATTTAAGTCTTCTATTCTCGTTTTGTATCTTGCTATTTTCCTCAAGTGTTTGTATCAAAGTGTTGTAATCGTTTGTCTTTTGGTTCAATTTTGTTTTATCTGCGTTAATTGCAGCGATTTGTGTACGAACGTTAGAAAGAGCATTTTCAGTCTCTTTTCTTTTATCTTTTATCTGCCCCAAAATAACGCTTGAAAATATTCCATATACTATTATAAATAATAATACACTTATTGCTCCTCTTATAAGTCTTCTTTCTATAGTAGTTAGAGCATCTCTAAAATCAAATTTCATTTCTGGTAGATCAATTTTTTTCTTTTCTTTTCCAGATTTTGATGATCCTATTTCTTTTGTCATCCAATCTGGAAGCTTATCCATTAGAGTTGCTTTTTTGAAATTTATGCCCTTTAGTCCTTCGCCAAGTCCTTGCATTGCAAGAGCGATAGCAGAGTTAACTTCAATGTAGTCTTTTATATTTATTTCTGTTCCAACCAAGCGCACAAAATATGGTCTTAATATTTCGCATTTTGCGTCATCTAGATACTCTTGGAAATAAATATCAATATTATTAATTACAGATGCCGTTCCTGTAATATATACATTGCTTATTTTTTCTGTACTACCATCTATAATAGCCTTTACTTGTCCAACTATGTTATATAATGTAGGCATAATATCGTCTAAATAGATATTTTCTTCATACTGGAGTTCTTTGCCTTCAGATGTATATATTGTAGAATTTTTGCATATCTCATAAGCTTTGGCATAAGAGTTTTCTTTTGCATTTATCCTATCTAAAATTTCTTTTGTTCCAGCATCAATTTTTGTTACATCATATATTTTTTTGTCTATTATGGTAGTTACGGTTGTTTCGTCTTCTATGTTTACTATTGCAATGTTATCAGATTGACTATTATTAACTTCAAGAAGATTTGAGATATTTAACGCTACAGGTGAAATGCTTGTTAATTTATATTTTTCAAGTAAGCTTGCCTTTTTTGCTATTTCTCCCTTATTTACAGAAATATGAATTGCTTTAATCTTTTCTTTATTTTCTAAATCATTTACAAGCACATATCTTGTGTCAAAGACGTCGACATTTTGTTCCTTTTCAAAGCATAAAGATTCAAATTCAGTTTTTATATAGCTGTGAATATCTTTTTTATTTAAAAGATTGAAAACATAAAAATAATTGTAATTTTCATTAGCTGTATTTATGCTAATAGGAGTTCTGTAGCTATACGTTTCCTCTATGACTTGCTGTATTGCTTCATTTAATTTGTCATAGAATTTAATGCCAAAAGAATCAATCTTGATGACATCATTATCTTTTGACACTTTGGCATATTTAATTATGTTTTCTTCTATATATAATCCTAAGCAGCTAGCCATATTCTTCTCCTTTGTATATTTTTTTATTATTTTTATATATTTAGCATTTTGTATGTTTTAATACTTGTAATTTTTATGTTTTTTTCATCTTTTTTCCAATTTTTTATACCTTCATATTACGTATATATTTTATCGTTTTTTTTACAAAAGTCAATATTTTTTACACAAATGTAATATAATTGTAATATAATTGTAATATTTTGAAATATTATAAAAATAATAAACTAACTATTCTGTTAAACTAAAAAGGAGCTTTCGTATTAAAAAGCTCCTGCATTTGTTTACTTTATCTTTATAATCAAATTACTTCTTCTTAGTTGTTCTTCTCTTCTTAGGTTTATTTTCATCACTTCCTGGTTTGTTCCATGAAATATACTCACACCCTTTATCGGGATTATTTTCACATATATAAAATTTTCTACCTTTTTTACTCTTTCTTACTTGAACCTTTCCTCCACAATTTGGGCATGGTTCTTTAATTGTTTCGACAAGTGGTTTTGCATTTTTGCATTCTGGATATCCAGGGCACGCTAAAAATTTTCCAAATCTTCCATATTTTATAACCATCATTCTTCCACACTTGTCACATGGCACATCTGAAACTTCCTCTTCAAGCTTAACGTGTTCAAGTTCATTTTGAGCTTTGTCTAATTCTTTTGAAAATGGTTTATAAAATTCTCTTATTGTTTTTTTCCACTCTTCTTTTCCTTCTGCGATACTGTCAAAGTTTTTTTCTATTTCAGCTGTGAAATCCACATTCATTATATCTTCAAAATAATTAGCTAAAAGTCCATTAACAACTTTTCCAAGTTCTGTTGGAACTAGTTGTTTTTGCTCTTTTTCAATATATCTTCTTTCGAGTATGGTCGTAATAGTTGGAGAATAAGTACTTGGTCTTCCTATCCCATTTTCCTCTAAAGTTTTTACTAAACTTGCTTCTGTATATCTAGCTGGTGGTTCAGTAAAGCTTTGTTTTGGTTCTATTTTTTTCTTATTCAGCTCTTCTCCTACTTCAAGTTCTGGTATCGCTTCGTCGTTTTCGTCATCTCCCTCAAAATATACAATCATAAAGCCTTTGAAATTTAGTTTTTGACCATTTGCTTTAAAGTTATACTCTCCAGAATCTATGTCAACAGAAACTGTATCAAAAGTTGCTGTGCTCATTTGACTTGCGATAAATCTATTGTATATCAATTTATACAATTTATACTGGTCATTTGTTAAACTATTTTTTATACTTTCAGGTGTAAGTTCTATATATGAAGGCCTTATTGCTTCATGGGCATCTTGAGAATCAGCTTTTGTTTTATAATATCTATTCTCATAGTAGTTTTTTCCATATACTTCCTCTATATGCTTTTTAGCAGCACTTCTTGCAACTTCGGAAATTCTTGTAGAATCAGTTCTCATATATGTTATAAGTCCAGTATGTCCTCTTTCTTCTATCTTCACACCCTCATAAAGTCCTTGCGCAACAGACATTGTTTTCTTTAAGCTAAAGCCAAGTTTTCTTGAAGCTTCTTGTTGCATAGTACTTGTTGTAAAAGGTGGTGCAGGATTTCTCTTCTTTTGGCTCTTTTTTATGTCCTTTACAACAAATTTTTCTTGATTTATAACCTTTAAAATTTCATCCACTTGTCCTTTATTTTTAAGTTCAAGTTTTTTACCATTTTTTCCAATAAATTTTGCTTCAAATTCATTATCTGTTTTTTTATCGGATAATTTTGCATAAATATTCCAATACTCTTCAGGAATGAACTTTTCTATTTCTTCTTCTCTATCTACTATAAGTTTTACTGCAACTGATTGAACTCGTCCTGCAGATAGTCCTTTTCTAACTTTTTTCCAAAGAAGTAGGCTTATTTGATATCCAACTATTCTATCTAGAACTCTTCTTGCTTGTTGTGCATCTATAAGGTTTTTATCAAGTTTTCTTGGATTTTTTATTGATTCTTGAACAGTTCCTTTTGTGATTTCATTAAATGTAACCCTGTTCTTTTCATTTTCATCAAGTTCAAGTATATGTGCTAAATGCCATGCAATAGCTTCCCCTTCACGGTCAGGGTCGGTTGCAAGATATACTTTTTTTGCTTTTGAAGCTTCTTTTTTTAAGGATTTTATAAGTTCTCCTTTTCCTCTAATATTTATATATTCTGGTTCAAAATCATTTTGGATGTTTACACCAAGCTTTGACTTTGGAAGATCCCTTATGTGTCCCATAGATGCTATAACTTTAGTATTTCCTCCAAGGAATTTTTTTATTGTATTAGCCTTAGCTGGTGATTCCACTATTATTAATTTATCTGCCACTTTATCTTTGCCTCCATTTCTTTTGCTATTTTACATTAAATTAAAATATATGTCAAATGTTTTTAACTAACTAAATTTTTAATTTCTTCATAAATTCTATCTTCTACATTATCAATTGCAATTTTTCTAGCATTTTCTCCCATTGTTTTTAGGATATCCTTTTCAAGCATTTGCTCTATAAGAAAATTCAAATCCTCTGCATTTAAATCATCATTTTTTATTATTCTTGCAGCATCAACCTTCTCAAGTACTTCTGCATTATATTGTTGATGATTATGTGAGACATTTGGAAGAGGTATAAATATTGCTGGCTTACCATATTTTGTAACTTCTGTTACAGTAGTCGCACCGCTTCTACAAACTAAAACATCCGATGCACTCATTACTTCCGGCATATTATATATATATGGAACAACTCTTATTCCATCTAAATTCTCTATATCTAGTCCTCTCTGTTTTAATTCTTGTTTTACAACATCATATTGTTTTTGTCCTGAAACTAATATAATTTGATATAGCTTGTTTAATTTTTTCTCAGCCAATTCAACTATTGTCTCATTAATTCTTTTTGCACCTTGACTTCCTCCAAATACAAGTACTGTTGGTTTTGCAGGATTAAGGTTGTACTTCTCTATTTCATTTACTTTGTCATTTAAGCTTAATTCTTTTTTTAGCGTCCTTGTAGGTGTTCCAGTTAATACAACTTTTTTTGCATTTGGAATTCTATCTATAGCATCTTGAAAGCTAACCATAATAACATCTGTATATTTAGTAAGCATCTTCACTGCTTTTCCTGGAAATGCGTTACTTTCATGTAACATTGTAGGTATTTTTTGTTTATGTGCTGCTAATATGACTGCTCCACAAATATACCCTCCTGTCCCAATAACAACATCAGGCTTAAACTCTTTTACTATTTTTTTTGCTTGAGATAAGCCTTTTATAGTTTTGATAATTTTCTTTAAATTATCAATGCTTATTTTTTTGCTTAAACCATATGCATCAATAGTTTTTAGCTCATATCCAGCTCTTGGAACCAAGTCTTTTTCCAGCCCTCTTTCAGTTCCAATGAATATGATTTCAGAATTTTTATTTTCTTCTTTTATTTTATTTGCTATCGCAAGACCGCGGATTAATATGCCCCGCTGTTCCTGCAGCTGCTATTATAACTCTCATCCAATTATTGCTCCTTTTATATATTTATACTAAAGTAGCCAAACGCAGGAGTTTTGTTTTCAAAAAATTCGAAAAATAAGGAATTGAGAATCAATGAATTAGAAATTCTTAATGTTTGAAACGGAAATGGTTGTCACACGAGCTTGCTCGGGTTGACAAAAGGGAGCCGTGTTGAACATTTAGAATTTCTATGAAGAAGATTCGATTTCATCATTTTGAAAATTTTTTAAAACAAAATCTCCGACAAGATTTGGCGGATTTTTATGTTTAAATTTTCTTAGTTTGTCTTGAAATATTCAGTAATACGCCGCACAGAGCATAAAAGTATCAAAAGCGATGTTCCTCCATAACTAAAAAATGGAAGTGGCATACCTGTATTTGGCATAGAAGACGTAACAACCGCAATATTAATAAGCGCTTGAATTCCAACTATTGAAGTAATGCCTGTTGCTAGCAAACTTCCAAACATATCTGGAGCCTTCATAGCAATAAGTATTCCTCTCCATACAAATATTGCAAATAATGTGATAACAACTATGCATCCGTACAAAACCTAGTTCCTCTGCAATTACCGCAAAGATAAAATCATTATGTGGCTCTGGTAGATACAAATACTTCTGTGTACTATTTCCTAGTCCCACTCCAAAAATTCCTCCAGAGCCTATTGCATAAAGGCTTTGAATAATTTGCCATCCTGTCCCTGTTGGATCAGACCATGGATTTGTAAAAGCTGTAAGTCTTGCAAGTCTATACTTACCAAATTCAGTTGCTTTTGCAAGTATATATAAAAGAGCAGCTCCACCTCCTGCTGCAACGCTTCCAAATGTCAAGAAATATTTTAACTTACTTCCTGCCATAATCATCATTACAGAAACAATCAAAATTATTAATATCGTTGCACTTAAATGTGATTGCAATAGAATAAGTATTCCAACTATTGGAATTAAAAATAATAAAGGTCTAAAAAATCCTTCCCAGAGTTTTCCTAGTTTATCTCTATTATTAGTTAAATATGTTGCATAAAAAACTACAAGTCCAATTTTTGCAATTTCAGATGGTTGAAATGTTGTAAACTTAAGATTTATCCATCTTGTTGCGCCACCAGCTGCTTTTCCTAGTCCAGGAATAGCAACAGCTGCGAGTAGCATTATCGAGCCAACATATGCTACTTTGTCAAGCTTTTTATAATTTCTATAATCATATCTAGAAATTATTAACATAAGAATTAAGCCGTGCAATTGCAGAAAATCCTTGTGTCATAACATATTTATAGCTATTGCCACTTTCTGCAAGAGCTGATGGTGAACTTGCTGAAAGTACCATTACAACTCCTAGTGAGAGCATAATAAGAACAGTTATGACCAGTATAAAGTCAACTGGTTTTTGTTTTGATTGAGAATTATTTTCTTTTCTATTTGCCAAAATTCTTCTCCTTTATTATTTTTAAGTATAAAATAGCCAAACGCAGGAGTTTTGTTATCAAAAATTTGAAAAAATGAGGAATTGAGAATCAATGAGTTAGAAATTCTTAATATTCCAAATGGAAATGGTTGTCACACGAGCTTGCTCGGGTTGACAAAGGGAGCCGTGTTGAATATTTAGAATTTCTACGAAGAAGATTCGATTTCATCATTTTGAAAATTTTTTAAAACAAAAACTCCGATGAGATTTGGCGGAAATTTTCACTTTAATTAAACTAGTGCTATTGCAATTATGCAGAAAACAAGCGTAATCACGCTAAATACTGACACGATCTTGCCTTCTTTCCATCCTGAAAGTTCAAAATGGTGGTGTATAGGTGTCATTTTAAATATCCTATTTCCAGTTTTTTTAAAATACATAACTTGAAGTATTACCGAAATAGTTTCAAGAACAGGTATTATTGCAACCACTAAAAGAATTAGTGGCATTTTTAGATATAACGCCATTACAACTATTGCTCCTCCAAGTAAGAGTGAGCCAGTATCTCCCATAAATATCTTTGCCGGATGTAAATTGAATATCAAAAATCCGAGACATGCTCCACAAAGAATAAGTCCAAGTGTTGCTATTTCATATATCTGATATTTCATTGCAATTACAGAAAGACATGCAACTATTATCATTGATATGCTTGTAGCCAAGCCATCTATTCCATCAGTTAAATTGACTGCATTTGTCGTACCAAGCATCACAAATATTACAAATGGTAAATATAATATAACAGGAAAATTTATCATTACTTTAAATCCTGGTATAAAAGTATCTGTTCCTATACCGCTTCTAATCAAAAACAATGCATATATTACAGAAATTGCAAGTAGTCCGAAGCATCTTATATGCTGGCTTTAATCCTTCTGTATCTCTTAAGATTAATTTTTTGTAATCATCTACAAGTCCCACAACGCCAAATCCTATAATTATCAAAGTAAGTGGTAGTAATTCTTTATTCGTGCTGTACATAATACAAGAAGCAATTATTAAAGTTATTGCAATAATAATTCCTCCCATAGTAGGAGTTCCTTGCTTTATCAAGTGTGATCTTGGTCCAAAGTCTCTTTCAATTTGTCCGGACTTTAAACCTTTTTAACATTGGCAAAACAAATAATGCTACTATGATTGAGATTATAAAACTTGTTAAAACAATTTTTATCTCGGATTCCATACATTATTTCTCCATTCCATTAATTATTTCTTTTATAATGGCTCTTTCATCAAAAGGATAAGTTTTGCCATTTATTTCTTGATATTGTTCATGTCCTTTTCCTGCAAGTACTATAATGTCTCTCTTATTTGCCATTTCAATAGCTTTCTTTATAGCTTCTTTTCTATCTACTATACATTCATATTTTGCGTTTGTCTTTTTTATTCCAGCCTCTATCTCTTTTATTATTTCTTCTGGTTTTTCACTTCTTGGATTATCAGAAGTTATTATTGTATAATCCGCAATTCTTCCTGAAATTTCGCCCATAATTGGACGTTTTCCTGTGTCTCTATCTCCTCCACATCCAAATACACAGATTACTCTACCAGTAGTATATTCTGCAGTTGCAGATAGAATATTTTGTAAGCTTTCTGGAGAATGAGCATAATCTACCATTATAGTCAAATCTTTTTTGTTATCAACAAGTTCCGATCTTCCTGGAACTCTAACCTCTTCTAACGCTTCTTTTATTGTCTCGGTTCCAACGTTTAACTTTTGACATACACTTATTGCGGCAAGCGAATTGTACACACTAAATCTTCCTGGTATTCCACATTTTACTCTTTCATTTTTCATACCAAGTTTTACTCTAAAATCAGCATAAGAATTTGTAATTGTAATATCTTTTGCAAGTAAGTCAGCAGCATTGTCTATACCATAAGTTTTTGTTTCGCATTTATGCATTTTTACAAGTTTGCAACCATATAAGTCATCTGTATTTACATATGCCATTTTACACATGTCAAATAATTTAGTTTTAGATTCAAAGTAATCTTCCATGCTTGGATGTTCTTTTGGGCTAATATGATCTTCTGAAAAGTTTGTAAATACACCTATATCAAATTCGCATCCAAATACTCTATCATATTTTAAGCTTTGAGATGAAACCTCCATAACGCAAACTTCTACACCCTGGTTTACCATTTCTGCAAAAGTTCTTTGAAGTTCTATACTTTCAGGAGTCGTTCTTGCAGAATCTCCAATCCTTTTACCATTTATATATGTTGCAATAGTGCCAATTAGTCCAACTTTCTTTCCTTCTTTTTCAAGCATATGTTTAATCATAAAAGTCGTTGTAGTTTTTCCTTTTGTTCCAGTAACTCCAATAAGTACAAATTTTTTTGAAGGGTTGTCATAGAAATTACAACTAACTTGTGCTAATGCTTTTCTTGTATCAGGTACCATAAGTATTGTTATATCGTCATTTTTTATTATATCTTTAATGTCAGAACCTTCTTGTACCATGACTACTTTTGCACCTTTTTCTATAACATCTTTTAAATATTTATGCCCATCTGTTTCAAAGCCTTTTACTGCAATGAACATAGAATTTTTTTCTACTTTTCTAGAATCGTTTGCAATACTAGGTATGTCTATATCTAGATTTCCCTTTGCTTTGATGCCTTCTATCCCTTGCAAAATCCTCTTTAATTCCATGAAGATACCCCCTATTTATATTTATGTAACTATCATTAATTTTATTTATACTTTCACAACAAACATTATATAATTAAATTTCATTTTTGTACAGTCTAAATTGAAAAATATCATAAAAAAAATGCGGATTTTAATCCGCATTCTTTATGCAACCATCATTACTATTACAGCAATTAGGTTATTTACAAAATGAATTATAATGTTATTCCACATATTATCAGATTTTGCATAGATGTATGCAAGACATCCTCCCATAAGTGCATATGGAATTGTTTGCATAACTGTCGCAACAAACGTCGTCTCAACTCCAAGTGTATGTGTTAGTCCAAATAAAATTCCTGACACTATCACAAATAGCCAATTATCCTTACTTATCCATCTTCTAAGAATTCACAGTCTTCGCTTTATATATTTATTTCACACACTATATATCCTCCTTTATCTTGAGTTATACCTTCTTTTGGTGTTTGTTCTGTAATTATCGCTTTTGATTTATCATAACTTTCTGGTTCGTTGTTTATTTTTATATCAAGCTGAATTTCTTGAAGCAGTTTTTTTGCATCTTTTACACTCATTCCGTTCAACATTTGGAACCGAAACTTTTTCCTTCTCCGCTTGCTTTTCAGTCTCCAGATAAGGAAGTACTTCACTCAAAATTTTTCCTGCAACAGGTGCTGCAACAGCTCCTCCTTGGTGTCCTCCTTCTCCTGTTGGATTATATAGAACGACAAGTATAACAATTTCAGGGTCATCTGTTGGTGATAGTCCCATAAATGATGTAACATATTTATTTGTATGAACTCCATCCTCAGAAGTTCCTGTTTTTCCACCTATTGTATACCCTTCTACTTTTGCATTTTTTCCTGTACCTTCTGCCACAACAGATTTCATCATATCTCTTACTTTACTTGCTGTATCAGCTGAAATAACATTATTTTTTATAACCGGTTGTATATCTGTTCTTTCACCTGTTTCTGGATTTATTCTTGCAGTAACAAATCTTGGAGTTACTAAGTTTCCACCATTAGCAATCGCTGATATAGCAGTAATTAATTGTATAGGCGTTATCTCAAATCTTTGCCCAAATGATAAGGTTGCAAGTTCAACCGGTCCTACTTTTTCCTCTGCTAAAAAAATACTTCCCGCTTCTCCTGGAATATCTATTCCTGTTTTATACAAAAGTCCAAATTTTCTTAAATATTCATAATATGTTTTAACGCCCACTTTTTGTCCAAGTCCTATAAATACTGGGTTACATGAATTCATAAGTGCCTGTCTTAAGGATTCTGCCCCATGTGGTCTATAATATCTCCAACATTTTATATATGTTCCAGCAATATCAATCCCACCAGTACATGCAAACTGTCCTGCCTTATCTGTATCTGTTACTATTTTCTCCTCTAATGCAATTGATGTCGTAATTAGTTTAAAAGTTGAGCCTGGTTCATATGTATCTGTTATAGCTTTATTTCTCCACATTTGCTGTAAATATATATTTTTATCTGTTTGGCTAAGAGTATCCCATATTTGTGATACTTCTTCTGTTTTTACTGTAAAAGGATCATTTAAATCATATTCAGGATATGTTACTTGTGCCAAAATATCACCTGTTTTTGGCTGCATTATTATTACTGTACCCCCATCTGTACATACATTGTCTATACATGCCTCTTCTAAATATTTTGTTACTATAGATTGAATATTTGCATCTATACTAAGTACTAAACTATCTCCAGGAATCCCCGGTATGTATTCTTCCTCTCCTGTTCCAATTACACTACCTGAAGCATCTGATGTACGCGTTATTTTTCCTTGAACTCCGCTTAGTTTATCATTGTATTTTGCCTCAATTCCACCTAGTCCCTGATTATCTGCACCAGTAAATCCAATTATATGTGAAGCTAAATTGCCATATGGATAGTACCTTTTTGTATCCTCATCTATATTTATGCCTGAAGAAATACCTGTATCATTCATCCATTTTCTTAATTCATCTGTCTTTTCTTTCTCTATTTTTTTCACTATTGTTTCTATTGATGTTTTTTTACTTACTTTTTTTAATACCTTTTCATAGTCAAGTTCAAAAATTTCAGATAAAGCCCTGGCAACTTTTTCCTTATTTTCCTTAGAAATATTCGTTGGATTTACTGTTACAGTTTCTACACTTGCGCTTGTTGCCAAAATAACTCCATTTCTATCAAAAATCGTACCACGGCTTGGATTTATTTTTCTATCTAGTGTTTGCTGTACATATGCTAGAGTTTTAAGTTCTTCTCCTTGAATAAATTGTATATATCCTATTCTTATAGTAAGTAATAAAAGTAGTCCTACACATATAAATAGAGCATTTCTCATTCTTTTTTTTATACTTAAACTTGCCAAATTCTTCACCAAACCTTTCATATTATTATATTAAATTAATATAGGATTATGAATTCTCGCAAAACACTTTACATAATTTGACTTTTGGATGATAATTTGGTAAAATATATTTATATAAGTAATCACTTTCTTTTTATTCACTAAATTGTGAGAGAAATTAGAAATTCTCACTTT
>ODAI013721300.1_pt1 | contig 17061 bp, 14 predicted proteins | sample 1539321 | NCBI WGS metagenome assembly ODAI01 (sample SAMN02144231, study PRJEB22623) | gut metagenome | biome: sheep rumen | host: Ovis aries | place: New Zealand | reverse complement strand
CTGGGTGCGCGCCTCTATGGCGTCCCGCGTCGTTCCGGGGATTGCGGTGACGATTGCCCGGTCCTCCCCGAGAAGCGCGTTGAGCAGGCTGCTCTTGCCGGCGTTGGGCCGCCCGCAGAACGCCACGCGAAGGCCTTCGTCCTCCATTCTTCCGCTGCGGGGATCGATGGAGGTACGAAGGCGCTCTTCCAGCGCCCGGCACCGGGTGAGCAGCGCGTCCCGGGTTTCCCCTTCTTCCACCTCGTCCGGAAAGTCGATCGCGGCGGACAGGGCGGCCAGCATCGCGGTGATGTCCTCGCGCGCGGCTTTTATAAAGGAAGAAACGCCCCCCTCCATCTGCCGCACGGCGCTGTGCATCGCCCGTTCGCTGTCCGCGCGGATCATGCGCATGATAGCTTCCGCCTGGGAGAGGTCGATGCGCCCCAGCGCGAAGGCGCGGTAGGTGAACTCCCCGGGCTCGGCAGGCCGGGCGCCGTACCGCAGCAGAATGCGGAGGATGCGGGAACACAGCGCCTGTGAGCCGTGGCAGTGGATTTCGGCGACATCCTGGCGCGTATAGCTTCTGGGGCCGGGCATCAGCACGGCCATCGCTTCGTCAGCGGTCTTGCCGCCGTCCATCACCCTGCCGTAGGTCAGCATGCGCGGGACGAGAGCGCCGCCCACGGGTAAAAAGACCTTACCCAGGATTTCCCCCGCGCGCGGCCCGCTCATGCGGAGGATGGCGATGCCGCCTTCTCCCGGCGGGGTCGCCTGTGCGCAGATCGTATCTTCAAGATTGTGCATACACCGCATCTCCTCTCCAACGGATAGATTATACCACAATTGCCCGCTCTTGCCATACGGATGAAAACCATGTACAATGGTGCGGAATTTCAAAGCGCACGCCCGTTTGGAGGAAGAAGCATGAACAATCCGCAACTGGTCCTCATCGTCGACTTTGGCGCGCAGTATACGCAGCTCATCGCCCGCCGCGTGCGGGAGGCGCACGTCTACTGCGAGGTGGTTCCTTATTTCACGCCCCTTGACGAAATCGCAGGGCGGCATCCCATCGGCATCATCCTCTCCGGAGGTCCGGCATCCGTGCTGGATGAGGACGCGCCGCGCGTCGATCCCGGCCTCTATGCGCTGGGCGTACCGGTGCTCGGCATCTGCTACGGCATGCAGCTGACGGCGCACCTGCTGGGCGGCACGGTGGAGCGCGCCGGGCAGCGGGAGTACGGGCCCGTACCGGTCCGCTTTGACACCCGCTGTCCGCTGTTCGCGGATATGCCGGAGGAATCCGTCTGCTGGATGAGCCACACCTATCACGTGACGCAGGCGCCGCAGGGATTCATTTCCACAGCCCGGAGCGACAACTGCGCCTTCTGCGCGATGGCGGACGAAGAGCGCCGCCTCTACGCGGTTCAGTTCCATCCCGAGGTGACCCATACGCAGTACGGGCGGCAGCTGCTCTCAAACTTCCTGACCCGCATCTGCGGCGCTGCGGGAGACTGGACGATGAGCACCTTTATCGACCGCGCGGTCGAAGCCATCCGCCAAAGGGTGGGAGAAGAAGACCACGTGCTCCTCGGCCTCTCCGGCGGCGTGGATTCTTCCGTCGCCGCGGCGCTGATCGCCAGGGCGATCGGCAGCCGGCTGACCTGCGTGTATGTGGACCATGGCTTTATGCGCGCAGGCGAAACCGAGACGGTGAAGGACGTGTTTACGAGGATCTTCCCCGTCAACCTGGTCACAGTGGATGCGGGAGAGCGCTTTCTCGGCCGCCTGAAGGGGATCTGCGACCCGGAGGAGAAGCGCAAGCGCATCGGCTCGGAGTTCGTCGCCTGCTTTGCGGACGAAGCCCGGCGGCTGGAGAACGTGCGCTTCCTCGCGCAGGGCACCATCTACCCGGACGTGATCGAATCCGGCTCCGTAAAGGGGAGCGCCGTCATCAAGTCCCATCACAACGTCGGCGGTCTCCCGGACGACGTCGCATCCCGCTTTACCGGCGGCCTCGTGGAGCCGCTGCGCATGCTCTTCAAGGACGAGGTGCGCAGCCTCGGCGAGGCGCTGGGCCTGCCGGAGGAACTCGTCTGGCGCCAGCCGTTCCCGGGCCCTGGGCTCGCGATCCGCGTCATGGGCGAGGTGACAGCGGACAAGCTGGCGGTTGTGCGCGCGTCGGATGCCATCCTGCGCGAGGAGATCGCCGCGGCCGGGCTTACGCGCAGCGTCAGCCAGTACTTCACGGTCCTCACCGACACGCTCAGCGTCGGCGTGATGGGCGACGAGCGCACGCGCGAAAACGTGCTGGCGCTGCGCGCCGTGACGACAGACGACTTTATGACGGTCGACTGGGCGCGCCTCCCCTGGGAACTCCTCTCCCGCATCAGCGAGCGCATCGTCAACGAAGTGCCGCACGTCAACCGCATCGTCTACGACATCACGACCAAGCCGCCGGCAACGGTGGAGTGGGAGTGACCTGAAAAAGCCAATCAGGACATGCCGGACTGCAGCGGCCCTATACTGAGAATGTCGGAGGAGGCCACATGAAGACACTGTATCTGGAATGCGCCATGGGCGCGGCGGGCGACATGCTGATGGCCGCACTGCTGGAGCTTGTGCCGGATCCTGCGGCATTTCTGCAGCGGATGAACGCGCTGGGCATACCGGGCGTGCACCTTGAAGCGGAGAAGGCCGCCAAATGCGGCATTACGGGTACACATGTCCGGGTGACGGTGCACGGCGAAGAGGAGCACTCCGAGGACGTGCACCATCATGAAGACGGCGGCGCGCATCATCATGAACATGCGAATGGACACAACCACGCGCATACTTTTACCCACGTCCACGATGCGCACGGGCATTCTCATCACGCACACGCCTCCGTTTCGGAGATTGAGGCTGTCATCGCCTCCCTGCCGGTCTCCGAAAAAGTGAGGGCTGACGCCCGGGCGGTTTACGCGTTGATCGCGGAGGCAGAGAGCCGGGTGCACGGCCGGCCCGTCAGCGACATCCACTTTCACGAGGTCGGCACGATGGATGCCGTGGCGGACGTAGTCGGCGTCTGTCTGCTGATGGAGCAGATCGGCGCGGACGAGGTCCTGGCCTCCCCGGTGCACGTGGGATGCGGCCAGGTCCGCTGCATGCACGGCATCCTGCCGGTGCCCGCGCCCGCCACGTCCCAGATCCTGCGGGGCGTTCCCATCTACGGCGGACGGATAGAGGGTGAGCTTTGCACGCCCACCGGCGCGGCGCTGCTGCGGCACTTCGTCTCCCGCTTCGGGGACAGGCCCGTCATGCGCACCGAAGCCGTCGGCTGCGGCATGGGGCAAAAGGACTTCGAGCAGGCCAACTGCCTGCGGGCGTTTTTAGGGGAAACCGAAAGCCGCCGCGAGGAAATCACGCGGTTGGAATGCAATCTGGACGACATGACCGGAGAAGACGTCGGCTTCGCCATGGAACAGCTCTTCCGGGAAGGCGCGAGGGACGTCTACACGCAGGCCGTCGGCATGAAAAAATCGCGGCCCGGCCTGCTCCTTTGCGTCATCTGCCTGCCGGAGGACGCGGACCGTCTGGCCGCCGTCATCATGAAGCATACGACCACGCTGGGCATCCGCCGGCAGGACCTGAGCCGTTACGTGCTGGAGCGCAGCACCCGGACCGTGGAGACGGCGTACGGCCCCGTCCGGATCAAGACAGCGTCGGGGATGGGCGTCCGGCGGCAAAAGGCGGAATACGAGGACCTTTCGGCGCTGGCGCAGGCCAACGGCGTTTCGCTTGAGCAGATCAGAGAGGAGATTGCTTTCCATGACCGGTGACCAGCTGCGGCAGAGCCTGCAGCGCCTCGGAGCCGCACAGCCGGACCCGCAGGCGTCCGAGGCCCTGAGGGCCGCCTTCAGGGATATCCGGAGCACAGGCCGCGTGCTCGTCACCCTCGACGGCCCCTGCGCCTCGGGCAAAACGACGCTGGCCGGGCAGATGGCGGAAGCGCTGGGCGCGGCCGTGGTGCACACAGATGATTTCGTCGTCCCGCACGCCCAAAAGACCGTGGAGCGGCTGGCCATACCCGGCGGCAACTGCGACGCAGAGCGCCTCCTGCGGGAGGTCGTTCTGCCCTGGAAGGAAGGGCGGCCGGTCCGATACAGCCGTTACGACTGCGGCGCGGACTGTCTGCTTCCGCAGGAAACGCTCCCTCCCTGTGACGTCCTGATCCTGGAAGGCAGCTACAGCAACCTGCCGGATTTACGCGCCCGCGCCGACGTACGGATCTTTGTCGATGCGCCGTGGTCCGTCAGGGAGGCGCGCCTGCGCCAAAGGGAGACAGCGGAATCCCTTCGGCGGTTTTATGACCGCTGGATCCCGCTGGAGGACGCCTATTTCCGGGCTTACGGATTGCCGGATAACGCGTGTATCGTCCTGCGCGGAGCGTAAACGAGAGTCTCCAGCCGACACATTTTTCATACAAGAGAGCACAGTTTTGTTTTCCGGGGTACCCTTCGACGGATGCCTCCGGAAGAACAGCTGTGCTCCCTTTGTATTTCTCATGGGACCGACTTCCGGCGGACATGGGCTGTCCGGACAGGCATCCCGGAAAACCGGCGTGGATTCTCACAAAATAATTCGTTTTTATGGCAGGATCAAAGATAAGGTTAAGGATGTGAAAAATGGAAAACTGACGATTCTTCAGGTGGAACCCTAAAATCAAGATGAAATCTTCACAAATGAAGAGGCCGTTTCAACAACAACCTGGAAGGAAGGGTGCCGATGCTAAGGGAATCTGCGGCAAAAAACCGAGGGGAAAAACTGAAATCCTACGCAGTGGACCAACGATTGAAATTCAAGCGTTCCATACCGCTGCTTCTGATGTTTCTTCCGGCCATCGTCTACTTTGTCGTCTTCAAGTACGTTCCGATGCTGGGCCTGCAGATTGCCTTCCGCAATTACTTCCTGATGGACGGCATTTGGAAGAGCCCGTGGGTCGGCCTGGACAACTTCCGCTTCCTGCTCAGCAGCAGTCAGACGCTGGCCACCATCCGGAATACCTTCGTCCTGGGCATTCTCGGCGTGCTGGTTTCCTTCCCGGTTCCCATTCTGATTGCGCTGCTTTTCAACGAAGTCCGCAACAGGACATACAAGAATCTGGTGCAGTCCTTCTACTATATGCCCCACTTCCTGTCCTGGGTGGTCGTAGGCGGTATCTTTACCGGTATCTTTGCCCTGGACAGCGGCATTATCAACGCGATTACCTACAAGCTTTTCGGGTTTAAATAGACAAAGCACGGGACTTGCTGGCGAATACCGGCATGCAGATCAACGCCGTTGCGGAGGCTGTCGGCTTTGCAAATGTCGTTTCTTTTAACAGGCTCTTTAAGCAGACGACGGGCATGGCGCCCGGCGAATACCGGAAGCAGGCGCAGTACGGGCAAACGCAGCCGCCGGATCCGGCGGAATCATAAGCGAATGACAAAAAGGACCGCGATGCGGCCCTTTTTGTATATCTTCAGGCAGAGAGTCCGTCTGTGCCTTTGGAAAGACAGCTGTCTTACGCGTTGACGACGTGGACGGGCACGCCGGACAGATAAGCCCGGACATTTTCGACGGTGCAGTCCATGATCCGCTGCCGGCTCTCCTTCGGCGCCCAGGAGATGTGCGGGGTGATGAAGCAGTTCCTGGCGCCAAGCAGCGGGTTGTCGCCGCGAATGGGCTCGGTCGAAACCACGTCCAAGCCGGCGGCGGCCACCTTTCCTGCGTTCAGCGCGTCCGCCAGGTCCTGCTCGACGACGAGCTGTCCCCGGGCGTTGTTGATCAGGATGACGCCGTCCTTCATCTTCGCGATGGTCTCCCGGCAGATGATCCCTTCCGTCTCCGGGAACAGGGGGCAGTGCAGCGCGATGACGTCGGAAACGGACAGCAGGGTGTCCAGATCCGTGTATTCCGCGATGGCTTTTCCGGATTCGTTCGGATGGCCATCGCACGCCAGGATCTTCATGCCCATGGCCTTTGCAATCCGGCCCGTCGTCTGGCCGATCCGCCCGAAGCCGATGATGCCCAGGGTCTTCCCGCTCAGCTCGATCAGCGGATAGTCCCAGTAGCACCAATCCTTATTGTGCTCCCAGTTTCCGGCGTGCACGCTCTCGTTGTGGTGCCCGATATGATGGCAGATTTCCAGCAGCAGCGCGATGGCAAACTGGGCCACGCTTTCCGTCCCGTAGGCGGGCACGTTCGAAACGGCGATGCCCTTCTCTTTTGCATAAGCATAGTCGACCACGTTGTAGCCCGTCGCCAGGACGGAGATGAAGCGGATGCCGGGGCAGGCATCCAGCACGGCGCGCGTGATGGGCGTCTTGTTGGTCAGCACCACTTCGGCATTCCCGATCCGCCGGACGGCCTCCTGCTCGTCCGTCAGGCTGGTCCTGTCGTATACGGTCAATTCACCGAGGGCAGCCAGAGTGTCCCAGCTGAGGTCTCCGGGGTTTTCGGTATATCCGTCCAATACTACGATCTTCATGCTTTTCTCCTCAGTCCTTAACCCGGTCAATGAGCCGCGCACCTTCGGCCTTCAGATAGGCCTCGAAAATCTTGACCTCGTCGCCGAGGCTGAAGTCCTTTACGCCCTGTGCCTTGTACCAGTCCGCCTCCTCCGCGCTGTTGATTTCGCAGCGGGGACGCACGCCGTGCCGCAGCGCGGCCTCGATGATCCGGGCTTCGATATCCTTCAGTTCCTGCGCGTGCTCCTGGCGGTTCCAGCCCATGCTCATGCTGTAATCGCTGGGGCCGAACTGCACCATGTCCACGCCGGGCACAGAGAGGATCGCTTCCAGGTTCTCGATGGTCTCCTTCTTTTCGATCATAAAGCAGGCGACGATGTCCATCAGCCGGCGGATATGCGCCTCCTGCGAGGCGCGGTGGTCCATGCCGATGAAACGGCGGGTCGGCATGCCGAACACGCCGTCGACACCAGGCGTCATCGGGCGGATGGCCTGAACGCTCTCTGCCACTTCCTCCGCCGTCCTGTGGTCGGCGAAGAGGACGGCCTGGAAGCCGGATCCCACCGCTTTCTGCGCGACGTACTTGCGGTTTTGGAAATCCACCTTGATCATGGAGCCCATGCCGTGAAGCTCGGCCGCACGCGCGATGTTGGAGAGGTCCTGCTGGGTGAAGTCCGAGTATTCCGCCGCAAACTCGACGTAATGGTAGAGGCCCGTACGGCCGACAACCTCAGTCATGACCGGATCGGTGCTCCACATGCGGGTGCCGATCAGCGTCCGGTTCTCCGAAAGCGCCTTGCGCAGAATGTTTTCCATGTTGTTTCCTCCTGATTCATCGTTTGTATGCCCCTATTATGCAGGATCAGCCGGCCCGCGTTAATTGCCGGTACCGATAAAGTAATTGCTTTCAAACTATCAAAACCGGATATTCTTTCACTTATTGCAATGCATTTATCAGAATCTGCATTGCAAATGAACTTTTTTAGGCTGATTCAAGGCAGGAAATGCTAAAGCCGCGGCGAAATCCGTATTATCAACCGGTTTAGGAGGAATACCGCATGCGGATTGCCTGTCTGCTGCCCCGGAAGGACATGGTAGAACGCGCCTGGCGCGTGCTGATGAAAAACGGCGTGGATTGGCAGGCCCTCGGCCTGACCATTGATTACGGGCCGAAATTTTATGCGCTGGAATGGGGTGAGAAGATCAAAAGCGAAACGCCGCGGCCCGACATTATCGTAGCCCGCGGCCTGCATGCGACGCTGATCAAGCAGCACTGCACCATTCCGCTCGTCGAAATCCGCCTGACGGCCCAGGAAATGGGCCTGTTGGTCGTCCAGGCCCTGAAAATGGTTCATAAAGCCCATCCCCGCATCGGCGTAGTCGGCTATATGAACCAGTACTGCAATATGGACCGGTTTGACGAAATCTTTGACATCGAGCTGCATTCGTACCTGGTGCAGGACGACATCAGCGACATTGAGGCGCTCTACGAATGCGCCCGACAGGCCGTGCGCGACAAAATGGACGTCATCATCGGCGGCGACGTGGCGCAGGAGATTGCGCAGCAGGGAGAAATCCCCAACCTGTATATTCAGTCCACCGGCGACTCCTTCTGGGAGGCGTTTCTGTCCGTCAAGCGCATGGCATACGCGATTGAGCTGGAGCAGCTGAACAGTTCACGCCTGCAGACGCTGCTCGACAACGCCTTCAGCACCGTCGTCTGCCTGAACGTCCAGGGCAGGGTAACGATGATCAATCAGATTGCCGAGATGCAGCTGGGCTGGACGCAGGCCGACGTTCAGGGGCAGCCTCTCTCCGCTCTGGTTCCCGGTCTGGGAATGGACGTCCTGATGCCCGTGCTGACGGAGGGCAGGACCGTATTCTCCGTTTATATCGATATCGGCCCGCGGTCCATGGTGGCCAACATCTCCCCGATTCTGACAGAAAACGGCATTGCAGGCGCCGTGCTGTCCGCGCAGCCGGTCAAGCTGGTGGAGGAAATGGGCTCCGCCGTCCGTCGGCATCAGATGGGCAAGTATTCCTTTACGGGCGCTTCTGAAGAAATCGGTGAACCTTCCGCGGCCATGCGCCGGACAGAGGCCCTGTGCAGGCAGTATGCCGGCAGCGAGTTTCCCGTGCTGATCTTCAGCGATCCCGGAAATCTGCAGCATCGTTTCGCCCAGTTGATCCACCGGACTAGCAGGCGGGAACGCGGGGAATTCATTTATGCGGATTGTGCGGAGATTCCGGCGGCAGATCAGATTCACGCTCTATTCGGATCGGCAGAGGAAAACGGCAGCATCCTTCGCGCTGCCAACGGCGGGACGCTGTACCTGGAAAACATACAGGTTCTGGCTCCTCCGTGCCAGCGCAGGCTTCTGTCCGTGCTCAAACACCAGTCCTTTATGGATGCCCGGTACAGGCAGGAGCCAATCAGCGTCCGCATCGTCGCCTCCGCGCCTGTCTTACTGGCGCAGATGGCGGAAGAAGGACGCTTTGACGCAGAACTGTACTACGCCCTCCACACGCTGCCCCTGTCCCTTCCGCCGTTAAGGGAAAGAAAAGAGGATATTCTCTACTGGGCGGAGCAGTTTCTCGCGCATTACCGGGAGCGCTATAAGCGCTACATTGCCTTGACAGCCGGCGGAAAACGGCAGCTTACCGATTATCCGTGGAACGGAAACGTGGTTCAGCTCCGTGCTTTCTGTCAGCACCTGATCCTAACCGCCCAGCGCCGCACGATAGACGAAGTGGATATCCGGCGGCTGTACGGCCGGATGTATTTTGCCGCGGCGCCTGCCCCTGCCGCTCAGGCTGCCCGGGAAAGCGTCCGCATCGGCGGCGAAGCAGAACGGATTTCGCGGCTCCTCGCCCAATACAACGGAAACCGCAGCCGGACGGCTGCGGCGCTGGATATCAGTACGACGACCCTGTGGAGAAAGATCAAGAAATACGGCCTGACAGACGACGCCCTCACCGAATGACCTGCTGGCCCGGCAGAAAGGAGAAACGGAATGCCAAAGAGAATCATCGCGGTCAACGCGGGCCCGAGAAAAGGCTGGAACACGGATACCCTGATCACGGAGGCGGCGCGGGGCGCTGCATCTGCAGGGACGGCCTGACCCCCGTGCTGGACGCGATCCGGGGATCCGACGGGCTGATCATCGGCTCGCCCAACTACCTTAGCGAGATGACCGCCTCTTTCCGCGCGCTGTACGAGCGGCTGATCTTCCAGAACCTGACCTACAACATGGAAACGCCCTGCTGCAATCCACGCCCGGTGCCCGTGCTGCTCATCATGACCAGCAACGCGCCGGATACGGGCTACCTGAGCCTTTTGCGGGGCTACCAGCAGACGCTGAACCGCTTCGTCGGCCCCACACAGGTACTGGTCAGCGGAAACACGCTTCAGCTCAGGGATTACAGCAGGACGGACTGGCCCTGGACGATGTTTGACCCGGAAGAAAAGCGGAAACGCCATGAAACGGTCTTCCCGCAGGAATGCAAAAAGGCGTTTGAACGGGGTGCGGCGCTCGGGCGGTCCGATTAACGGTCTGCTTTTTCCGCGTGGCGGAGAAGGTAAGCCTGCTTCTCCCGCTCGTCCTGCGCCTCCAGCGAAGACCGGTTGTGGATGCCGCCCAGGAATTCCAGATGGTGGCGGAATTCATGGTGCAGGACGCCGCGCAGAATCTGCCGGGCTTCCTCCGCGGTCGCCTGCGGATAAGCCCGGTCGAAGGATCCCTTGTACAGGATGATTTGGCGGACGCCGGCATAGAACCGGTACTGCCCCAGGATGCGGATGTCATCCCCCCGCGCGTAGTCCGGGGCGGGCGCCGCTTCCGAGACGATGACGCCGCCGGTGAGCTCCCGGAAGAATTCCTCCGGGAGCTCATCCAGTAATTCCGATACGATTTCCCTGTAGGTTTCGACGCTGATCATACCCGGTCCTTCTGCGTTTGATGGCCGTCACTTCACCGTAAGGCGGAACGAATAATCGAATGCCGTATCGAGGAAGGCGTAGCGCGCGTCCAGCGCGGGGCCGCACGATGCCGTGCCGATGCCGCTGTTCTTGTAGGCGATGAGCAGGTCGGTCCGGTTTTCCTCCGGGATTTCCCACGTGTGTTTCGCCGCATCCAGCCCTTCGATCGTCTGGTGGAGGGCAGAGAACTCGAAGCGTTCGCCCTCCACGCGGAAGCAGCGGCTGCCGTCGCGAAGCTCCACCCAGCGCGCGTCCGTATGGTTGCCCGTCTCCTGCGGCATGATGTAGGGGAAATACTGCCCTGTCACCGTGTCCTCAAAGATGCCCAGGCGGCAGTGGTCGTCAAGGTCCGCGTAACACTCGGAGGGGCCCATGGCCAGATAGCGCAGCTGTTCGAAGCCGCGCAGAAGCGGCAGACGGAGCGCGAAGCGCGGCAGGTAGACCTTCGCGTCGCGCAGCCACGGGTGGTTCAGCATCCCGGAGGGAATGTCCACGCCAAAGTCGGGATTGCGCCGGGCCTGTACGGACACCGTCAAGCCCGCCTCGTCAAACCGGTAGCACAGGGTGACGAAGAGCATCGGCACGCGCGCGCTCGCCGCCACGGCGCCCTTTGCCACGATCTCCCCCGCATTCGCGCCCGGGGCGCATTCCGCGCAGTAGAACTTCGCCTTGTGCATGTGCAGCTCCCGGAAGACGCGCTGCACCTCCCGCTCGTTATCCGTCATCGCCCGCCAGATGGTGATCTCCGCCGGGGCGGCGAGCAGCTCCACACCGTCCTTCCGGATGGAGCAGATCATGCCCGTCGCGCGGTCAACCGCATAGTCGGCGCCGCCGGACGTGGCACACAGCAGCCGCCCGCCGGAAGCCCCCCCGACGGGGACGGCGGTCTTCTTTTCCGCGGAAGGCGCAAAGACGCTGATGGGGAACGAGGCGGCGCACAGCACGTGCCCGGCCGGCGCCCAGTTCTCGTCTTCGGCCAGCACGAAACACAGCTCCGCCGAGAGCAGATCGGCGGCCTGCGGCAATTCATCCGGGAAGGGCAGGCATACGTCGGCCGCGGCATGCGGCGCCACGTCCAGCCGGGTTTCCCCTTCCGCCGCAGTGCTTCCGTCGCAGACGATGCGCCAGCGCAGCGCGAAGGCGGAGAGATTCGTAAAGTCCAGCCGGTTGGTCACGGTAAAGCGTCCGCGGGCCGCGTCGACAGCGTCGATCTGCGCCGGGCGGTAGGCCGCCTTCATGGTAAACAGGCCGGTGCCGGGCACGCGGTCCGGGCTGACCAGCCCGTCCACGCAGAAGTTTCCGTCGTGCGGGAATTCCCCGCTGTCTCCGCCGTAGCCGAAACCCAGCAGGCGGCCCTCCGCGTCCTTCATGCGCACCGCGTGGTCGCACCATTCCCAGATGCAGCCGCCGATGAGCCGCGGATACTTATAGATGAGGTCCCAGTACTCCTCCAGCCCTCCGGGGCCGTTGCCCATGGCATGGCCGTATTCGCACATAAAGTACGGCCTGGGGTCGTCCGAATCCCGGCCCTGGTATTCCACGCCGGCCAGATCCGGATACATGCGGCTGACGACGTCCACGCAGGGATCGATTTCGCACTGCTCCGCGCCGTAGGGCGGATCAGGGTAGGCGGTCCGCTCGTAGTGCACCGGCCTGGAGGGGTCTCGCTGCCGCACCCAGGCGGACATCGCGCGGTGGTTGTCGCCGATCTGCGACTCGTTGCCCAGCGACCACAGTATGACGCAGGGGCAGTTCTTGTCCCGCTCCAGCGTGCGCATCATGCGCGTCAGGTAAGCGTCCTTCCAGTCCGGATTGCCGGAGAGGGAGGCGATCGCCCGGTCGGGCTGCCCGAAGAAGGCGTTGTCCGCGCCGTGCGGCTCGATGTCGCATTCGTCCACCACGTAGAAGCCGAGGCGGTTGCAAAGCTCGTAGAAGTACGGGTGGTCCGGGTAGTGGGACGTGCGGATGCAGTTGACGTTGTGCCGCTTCATCATCAGCAGGTCGCGCTCCATGTCCTCGCGCGTCACCGTCCAGCCGTTGTCCGGGTGGGATTCGTGCCGGTTGACGCCCCGCAGCTTTACCGGCTGTCCGTTGATCAGCAGCTCGCGCGCAGGGGAGACGGATACGCGGGTAAACCCGAAGGGCACGCGGATGATCTCCTCCCGCGTGCGCAGTTCCAGCGTATAGAGCACGGGATTCTCCGCGTTCCACAGGCGCACACCGGGCACCTTTCCCTTGCCGCCCGAAAGCGGGAGCACGCTCCCGTCCGGCGACGCGACCGTCATCTCCGGCGTGCAGCCGCCCTGCACGTCGACATCCACCTGCACGCTCCCGTCCGTTTCGGCGTGGATAAAGAAATCGCGCACGTGGTCTTGCGCCCTTTCCAGCAGGTAGACGTCGCGGAAGATGCCGTGATAGCGGTAGGCGTCCTGGTCCTCCAGATAGGTCCCGCTGGACCAGGTAAACACGACGGCTGTCAGGCTGTTCTCACCCGGACGGCAGAGATCCGTCACGTCGAACTCCGCCTGCAGGTGGGATCCCTTTGTGAGCCCGGCGAAGGCGCCGTTTACGTAGAGCATCATGCAGCTGGACACGCCCTCGAAGACGAGGCAGACGCGCCCGCCCGCCGCGTTTGCCGTAAAGCTGCGGCGGTACACGCCGACGGGATTGAGCGCCGGGACGGCCGGCGGATCGAACGGGATCGGGTAATTGACGTTGAGGTACTGCTTCTGCCCCCATCCGTGGCACTCCCAGCAGGAGGGAACGGGGATGCTGTGCCCGAAGGAGACGGCAGTCACATCCTCTGGAAGGTCCAGCGGGCTGTCGAAATAGGCGAAATCCCAGTCTCCGTTCAGGCTGCGCGCGCGGGAATTGCCCTGCGCGTCCAGCGGGATATAGTATGCCCGGGGCGCCAGGCGGTTTACGCCTTCCGTCTTCGGGTCCTGGATCCATTCAAGATGCTGCATAATTCTTCCTCCTGCGATGATAATCGGGTCAGCGCCCGTATTGTAACATCCCGCGCGGGGGAATTCAACGGGCGTGCATGATCGGGGAGGAGTTTATTTGCTTCCCCCGGCCAAATGGGATACAATAAGCAAAAACAGCGCCTTGGCTGTCTGTCAGGAGGGATTTTTATGGAACAAAGAGCAATCGGCCGCAGCGGCATCACCGTGCCCGCGCTCGGGCTCGGCTGCTGGGCGATCGGCGGCGGCACGTGGTGGGGAGAAAACGACGACCAGATGTCCGTGGACACCATCCACCGCGCCTATGATCTCGGCATCCGCTGGATCGACACGGCGCGCGTGTACGGCTTCGGCCACAGCGAGGCGGTCGTGGGGCGCGCGCTCCGCGGCTTGCCCCGCGATCAGGTGGTCGTCTCCACCAAATGCGCGCTCCAGTGGCGGGACGGGGAAGGGGAGTACCACTTTTCCCGCGACGGTCATGAGGTCTACCGCAACCTCACGCCGGCTTCCATCCGCCGCGACCTGGAGGAAAGCCTGCTGACCATGGGTCTGGAGACCATCGACGTGCTGTACACCCACTGGCAGTGCCGCACGTACGGCCGCGTCCCCGTCGCGGAGACCATGGGCGAGCTGCTGAAGATGAAAAAGGAGGGCAAGATCCGCGCGATCGGCGCCTCCAACGTCGACCTTCAGGTCCTCGCCGATTACGACCAGGCCGGAGAGCTGGACGTCATCCAGGAGAAGCTGAGCATCCTGGACAGAAAGCCGGAAGCGGAACTGCTCCCCTTCTGCGAGGCGCACGGCATCTCCCTGCAGACCTACTCACCCATCGAGCAAGGGCTTCTCTCCGGCAAGGCGCCCGACGACTACCGGCCCAAGCCCGGCGAAGTGCGGGAAAACCGCGTCTGGTGGCGCCCGGAGAACATACCGAAGGTCAACCGGATGCTCAGAGGCTGGCGGGACCTGACGGAAAAATACGGCTGCACCACAGCCAACCTCTGCATCAAATGGAACAGCATGCTGTCCCCGGCCGTCCACGTGCTCTGCGGCGCACGTAAAATACCGCAGATTGAGGAAAACGCCCGCGCGCTGGACGTGCCCATGTCCCGGGAGGATTTCCTGCGCATGAAGCGCGACGCGGACGCCCTCATCGCGGAACAGGGCTGAAACAAACGCGCCGGTTTTCAAAAAAGGCCCTCGCGCCTGCATTGAAAGGCGGCCGCAAAAGTGATAAACTGCGGACAGATGCGCAGAAACAAGCGTTATTTAAGGAGGTTTGTCGAATGAAGAAGCTGCTGACCCTGGTGCTGGCCGCCGTGATGCTGGCCGGCCTGACGCTCCCCGCAACTGCGGATGTGACGGCTGCCGGCTCTGGCGCAGGCAAAAACGGCGAGGGCTCCATCGAGGTCTCGGTCACGTTTGCCGACGACGGCGTTATCAGCGCCGTCGAAGTGACGAAAAACGGCGACGACGCCGGCATCAGCGATCCCGCGGTCAATACGCTCCCCGGCAAAATCGCGGAAGCGAACAGCCTTGCGGTTGACACGGTTGCAGGCGCGACCCTGACCAGCAACGGCATCCTGGCGGCCGTGGAAGCGGCCGTTGCGGCTGCCGGTTTCGATCCGGCGGATTACAAAGCCGCCGCGGAAGCGGAAGAGACGGCCAAAGTTTCCGAGACACAGGATACGGAAGTTTTGGTCGTCGGCGCGGGTATCGCCGGCTACACGGCAGCCGTTGCCGCCCGCGAGGCCGGCGCGCAGGTCACCCTGATCGACAAGATGCCCCAGGTCGGCGGAACCACCAATCTGGCGGGCGGCATCCTGGTCTGTGTGCAGTCCGACCTGTACAAGGACAACAGGCTGGAGAGCGACAGCCTGGAAGCCGTGATGAACTACTGGAAGGCCCACATGGCCGTAAGCGGCGTGGAGAGCGGTTCCCCGGACTGGGACCGTCTGGAGCGTGTGCTGGCCGAAACCGGCAAGACGGTTGACTGGCTGGTTGCCAACAACATCGAGTTCAGCGCCGAGCCCTATGCGGGTTCCGCGACCTATCCCATGGCGCTGGCCAACGGCGGCGGCGCGGGCCTCATCCAAATGCTGGCCAAGCAGGCAGACAGCATGGGCATTACGCTGATCACCGAATGCAAGGCGACTGCCCTGATCACCGATGAAGCCGGCGCGGTTGTCGGTGCCAGGGCGGAAACCGCGGACAAGGACATCACCTTCAACGCGAAGTCCGTCGTCCTGGCGACCGGCGGCATCTCCCAGAACGAAGAACTGGTGGCCAAGTACAGCCCGAAGCTCCACCGCGCGGGCCTCATCCCCACGAGTGCCGTAAGCCACACCGGCGACGGCTTCCTGATGGCGCTTGAGGTTGGCGCGGGCACCTTCGACGTGTTTGCGACCCCGCTGTTCGGCACCACGTTCGACCCGGCACTGGAGAACGCGGGGGATCTCACCATCTACGCTCAGCTGGGCGTCAACGCGGACGGCGTGCGCTTCGGCAACGAGGCCGCGAGCGCCGGCTGGGATACGATGGACTACACCGCCTCCGACATGATCCAGAACGGCAAGGCGCCCTTCTGGTACATCTATGACAGCGCCGACGAAGCGGCCTGCGCCGTGCTGGAAGCCGGCGCCCAGGCGGGCGTCGTCGCCAAGGGCGAGACGATTGAAGATCTGGCGCGCGAAATGCACGTCTATACCGCCGCGCTGAAGGACACCTACGACGGCTATCAGGCGGCCGTCCAGGCCGGGGCTGACGAAGCGTTCGGCAAGCCTGCCGCTTTCCTGAAGGACCTCGGCAAGGCGCCCTTCTACGCGGTCAAGGTCTATCCGACCACGTTCGGCTCCGCCGGCGGCGTGACCACGACCGAGGAAGGCCGTGTGACCCGCCAGGACGGCACCGTGATCCCCGGCCTCTACGCCGCGGGTGAAATGAGCAACCGCTACTACTACAACGAGAACTACATCCTGGCGGCTTCGCTCAGCCTTTACTCCACCATGGGCCACCGCGCCGGCATCGCCGCCGCAGCAGACGCCGCGAAATAACGGCGCAGCCCGGACCACCGGGCAGCAAACAACAAAAAGCAGGGCTTTCAGCTCCGATGAGGCAGCTGAAAGCCCTGTTTTTAACGCGTCTTTCTGTCGTCTTCCTACCGCACAATTCCATATACCTTTATGTTGAAATTGTCCAACTGAAGGTCATAGGCTTTGATCTCCTCCAGCACATCCGGGTCCCCGAAGAGCGTGAGCAGTCCGTCCCTGCAAGCCATATCCGCCCAGGGGCCGTCTCTGACCGCAAAGCTTTCCCCCCGGCCGATCACTGCCGTGCTGTATCTTGAAAAGAACCCTTCTTTGACGTTCGGCGCCTCCTTTCCGTAGCTTATGGAAGCGGCGTATGCGCTACTTCCGTCAGCCATCCTGTACGTCACGACGATTGAAAAGGATTGCCCTTCCCCGACGGGGATCTGTTCCGACAGCGCCACCGTATGAAAGCCGGCATATTCGCAGACAGCCTCCCCTAAGCTGAGGTATTTGATACAAACACATAATTCCCAGAGGAAAATCTGAAACCCCTAAGTGAAACCCCTTGAAACCCCTTTTGAAACCCCTTAAACGATACGGGTCTCACCATGTGCCTGCACCTCCTT
>ODAI014060996.1_pt1 | contig 17063 bp, 8 predicted proteins | sample 1539321 | NCBI WGS metagenome assembly ODAI01 (sample SAMN02144231, study PRJEB22623) | gut metagenome | biome: sheep rumen | host: Ovis aries | place: New Zealand | reverse complement strand
GATATGGCAGATACCATATATAAGCTTCAGCAGAGGGTCACGGGATATTCGACAGAAGCCCAGGTGTATCAGGAGGGATCCAGACGTATCAATATAGAGATCCCCGGAGTATCGGATGCGAATAAGATCCTCGAGGAGCTGGGAAAGCCCGGATCATTGTATTTCATCAAACAGACCGGATCAGACGGCACACCTAATTATGAATTCAACGGCATTACCTATGCGTTGACGAAGAGTCTTGAGGAGCTTGAGAAGGACGGCTCCATAGTCTGTGACGGAACTAATGTGGTTTCGGCCGAGCCGGCCACCAGGACCGATACGACCACAAGACAGTATGTGGTAAACCTTACCTTTGATGCTGCCGGTACGACAGCCTTCGGAGAGGCTACGACAGAGGCGTATAACAAGGGCGAGACCATAGGTATCTATTATGATGATTATTTCGTTTCTGTTCCGAGAGTAAACGAGCCTATCACCGGCGGACAGTGTGAGATATCCGGACAGGAATCCTATGAGGAGGCTGACAGGCTTGCTTCCACCATAAGGATCGGCGGACTGACAGTACAGCTTGAGGAGCTTTCTTCATCAGTAGTCGGAGCGCAGCTGGGATCACAGGCGATAAGGACCTCATTCCTTGCTGCAGGCATCGGTATCGCACTCATCATCATCTTCATGACAGCTGTTTACTGGGTGCCCGGACTTGCATCCGCTTTCGGTCTCATCATCTATACAGAGATAGTCATCGGGCTGATCAAGGCTTTTGAGATAACCCTTACCCTTCCGGGTATAGCAGGTATCATACTTTCCATAGGTATGGCAGTCGACGCTAATGTCATCATCTTCGCCCGTATCAGAGAGGAGATCGCCAAGGAGGTTTCTGTGTCTACCGCGATGAAGGCAGGCTACAGCAAGGCTCTCTCGGCTATCATAGACGGTAATGTCACAACCCTCATAGCAGCGGCTATCCTCGGCATAAGAGGTACGGGTACGGTACAGGGATTTGCCGTGACCCTTGCTCTGGGTATCGTCGTTTCGATGTTTACAGCCCTGGTGATCACAAGGCTCATAATGAACGGCTTCTACGGCATAGGCTTCAATAAGGAGAAGTTCTATGGACGCGCAAAGGAGAGAAAGATCCTCGATATCGTAAAGAGAAAATGGGTCTTTGTCACCATTTCCGCGATCCTTGTTCTTTCCGCTCCTGTGCTCATGATCGTAAACAACAACACCATAGGCCATCCGCTCAATTTCTCCCTGGAGTTCCTTGGCGGTACATCCACGACAGTTGATATAGGCGAGGATATGACCCTTGAAAGACTGGAGAATGAGATAAAGCCCATGGTCGCACAGATCACAAATGATAATGCCATCAATATTTCCAATGTGGAGGGCAGCAAGGTCAATATCAGAACAAGGGAGCTCAGCCTTGATGAGAGAGAGCAGCTGACCGCGGCTTTACAGGATAAGTACGGTGTGGCGACAGAGGATATCGAGATGGAGAATATCTCTGCCACCATATCAAACGAGATGCAGGAGGATGCTGTATGGGCCTCAGTCATTGCCCTGATCTGCATGCTTTTATACATCTGGGTAAGGTTCAGGGATGTAAGATTCGGTGCGGCATCTGTCATAGCGCTTCTGCATGATGCGCTGGTCATCGTTGCCTGCTATGCTCTTACAAGGATCTCTGTTGGCGGCACCTTCATAGCGGCCATCCTTACGATAATCGGTTATTCCATCAATGCCACGATAGTCATTTTTGACCGTATAAGGGAGAATCTGCATGTCATGGGCAAGGCCACTATCGAAGAGGTGGTCAATACCTCCGTGACTCAGACACTGTCCAGATCGGTATTTACCTCGCTCACCACCTTCATAACGGTGCTGATGCTCTATATCCTCGGTGTACCCAGCATCAGGGATTTTGCTCTTCCGCTGATGGCAGGTGTTATCTGCGGTACTTATTCATCGATCTTCCTTGCAGGCAACCTCTGGTATCTGTTCAGGCAGATAAAGGGTAAGGGCAAGGCAAAGGCTTAAGGATCGTCCGGCGGGGAGCATATGCTCCCCGTTTTTTTCATCATCTGCCAGACCGGGGCTTGCCTTCTGTTACGACAGTAAGGAGTTCTTTTTTTTCAGATTTGTGTTATTCTGTAATAGTCTACTGATGAAATACAATAATCTCTGTAATAGCAAATGATGATCAGAAATGAGAAAAGACATACAATCCTTAATACTGTCATAGCTGTTCTGGTAACAGTTTTTGTTGTGAGCATCATATTGTTTTATTACAGGATGCTCTATAATGAGAAGAGAGCAGGCATAATCAAAAGCGGTGAGTTGACCGCCAAGGAGTCTGCAGATCATATAGATCATTATCTTTCCACAAATATAGATTCGATAAAGCTGGCCGCATATACTCTCAACGGGATGATAACAGAGGGCAGGACGGATGACGAGATACAGGATTATCTTGTGGTTCAGTCAACGGCAATAAAGAATGCTGTCATAGAGAATTCCACAGGCCTTTACGGTTATATAAACGGAAGGTTCTTCAGCGGGACCTGGTGGGAACCCCCTGCGGACTATGTGGCTACAGAGAGGCCATGGTATACAAGACCGATGGAGGATCCGGGAGAGATAACCATCCTGGACCCTTATGTAGATGTGCAGTCGGGCAACGTCATGCTCGCACTCGGGGAGACATTGTGCGATGGTGTCAGTGTGATCTCGGTGGACATATCCCTCGATCAGATACAGAAGCTTACCGAGGATTCCGTTAAAAGCGGAAATTCCGATATCGAGATGCTCCTGAATGACAAAAATGTCGTAGTAGCCCACTCCGACAGGGTGGAAATAGGAAAGAATTACAGCGAAGAGGAGGGGACATTCGGTTCCGAGCTTGTAAAAAAACTTGAGAATTCCGATGATTATTCCTTTGATCTGTTTTTCGGAGGATCCAGTTATGTAGTCTATGTTGCCGAGCTTCAGAACGGATGGTCCTGTATAGTTGTAACCGATGCCACCACCGTATTCAGTTCCCTTAATTCTATCCTGATCATCACGATCTCTGTTGTCATAGCAATAGTGCTTATCATAATCGCGATCATGAGGCGCTCGAACCGGTATATGCGTATGTCCGCACGGGCTATAGCAGAAAATGAAGCAAAGTCATCATTTCTTGCAAATATGTCCCACGAGATCAGAACCCCTATCAATGCCATTCTCGGAATGAATGAAATGATACTCAGGGAAAGCGATGATAATACGATCCTCACATATTCGGAAAACATAAGGACCGCAGGAAAGAATCTTCTGGGGCTGGTCAATGATATCCTTGATTTCTCCAGGATAGAAGCCGGCAAGATCAAGATCGTACCGGTGGATTATGATCTGTCCTCAATGATAATAGATCTGAAAAACCTGATACATAACCGGGCTGAAGATAAGGGACTTGTTTTCATTCTTAATGTTGATAAAAATATTCCCGCGATCTTAAACGGTGATGAGACGCGGATAAAACAGATCATTGCCAATCTTCTCACAAATGCGGTCAAATATACCGAAGAAGGAAGCGTAACCTTAAATATAGGCTTTATAACGGAGGAAGACCCTGACTTTATCACTCTTAAGGTGTCTGTGGCCGATACCGGCATCGGGATACGATCCGAGGACAGGCAGAAGCTTTTTGCACAGTTTGAGCGCATCGAGGAAAAGAGAAACCGTGATATTGAGGGAACAGGACTGGGCTTAAGCATTACCGGAAGTCTTCTTGAAATGATGGGGTCTTCACTTACGGTAGACAGTGTGTACGGCGAGGGCTCGACCTTTGGCTTTGACCTCAGGCAAAGAGTTGTGAGCAGGGAACCTATAGGAGATTATGAGGCGGCCTTCAGGGATCGGATCGCTGACAGTGAAAGATACAGGGAAAGCGTTACGGCGCCCGATGCACATATCATCGTGGTAGATGATAATGCCATGAATCTTATGGTTTTCAAGAGCCTCGTAAAACAGACCAGCGTGATAACGGATACTGCCGGAAGCGGTAATGAGGCTGCAGCCATGAGCGCCGTGACAAAATATGACATTATCTTTCTTGATCATATGATGCCGGAGAAGGATGGGATAGAGACACTGCATGAAATAAAAAGCAAAGCGGATGATCCCAATATCCATACTCCCTTCGTATGTCTTACTGCCAATGCAATATCAGGGGCAAGGCAGACGTATATTTCCGCGGGCTTTGATGACTATCTGACCAAGCCCATAGATCCTGACGCTCTGGAAAAAATGATGCTTTCATTCCTTCCTGCGGAAAAGATCCTGCTGCGCCGGGAGGATGAAGAGGAACCGTCCGGTGATGATGACGATACTGACCACGGTATATTTGCCCCGCTTGCCGGCAGCGAGATAAATGCAGAGCTCGGGATAAAGAACAGCGGAACAGTTGAATCATATCTTTCCCTGCTGAGGATATTCTTTGAGTCGATCGATGAAAATATTGAGCTGATAAACGGCTTCTATACGGATAAGGATCTTCAGAACTACACAATAAAGGTGCACGCCTTAAAAAGCTCAGCGCGGATAATAGGAGCAGAAGAGTTCGGTGAAGAGGCCCAGAAGCTGGAGAATGCGGGCAAAACCGGTGATATAGAGTATATCAGAAGCCGCAATGACGCATTTATGGAAAGATATGGAAGCTTCAAGGCTCTTCTTTCAGGATTGTTTACAGGGATCGATCAGGATCCGGAAAAGCCGGAGGCCGATGACGATCTGATGAGCGCGGTAATGGAGGAGATCGGCTCGGCAGCTGAGGATATGGACTGTGAACGTCTTGACAGCATCTTTTCGGAGATGGAGGGATACAGCATCCCGGATGAGAGCAGGCAGCTGTATGGAAAACTTAAAGAAGCCTCCGAAAGATATGAATATCGTACGATACTAAAGCTTCTGGGCGGGACAGGAGCCGGATGAACAGGACAGGGATCAGGTAATGGGATATTGGATCGCAGTAGTGGACGATGAGCCGCTCAGTCTGACAAATGCAAAAAATCTGCTTCACTCAAGGGATATGCGCGTAAGCTGCCTTCGTTCCGGCGGGGATCTGCTGCTTTTTATGGAAAAAAATGCGCCTGATCTGATCCTTTTGGATATCCTGATGCCGGAAATGGATGGTTTTGATACCTACAGGGCACTCAGAAGGTACGAGAAGGAGACCGGAAGGCCGCAGGTTCCGGTGATCTTCCTTACCGGAGAGGACAGCAGCGAAGCAGAGAAAAGAGGACTTAAGGCAGGAGCCTCTGATTTTATACATAAACCCTTTGATGAAGACATCCTGGTAAACAGGATAAGAAATACGATCACAAACAACAAGACCATCGAAAGCCTCACTGAGGAGGCGACTATGGATAAGCTGACAGGCTTCCTGAATAAGATGAGCGGTACAGAGAGAGTGTCCGGCTTGTGCAGGGAGAGATCCGGCGCCCTTATGATACTGGATCTGGATAATTTCAAGCTGGTAAACGACCTCTACGGACATGATATGGGAGACCGGTTTCTGGTTGCCCTGGCCGGGATCTTAAATCAAAATGTCAGATCTGATGACGTCCTGTGCAGGATCGGAGGAGATGAGTTTCTGGGTTTCTTTATCGGTATTACGGAGGCAGAGGAAGTGGCAGCTCTTACCGGAAGACTGAACGAAGAGCTCATGCTCATGTCTGAATCCCTTATGGGAAAGGATCATGGTATCCCGCTGGGCATATCGACAGGAACAGCCTTTTCTTCTCCTGACTCCTGTGACTATCAGATACTTTTCAGATGCGCAGACAGTGCGCTGTATGAGGCAAAGCGAAGCGGGAAGCATGGCTATGCGGTATATGATCCCGGAAATGCGCACGGGGCAGTGGAAGATGATGTTGAAGGTGACCTTTCCCGTGTTATCATGATAATGTCAGAGCGCAGTGAGGGAAAAGGGGGCATGCTTCTGGGACATGAGGCGTTTTCGGGGAATTATCGCTTTATCGAGAGATTTCTGGTAAGATACGGAGGAAGTGCCGCAAGAGTTCTCTTTTCACTTTCATCAGGTGAGGAGGATATCATTTTTTCGGAAATGGTTTCTGAATTCGGCAATACCCTTCAGGAAACGCTCAGAAGGACAGATATCATCCTGAGATGGAAGCAGGATCAGTATTTTATCGTCATGCCCCAGATAAGGGAAGCAGACGTTCCAAGGGTGATAGAGCGCATAATGGGAGTCTGGGGCCGGAAAGGATATTTTGACAGACTCAGGATAAAGCACGCAGAATCAGTTTTACGAAAGGATCGTTATGAGCCGGAAAAATAACGAAAAGTTTATAGTTTTTGTCGTGACGCTTGCAGCCGTGGGACTTGTCTTTGAAAACCTGCTTATGGGCTGGGAGTTCTGGGTTCCTGTTGTCATTCTGGCCGGGATCGTCTCCTTATGGGCAGTGAACTTTTCAGACAGGATAGACTACGGGATAAGAAAAGTTTTTTATTTCAGCCTTGCAGCTCTTCTGGTGTTTTATCATGGTATTCACAAAACGAGCCTTTTTGACTCGGCGCTGGTCGTTGCTTTTGTTATGATGATATTCACTCTTTTTAACAGCGGATACATGATGAATATCTTGCTGATCGAATATTTTGTGATCCTTTTTATCCATTTTATCAATCTTCCCGGAGGGGAGCCTATCGTATATGACAGACTCAATACTTTAAGGCTCCTGCTGCATATAGCTATAGTGCTGCTGTTTTATTATTTCAGTGTAAGGGCCGTAAATGAAAAGATCTACAGTGAGGAGGACAGCAGGATACTGACCAGACGGATCGAGGAAAATGATGCAAATATGGAGGATTTTCTGTCCAATATCTCCCATGAACTCAGAACGCCGGTAAATGTTGTAAACGGGATGTCCGACCTTCTGATCAAAAAGGGAGCGGGAGATGAGGCTGAATCCATAAAGAAGGCGGGAGTCAGGCTTGCTTATCAGATAGAGGATATCCAGGATTACACGGAGTGTAAAAAGAACAGCGTCTTTCTTGAGGAGGACGATTATATGAGCATCTCGCTCATCAATGATGTGGTCACCGCTTTCCGTATGAATGATGATATAAGGGATCTTGAGCTTGTAGTCGACCTGGATCCTTCTGTTCCGTCAATGATGAGGGGGGATATAAAAAAGCTTCACAAGTTATTCAGACATCTGCTGGGAAATGCGATCAAATTCACGAGAAAAGGCGGTATCCTGATAAGGATGTTTACGGAGAGCACGGACTATGGGGTAAATCTCACGATAGAGATGACCGATACCGGTATCGGTATGGATGAAAATGCCATACGTCTGATCGCGGAGGGAATGTATCAGGCCAATAAACAAAGAAACCGGAGCTCCGGCGGTATCGGACTGGGCCTTTTCATAGTGCATGGATTTGCCCACAGTATGGGCGGCTTCGTGAAGATAGAAAGCGTGAAGAGAGCCGGAACGACCATAAGAGTGACTGTTCCGCAGAAGGTGATTGACGGCAGCCCGTGTCTTTCTTTTGATGATCCTTTTGACGGAGCTGTCCTTTTCCATGTAAAACCCGATAAATATAAGGTTCCGAGACTTCGCGAATTCTATCGCACTATGGCAGCCAATCTTGCTGCAGGGATCCATGTCCCTCTGTATCCGGCAGAGACGGTCTATGAAGTAGAACGTCTGAAGGAAAAGCTGAATGTCACCCATGTGTTTATGGGTGAGGAGGAATATGAAGAAAACCGTGGATATTTTGAGGAGCTCGCAAAGGAGGATATAGTCGTGGTCGTATCGGCAGGCCCGCAGCTTCAGATACCCGCACAAAGCAGGGTATTGCTGATGCCAAGGCCGCTGTATGCATATCCGGTCATAAAGATCCTTAACGAGGGCCGGAATGCTGAAAGTATCAATGTTAAGGAAAACACCGAAAAGCCGGTATATAAGGATGTAAGAGCACTGATCGTTGATGATGAACCCATGAATCTTGTAGTGGCGGCAAGTATTTTCAGGGAATATAAGATGATCACCGAGACAGCGGGCAGCGGGAAGGAAGCGATACAGAAATTCCGCGACAATCATTATGATATCGTCTTTATGGATCATATGATGCCGGAGATGGACGGGGTGGAGGCCATGAAACAGATAAAAGCCGCTTCTTCCGATCTTGGCAGGGATATCATAGTTGTTGCGCTGACTGCGAATGCCGTATCAGGCGCAAGGGAGATGTTTATTAAAGAAGGTTTTGACGGATTCATAGCAAAGCCCATAAATACGTCGGATTTTGAAAGGGTTATGACACGGGTTCTGTCCGGCCTTTCGACAGTCAGGGGAGGTGATGCTGTATGAATTCCTTCAGACTTATTAAGACTGCCATAAATGCCGTAAAGGATCCGGAGAGGGATTTTACCGAAAGGATATTCCTTATTTTCACATTTATGACAGAGATCGCGATTATCATCGCGCTTACTGGAGATCTTCTTACAAAGGAGAATCCTTATGAGATCCTGATCATATTATCTACGATCATTTTTATTCCTGTCCTCACATTGATCTGTCTTTCTTATGACAAGCTGAAGGTTGCCATAAGAATAACGGTTATCCTCCTTGTCTTCGTGATCCTCCCCGGGCTTTTCTTTTTCGGAGGCGGTCTTGAAGGCGGCGGAGTGATCTGGATCATATTTGCATTTCTGTATGTAGGACTTGTCCTTCAGGATAAATGGAGAAGGATAATGTTTTTCCTGATCGCTGTACTGACTCTTGGGTGTTATATAGTATCTTATTATCATCCGGAGCTGGTATATCGGCATTCCAGGGTAATGTTTTATGTGGATTCTTTTTTATCTCTCGGGCTGGTGGGCATCCTCTGCTCCATCATGACCTGGTCACAGGGCAGGCTCTTTCTCGAGGAGAATGAAAGGGTAAAGAAAGAAAGGGAAAGAGCTGAGGAGCTGAAACGTTCCCAGAACAGGTTCTTCTCAAGCATGAGCCATGAGATCAGGACTCCCATAAATTCGATATTAGGACTAAATGAGCTGATACTGCGTGATCAGAGCGCATCTGACGAGATAATAAGGGATGCGTCCGGAATACAGGGTTCCGGGAAAATGCTCCTGGCTCTGATCAATGACATACTGGACTTTTCAAAGATAGAATCAGGGAGCATGGACATAGTTCCGGTAGATTACCGTGTAGGCGATATGCTGTCTGAGATAGTAAATATGATGTGGCTTCGGGCACAGGACAAGGGACTTCATTTCAAGGTAAGTGTCGATCCCGATGTGCCCATGTCTCTCTATGGAGATGAAGTCCGCATCAAGCAGGTTATAATCAATATCCTGAATAATGCCGTGAAGTATACTCAGGAGGGAAGTGTTGAACTTCGTGTAGAGAGCAGGGAAACAGATGAAGACAGGGTAGAGCTTATCATATCTGTTTCCGATACGGGAATGGGGATCAAAAAAGAGGATCTTCCTTATCTGTTTGATGCCTTCAAGAGGGTTGATGAAGGAAAGAACAGGCATATAGAAGGTACCGGTCTCGGACTCAGTATAGTGAAGCAGCTCGTCGAGCTGATGGACGGCACCATCACCGTAAACAGTGTCTATGGCAGTGGATCGGTCTTTACTATCATGATAAAGCAGGTGGTGTCCGACCACAGCAGGATAGGTGAGCTTAATATCCATAATCAGCAGATAGTAAAACGAAGCGTGCACGAGAGCAGCTTCCTTGCTCCCGAGGTAAGGATACTCATAGTGGATGATAATGAGATGAACCTTGAGGTAGAGAGCAGGCTGCTGGAAGATACTGATATGGCTATCGATAAGGCATTAAGCGGCAAAGAGGCGCTTGAAAAATGCAACCAGGTTCACTATGATGCCATCTTCATGGATCATCTCATGCCGGGGATGGACGGTATCGAGTGTCTGAAGCATATGAGGGAACAGGAAGGGGGACTGAACAGAAACACGCCGGTCATCATCCTGACGGCCAATGCAGGAAGCGAGAACAGGGAGCTGTACAATCAGGCCGGATTTGACGGGTATCTGGTGAAGCCTGTTTCCAGCGAATCCATGGAAGATACGCTTATCCGGCATATATCCAGGGAAAAGATAATACTCAGATCCGTGCTGATGGGAGCCGATGAGGAGATCAATGCCTCTGATAAATACCTTGAAAAGCTTCCTGTCATCGTCACGGCATCCAGCATGTGCGATCTGCCGGAATCAGTGGTAAAGAAGCTTAATATACCCATAATCCCATTCTGGATCAGGACTGAAAAGGGCGAGTTTAAGGATGGATTTCATATGGATGCCTATGAGCTTATCAGACATATGAACTCCGGAAAAGAGGCAATATCGGCGCCGCCGGACGAGGAGGAATATACGAGATTCTTTGCGGAGACGCTTAAGAAGACTCACCATCTGATACATATCACGATCACGACCAGCATGAGCAAGGAGTATCAGATAGCCGGCGAAGCTGCAAAGGCCTTTGACAATGTGACTGTCATCAATTCCGGGTGTCTGTCCAGCGCCACGGGTATACTTGTACTCATTGCCTATAAGCTTGTACAGCAGGGCCTGTCAGTCGAGGAGATAGTTTCGGAGCTCGAAGTGATAAAGCACCGTCTGAAGTGCAGTTTCGTTATTGACTCCACATATTACATGGCACAGAGGGGGCTTATCAGCCAGAGACTGCACAGGATAGCATCTGCCTTAAACCTCCATCCGGCTTTGAGGATACAGGATGATAAGACAAGGATCGGAGGAATATGGTCAGGCAGGACCAGAAGAGCTTACAGAAAATACATAGCAAGCGCTCTTCCGCCGGATACTATCCCTGATTCTGATGTTGTATTCATCACCTATGCGGATGTTCCGGCAGACACTCTTGCCTGGATAGAAGAGGAGATACGGAAAACCGCTTATTTCGAGAATATTGTCTTCACGCAGGCATCGGCCGCGATTTCTTCAAACTGCGGTCCCGGAACCTTTGGTATATTGTATTTCCTGAAATCAAACAAGTCCTATAATATAGCTTCGTTTATCAGTACTGATACTGCGGAGGAGGAAGCAGACGAAGATCCATATAAGGCAGGAGATGAAGAGGATTATGACCTCGTGAATGAAGCAGAAGACGAAGAAGCAGCGTCTTATGAGGAGCCGGCAGATGATACGGATCCCGGAAATGAAAAGAATCCTGCAGAAGATACAGCCTGCGATGAACCCTGGCTTAATGGGCTGGACTGCATAGATCGGGCGGCAGCCTTGAAAAACAGCGGCTCGGCGGAGGCTCTGAAGACTGTGCTCAAAATATTCCATGATTCCATAGAAGACAGACATGCGGAGCTTGAAAACTATTATGCAACGGAAGACTGGGAGAATTACACGATCAGGATACATGCACTGAAGAGCTCAGCAAGAATTGTAGGCGCGCTGGAGCTGGGAGACATGGCTGAGCGTCTGGAGAAAGCAGGCAAGGAAAATGATATTCCTTATATCCGGGAGAATCATGAGAAAGCCATGGAGGATTATATGGGCTTCAGGGAAAAGCTCATGCCTTTATTTGCGGAAGAAAGCGGCAAGCCGGAAGCGGATCATTATCTGATGGAGAGTATCTATCAGGGACTGCTGGAGGCGGCGGAAGCCATGGACTGTGATATGATAGAGGGGATCATGCAGGAGATCTCAGAATACGGGATACCCGCAGATGAAAAGGAGAGATTCGCGCGTGTTCGCGAAAAAGCAGATATGCTGGATTATGAAGGTATCAGGGAAGCGATCGGAAACATATAAGGAGGCGACCGGATGGATGGCGCAGTACAGGAAAAGGTAAAAAAGATCCTTAGGGGAGAGGTCAGATATTCATCTGCAAATCTGGCCTTCAACATGCTTATATCAAAGCTGAAAAACAGAGTGAAGGAGGATCCGGCAGCTATGGATGCCTGTCTCAATGAGATGGAGGGCTTTTTGAAGAAGTATCCGATAGTTGCCAAGGTCGACCTGGCAAATATCGCTGCATTGTGACAAAGGACTTTAGCCGGTGATGGGACCGGTTTCGCTAAGGAGGTACAGAATGCTTATCACATTTGAAGAAACTGCTGCTTTGATAAATGAGGGAAAAAGACTTCATATAGCCGGAGATCATAACCTGCTGGACAGGCTTCCGAAGGGCGAATGGATCGGCGGGACCACGCCTTATTTCATAAGCGAAGAGGGAGGTATCTTTACTAAAGACAGGCTTTTTGTAAACGAAATAGATTTTGCCCTCAATATAAAAATCGCAGTGTATGGGAAATACAATATCTTCCAGATCGTGGAGGAGTGCTATGACAATGGTCTCAATCTGGTCATCATGCCCTACAGCTCCGAGGTGGCAAAGAGATATGCCAGAGAAGCTCCTGAGGTGGAAGAGCTGCTGATGCATCCTACTGTGGGATGGATCTCCGGTATGGATCTCGACGAGGGCGGAGAGGCGAAGGTTTATAACGGAGTGACCGGCGAGTCATATACAGACAGAGCCGTGGTGATGTATATAGAGCTTCCGGAAGGAAAGACCGCGATGATAAATATGATAAATATTTTCTCTGACGACAAGACCGACCCTGTCATTAGATTCCATGATAATACTCTCAGTGTTAAAGCCTGCACCGTGAACGGCCAGGAAGAGAACTTCGCGGATTATATCAAAAGAAAGGGCATTGATACGCGGATGCCTCTGGTAGCGGATTATAACGGCGCTTATATCAATACATCGATAAAAGCAATGGAGGACGGTACGGTAAGCTTATATGCGCCTGTATTCAAGAATATCGAGTACCGCTTCGCCAGGTATCTGGACGACTATGCTTCTGAGTTCAGACACAAGATAAGCGAAGCCGGTGCGAAGGCTCCGTTCTTTTCCTGCAACTGCATACTGAATTATCTTTACGGTGATCTCAACGGACAGAAGCTGCCGCCCTATACCGGACCGGTTTCCTTCGGGGAGGTGGCATATCAGCTGCTGAATCAGACCCTTGTCTACTGTGAGATATTAGGATAGTTTCATGGAAACGGTTATCAGGATAAATGATGCGATAAATGGATTTGCGTGGGGGACCTTCGGCCTCGTGCTTCTGCTCGGCACAGGACTGCTATGCTCCGCAGCCACTGGATTTCTTCAGATCAGACTGCTCCCGCACTGGTGGAAAAAGACCTTCGGCATAATGAAGAACGAAGGACGCATCATCAATGATGCCGGTGCACTTTCACAGTTCCGTGCATTCTGTACCGCTCTTTGCGCCACGATAGGTACCGGGAATATAGCTGGCGTCTCTACCGCGATATGTCTTGGGGGACCGGGGGCTGTCCTTTGGATGTGGGTCGCTGCGTTCCTTGGGATGATGGTCAAATATTCCGAGAACGTGCTGGGACTTTATTACAGGCGCCGCAATTCAGAGGGAGCCTGGTCGGGCGGTCCCATGTATTACCTTCAGGACGGGCTGGGCTCATTAAAGCACTGCAAAAGACTTGGAAAGCTGCTCGGGATCCTGTTTTGTATTTTTACGGTGCTCGCATCCTTCGGCATCGGAAATATGAGCCAGATCAACAAGATAACCATAAATTTTGAATCCACTTTTCTTTCAGGCTTCAGCCACGAGCTCTTCCTCGGGGCTCCTAAGGTCAACTGGCTGATAGGGGTGATACTTACTATAACCGCGGCGATCATAATCCTTGGCGGCTTCAGAAGACTGGCGGCAGTCTCTGAAAGGCTGATACCATTTATGTCTATAGCCTATATCATAGGCTGTCTCGTGATGATATTGCTGCATATCACCGACATCCCTGCTGTATTCTCGGCGATAATAAGGTTCGCCCTGGGTCCGGATGCCATAAAGGGAGGAGTCGCGGGAAGCGCAGTACAGCTGGCATTTAATACGATCAAGAACGGATGCAAAAGAGGTGTTTTTTCAAATGAAGCAGGACTTGGTTCCTCTGTCATGGTTCACAGCAACAGCTGCGTCAGGGAGCCGGTGCGCCAGGGACTGTGGGGGATCGCAGAGGTTTTTCTTGATACCATGGTCATCTGTACCATGACTGCGATCGTAGTGCTTTCCTCGGGAGCGATCGATCTTGAGACCGGTATCATGAAGGAGGGAGTCAATGACGCAACTCTTGTAGCCAAGGCCTTCGGAAGCTCACTCGGACTCCCGGGAGAGTGGTTTGTGGTCCTCATCATAACGCTGTTTGCATTTACTACTGTTATGGGCTGGTCATATTACGGAGCCAAGGTGACGGAGTATCTCCTTGGCGTGACCTGCAGCAGGATATACAGGCTCATATTTATCGGTCTCATCGTGATGGGAGCTGTGATGGAGTCAAATCTGGCTTGGGATATCTCGGACACATTTAACGGACTTATGATGATCCCCAATCTTATCGGGATCATTTCCCAGACACCCTTCATCATCAGACTGACACGAAATTACATAGACAGAAGGATCAGAGGAAAAGACATAGCTCCCATGCTGTCATTTGATAAGGATATACAGAAAGAGGCAGAGGACGCTGTCAGAAGGGGAATGGATTAGTTAAAATCCAGTGCATTGGCGATGAGCTGAATTGCAGCATTGATCAGACACGTTTCCCGATTTCAGTATTCCATTTTAAGGCAGGATTATGTTATGATGAATATCACGGGCGGTTTTTTCAACGCAGTCCAGCATGTTTTGATTTCAGCCGCAGGATAACGGTGCCTTTGAGTCCGTCATTAATTAATAGTCGATGTACTGACGCAAGTGCTCGTCATGGAGGGGTATTATGAAGCAATCGGTGATGACGCTTAAAGAAGTGGATGAGGCTCTGCATGCAGCAGGAGAAGGACACGATCTTGCGGGTCTTTTAAGACTTACTTCCAGTGAGGAGAGAGACGAGCAGGAAGCAGTACTGAAGGATATCCTCACATACGGGAAAGACTGTGAATATGGCAGGAAGTATGGCTTTGGTGAGATACAGGACTATCCCGGTTTCGTAAAGAACGTTCCCGTTACAGAATTCTCAGATTATAAAGAATATATAGAGCGGATGAAGCTTGCCGGGGAAGATATCCTTTTCCCGGGAAAGGCAAGCTCCTTTGTGGTATCCACAGGAACTACCGGGATACCCAAATATATACCTGAAAGCAAAGAGGGAGCATTGGCAAAAAGTCTGGTATCAAGGATGCGTTCCTCGGAGTGGAAGAGGATCATTCCCGATGCGGAGCTTCCCGAACGCAAATATCTGCCTGTAGTGAATGCTGCAGTGTATGAGATGACCGAGGGAGGTATACCTGCGGGGTCGGCATCGGGACTCAGCGCCAAATCCGGGAAAAAGGTGACCAGAAAATCCATACCGGACGCGCTGCTTACGATCCCCGGTCTTTCAAGAGAGGCCATGGATTATCTGACGGTCCTCTTCAGCCTTGCTGAAAGGGAAGTGGCGAAGCTTGCCTGCAATAACGTGGCTCATTTCAGTCTTCTCTGGAATATGGCCTGTGACAGGGCAGATCTCATTATATCAGATATAAGAAGCGGCACCATGAGCGTGGAGCTTAAGGATGAAGACAGACAGTTGCTGCAGGAATATTTCAAGGCTGATCCTGCAAGGGCGGATGAGCTCGAAGAGATATTTAAGAGAAACAACGGAAAATTTACAATAGAAGAGGTATGGCCACACTTTGAAGCAGTCGTATGCTGGATAGGCGGAAGCGTGGGACGTACCGTGAAGGAGTTCAGACATGAATTTCCTGAGAGGACAGTATTTATAAACTGGGGATACGGTGCAAGCGAAGGGAAATTTGATGTACCGGTCGAGGCAGAGTCTACAGAGGGAATACTGACTTTGTTCGGATATTTTTATGAATTCCTGAAGCCGGGAGAGCAGGAGCCGGTCCCCCTGTGGGAGGCAGAGGATGATGTGCCATATGAGCTGGTGCTCACAGGATATTCGGGATTCTATCGCTACAATATCCATGACCTTGTGAAGCTGGGACATACAAAGGACGGTATGAGGACGATCACTTTCCTCGGCAAGACCTCGGATTCACTGGAGCTTGCCGGCAAGAGACTTTACAGCGGAGAATTCCTTAATTTCATAGAGCAGTATGAAAAGGAATACAAGACCTTCTTCCGTCTGATACAGGGAAGCAATGATGACGGGAGACTGAGGATCCTCGCTGAAAATGCTGAGGATGACTGGGATATAGAGGCATTCGGGCAGTGGGCACGTGATATATTCGAAAAGCATGGGATCCCTTTTGCAGGAGTCACAAAGCTTAATAAGGGCTACAGAGATTCTCTTTTTGAAAAGGTGATGGACAGCGGCAAGTCCGTAAATTCCACCAAGGTTGCAGTATTTGTATAAGGGAGGTAAAAATGAAGATCTGGTGTCTGGTATCTAATGTTGATGATTATATTGAAAAATTCGGTGAGAAATTCATCAATAAAAAATGGGATGGATTTGATCTGATATTTATCGACTATTCGAGTATCGAGATCGGTACGGGTGAGAGGCCGGCATTTTACTGTATGGGGAAAAAGCTTGAGCTCCCCGATGCCTTCTGGCTCTGGACGGGAAATACCGATGCAAGGGTTATCGAGCATCTGCTCTTATCCTGTGGTATCAAAAGCATATCGAATCTTGAGGAGCAGAACGTGGTCAGGAGCAAGGTGGCTACATACAACCGGATGGCGGCAGCAGGACTCAGGGTTCCCCGTACGCTTGTATTCTTTAACCATGCAGACAGGGACATGATAAAGGAGAAGTTTTCATTCCCGTTTGTGATAAAGCCCGACAACGGCTTCGGAGGCGAAGGCGTGGCCCTCATACATAATGATGAAGAGCTGGAGTCGTATCTTGCAGATCTGAAATACGGTGTGGCATATATGGCTCAGGAGTACATATCTACTTCAAGGGGCAGGGACGTGAGAGTGGTCATGCTCAATGCAGAGTGCTTTCACGGCTTTATAAGACAGGCAGGAGATCCTGACGAATTCCGGTCAAATATCCATACCGG
>ODAI013004510.1_pt1 | contig 17063 bp, 27 predicted proteins | sample 1539321 | NCBI WGS metagenome assembly ODAI01 (sample SAMN02144231, study PRJEB22623) | gut metagenome | biome: sheep rumen | host: Ovis aries | place: New Zealand | reverse complement strand
CGGAAGATATGTAAGGCCGTTTTTGGTTTTAACCTTGCTGGAAACATCAATGCCGTTCAGCTTAGTAAAAATACTAACGTCTGCCATTCTATACTCTCCTTATACTTTTTCTGTTTTGGTTTTTGCATTCATTTCTTTTGCAAATTCCTTATATCTTCTTGTATATTCATAACTATCACCAAATATATTGTTAACAGCTTTTAACAACTTTGGCTCGTACTTGCCAATGACTTCTAATTCATATTCAAAATTTCTACCGAAAGGGCAGCCAGCGCAACCAGTTCTTCTTAGTGCATATACTTCATAACAATCGCTGTATTGAACTTTGTAATAGTCTTTGTACTCTGCTTTGTCCTTGTCTGTATACCAGAACAACGGTCTGTATTCATCGCACAATGTCTTATTGCTAAAGCAAGTGTTATATATGGTTGACCGCTCACCGCCCTCTGCTCTTCTTACACCGATAATATCAAGATCATAACTATTATCGGAAATGCATTTGTGCGCAACGTCTTTCTTTGCTTTCTTACAACAAACATTTGAAATCTTGAATGTTGGTGGATTAGCAATCATAAACTCTTTAAGCCATCTATTGTAAGAAATATTGAATCTGCTTTTGCCACCACTCTTATCACACCATTCATTACACCACCAGCGCAAAGCAGCTTTACATTTTGGATATCTTTTATAAAGAATATCAAATGATTCATCTTCAAATTGAAAGTTATGTCTTTGAAGTCTGCTTATAAACTCTGATACTTGCTTGGAAATAAACGGCTGACCAAAGCGCTTGCATGATATAGGTATCGGAACAATCGCTTTGTATGGCTTAATCTCGATTCCATATTTCGTTTCTAAATCTTTAATGTGGGTCTTCGTTGCTTGATATTCCAATCCGGTATCAAACCACACATAATCTATCTTGTGGTCAATATCTATTTTTGTAAGTAAATCGACCATTAAATCTGAATCACTCCCCCGGACACAGAGCAAATTATTTTTCTGTATTTCGGATTAGAAACAATAATTTGCGCTCGTTCTAGGCTGTCAGATATTATAAAATTATCGGGAGCGTCAGCTAATAACTGTTGAAAGATTTCGGATTTCCGCTCTTTTACTTCTGTCATTATTACTCCGCTCTATCTTTTTTTAATGTGCAAATGCGTCTGCATTATGGAGCAGTATAATATCGTCATACATTTCACTTCCTATAATGCGCTTGTCTTTCTCTTTTGCTCTTTCAGATTGTTTCCATGAAAGATACGGATGCATGTGATAGAAAATTAAATTTGACAAACGCAAAATATCGTTAAGGCTGTCATATAACTCAGCAGCGTAAAACAGCGAATCATAAGCGCCAACACAATGATGTTGATAGTAATGATAATTACCGTCAAACACGCCCTTTGAATTATACTTGCTCTGAGTTTTAACCTTGCCTAAATCATGTAGCAATCCCGCCATCGCAAGGATTGGATCGTCTGGTTTATGTTTCTTTATGTATTCTTCTGCAAGTCTGCAATGCTTACCAAGTGTCGCTGAATGATGTTTATTTTTCTGATCGAATCCGTCAATACCATTCTTACCAGTAAACAGCAATGAAATATCAAACAATGTGTCAAACTCTTCTTCTACATCCTCAATCATTTCAATTTCATCCCAACCTTCGCTGAAATGCGGTGGCTCAAAACTGAAATACATTTTCTTCATTGCGTATTCCGGCACAACACGTTCTCTGTTATTATTCCTCGCTAAACATTGCTCGTATGGAGTTGCAAATAATACAGCAATCTTTTTAGGATTGATATTATTTAACTGTCTGATGAAAGCTATTCTTCGGCGCTTGCTAAGATTTGTTGCGTCATAAACAACTGTCTTGCCTTGCCGTAAATCTGCAAACACCCGCTTATTTAATTCCTCAAAAACTTTTGCATTATTTGTCTGGTCTTCTATATCTCCAAATAATTCTTCACGAATTGCATCAGAAGAATGCACAACGGTTTCCGGCTTATCTCTGATATACCTCTCAGACCATGTTGATTTACCGCTTGCGGGTAAACCAATAAGCATAATTAACGTAGCTTTACTTGACATATGTAACTCCTTACATTTCACTTAAAATGTCAGAATCAATTTCAGAATCTTCGCTAACTGAATCAGCGATAATTCCGGACAAAACTTTGAATGAGAAATTCTTGTGCTTATATGCTGTGAACTTCTGGCGGTTATCAATTCTCACAACAACGCCTTCACGAACATGAGTTTTGCCGATTGGATCAGCACCGTCATAGTATTTTTCAACACGTTCCATGAGATCATCCCAAGTAGTAAAGATGAATTTCTCAAATGTAGGAACGCATTTAGCGCCCATCTTTTCAGCTTCGATTTGTACTTGCTCCCACGGAAGTTCAACCATGAAGCCATCTTCGTTCATCATGGTCATGCGATAAACATAAGCAGCGTTCTCACCTTCATTGCAGCCGTAAGAAAACACTGTTGTATCGCCGTACATTCTCTTAAACTTCTTGTCTTGAACTTTGTCATTGGAACAACTACCCATAATCGGACGATCGCCATCTTGATAGCCTACAATCTCGTAATAGACTTCAACGCCTTTAGGAAGTTTGCTTGCGAAAAATTCATGGTATGGTTGTCTGAATTCATTGCTACCGTAAAAACCACCATCATAATTTCTAAGCGTGGTTCTGCGTGTACCGCTAACAAGTGTATAATCCTTTTTCTGTTTTGGTTTTATATGTAAAATGCGCTGAATGAAATTAGGACGCTTATTGATAACTCTAACAGTATTCGCCGTTCTTGCGCTTGTGCCATGCATCTTTAAGGTAATGTAGCAAGTATCACCAGGTTTAAAAGCACCTTGATTAAAAGCCAACTGCTGTGTATCAATATGCTCAATAAAGAACGGATAAGAAATAGTTTCTTTCTCTTCCTTGTGGTTTTTCTTGTACTTACCGCCATTCTCGACGTTTCTTCTATGATTTGTTCTCGGAATATACTTCTTGCAAATTTCATGACCATCAAGGATAGTAATTTGATCTCCGTCTTTCAATTTGCTTACATCTGTATACTTGTTGAGAACTTCAATCGGTAAAACAAGTCCTTCGGATTTTTCACCACGTAGCTTTAATGCTGTAATATTTCTTTTTCCTTCTTCCATATAACCGCCGACATTAACTACTTCAACTCCATCTTTGGTTATAATGTTTTTGTTGACAATCTGTTCTGCGCTAAGTTCTGAAACAGGAACATACTTCTTAATAAGGTTATTATCATTTGCGAACTCTTCACTCAACTGACCGTCAACTGGAAAATAAATTACTCGCTGGCCTTCATAGTAAGACAGATCGACAATTACGTTGTTGCCAAAAACTGTAGCGCATTGTAATCTGTCTGCATTACTGTGTTTGTGCAATCCAGTCAATGATGTAATATATGCACAATACAACTATTGCTATCTCCTTTCTGTACTTTTTCTGCATTGGTATTAATATATACATAAAGAGGATCGGTATGTGTTTCCGCATGACAAACCGGACAGCGATAAAGATGTGTGCTGCCGTAATATGAATATCTTGTTGAATGAATCATATAAGAATTACAATATTTACAAATCATATCAACCCCTCCTTAACTATGTATAGTATTATACCACATATAGAACAAAATGTCAATAATAGTCTTTTCTGTATTAGTTTAACGCTTCTTTTAATTCTTTCGGAATTTCAATAAGAATCTTCGCTTCGACATAAACCGGCTTGCGATATTTTTCGTTCCATTTATTTACAAAATCAATAAACTCTTTTCTTCCGGTTTCATCAAATTCAAAATCTTCATATTGATCTTCTTCAATATTTTCAAGAACACTTTCTGCATCAATCTCCGCATAATACATATCGTATCCGATAACATATTGCAGCTTGTACCATTCCTCGTCTGAAAGATCGTCACGAATATATTCTAAAAGGTCTTCCATTCCGAACTCAATATAATCACTATCTTCATAACCAACAGGATAACCGGGAAATTCTTTGATATATTCCTCGTAAGTCATTCTCCTGTAATTATCATATTTATGTTTTTCTCTGCAATTCGGACATGCTAAAAAATAATACTTATGTGGTAATTCTTTACCGCAATATTTACAATGCTTTTTCTCGCAACATTTTTCTGCCATTAACTTAGTTATATAAGTCGTTCCGCAAATGTCGCATTTGTAAGCATCTACTCTTTCTGCGTTCATACAAGTTCCTTTCCACACTTCGGACAATAAACAGCATTCATCAAATTGAACTGTCCCTCTGGCTCTGGCATTGCAGAATGATAAAGCTGTGTTCCACAATTACCGCACTTAATAATCGTGTTACCTTTAAACTTTATGAATTTGCGTGGTGCTTGCGTCTCGCTGTACTTCGCTCTTCTTCTGAGTTTATTAATATCTTTTGTTTGTACCCATGCAAGCCATCTGTAACAATCTTTACAATAAACACCAGTCCTCTTATTGACTTGTTTAATTATAACTTCTTCGCAACCACAATCCGGACAAATATATAACGCCATTATTACACCGCCAATTTCTCAATGAGTTTATTAAACTTCGTCTTGCCTTCATCGCTAATACCATTGCAATATGTGTGAAACCACATATTGAATTTATCATACATTGTTTCTCCGTCTTCAATGCGCTCTTCCGCAAGTTTATCAATTCGCTCATTGATAATAGTATCTACGTAATCCGCAAGTCTTTCAGCAATAATAACCGGTCTGCCACCAAGAGACTTAACAAGTTCAAATTCTCTCTGCGATCTGACAGGAATACTATTAGGATACTCTTTGTCAAATGCAGCAACAATTTTATCTTTTAATGTTGATACATTGCTGGTAGTAACATACTGCGCAAATTCAATATCATTGTTTTCTTTCATGATCTGAATGAATTCATCAGCGCTTATCTTGTCATTGAATGCAGCTTCGGTAATCATTCTTGCGCTTGTCATGCGCAAATCATACCACATCACTGTACCTCTATCTCTGTCAAGTTCTATGTATTGTGGCTTAATATTGTAACCATATTTATACGTTGATTCTTTCTGCACAAAAAGGCCATTTACATAAATGCAACCAGCCAAATCTTCATCCAGCAGAATATCTCCATATCTGGTTTCAATTATATCTCTATCACGATATTCATCAAACGCATTCAGCCATACTTCTTCAATGCTATCCGTTTCATCATATGTCACATTCGAAATGCGGATATTCAAATCTCTTGAAACGTCTTCTGATTCAGTGATTGTAAATACAAGAACATCGCTGTCGAATCTTTCAGAATGCTCGATTGAACTCTGCCATAACTGCCCTGTTTCACCGTTATGAATTGTCACCTTTTTGCCAAGACGGTTCATAACCAAAGTTGCAATCTTATAACCTTCACCAAACTGGCCAATCAAATTCTTATTATTTGCCTTTGTGGTTCTGCCAAGCAGCATAGATTTAATTTCAATGCTTGTGTTTTTATTCTTTAATGTTAATTCTTCTGTTTCCGAATCCCAATCCATTTCAAATGTATGTTGTGGATTCTCGGTTTCAGCATCAATGCCATTCTGAATAAATTCTCTGATAGCTTCTTTAAAACTCCAACTGGCAACGTACTCCGGCGCAATCGTCAACTCAAATCTAACTCCGTCATACTTCATCTTCTTTTACACACCTCATTTCTTCTAGCAGATCATCACGATTGTTTTTAAGCCATTCTGTAATAACCATGTCAAGCAAGTAATTAAGAATTGCTCCACAATTTTTACCAGTAAAACCGCAAGCAATCGCATCATTCCCATTAACTTTTAAATGGTTAATCTTATAACATTCATCTTTATTTGAGTAAACTTCTTCAAGCGCTGTGCGCAAATAATCACATACATTAACATGCTTGCCGTGAACTTTCGCATATGATATAGCGTCTACTATATCGCAATAATCGTAGTCTCTTAAAAGTTTACGTGCTTTGTGCTTTCTTTTTCTGCCATCATAGAACTCTAGTATATCTAAACCGCAAGCAATAATTTGATTAACATGGTGGATTGTATTATTATCAAAGCGCAATTCACGCATGATTTTTTCGCAATCAAGTGTATCAAAGAATAGCGCATATCTTAGATATGATCCTTCTGGCAAATCATCACTAAGTTGTATAAACCGTTTATAGTTCTGCAACCATTCATAGCCTATATTATTTCTAATGTCTGGAATAATCTTGCCTAAAGTTTTAGCAAACAAGTGTAATGTTATTAAGTATTGGCTGCCGTAATTTTCAACTTCGATTGTTTTTCGCAATTCTGTGCAAATTCGCTCTTTTGAAATTCTCTTTAATAATTCGATCAATTCAAAATCGTTCTCGATTTCGTATAATATTGCGTCAGAAATTTCGTAGTCAAATCTTGCAGAGAAGCGCAATGCACGAAAAACCCGCAATGCATCTTCATGAAATCTAAATGATGGCAAACCAACTGTCATAATGTTTTTGTTTTTAATATCATCCAAACCGCCGAATAAGTCTATTAGACCACGCTTCGGACTATAAGCCATAGCGTTAATTGTAAAGTCTCGCCTGGATAAATCCTCTTTTAAACTCGTGACAAATGTTACTTCGTCTGGATGGCGTGAATCAGAATAACCGCTCTCAACTCTGAAAGTCGTTATCTCATAATGACCGCTCTCCATGATGATAGTGACAGTTCCGTGTTTTAAACCAGTCGGCAGAACTCTAAGTTCTTTGAATAACTCCATTACTTCGTCTGGCTTTGCTGCCGTGGTTATATCCCAATCGTTCGGCTCGATACCTAAAATACTATCTCTTACACAACCGCCCACAATATAGGCTTCAAATCCGGCAGATTCTAAAGTGTTAATCAGATATAATACATCTTCTGGAATAGAAATATTTATATTATTCATTGTTTGCTCCATGTGTTACAGGTATACTTTGGCGCTTCTCCATATGTTAAATCTATGAAATAATTATCAAAGCATACTGTAATACAGGCTTGATCTTGTAATACATCGTAATAGTAACCCTTTTTAAAAATGTAATCTCCATTATCTGCTTTACAATCAACCGACATTTTTACTTTGTACTTTTTAAGTTCATTTCGTAATAACTCAATATCAGTAATATTATCTAAATCCAATCTTCATACCCTCCCACGGATTTTCAACTTCACTTAAAAACTGTGCAAGTTGGCCATTATGATAGAACACAAGATCGGCTGTTGTATTGTCTACATGTAAATACTGATTAACAAGCTGATGAATGATTTCAGAACTAAAGCATTTTAACTCTGGCTTATCTACTCCATTGATGCACTTCACATATCCATAGTTGCCAACCTTTAGCAGTTTGAATTCTTCAATGCGGTATTTATCTGCTTCATCTAAAGACTCCACATACGATTTAATTTTTTCATAATCATCATCATTTACTTTTTCAAAAATGATTTCATCAGCCTTAACACTAAATATTTTTAAACTGCCAAACTGTAGACAAAGTGTTGCAGCTAATCTGTTCATTTTCATGGTTTCAAATTTGATCTGTCTATTTGGATTACAAGCACCAAAAATAACTTGCCGGATATACTTGCTGTCTTTGATGAAATCAAAATTTGTATAACCACCAATGAAATCTTCCCATGTTCCGCTGAAAAGATTAGGGCAATGTTCTTTCATAATTGTGAAGTTGGCTTTCTTCAAATCTATTGAAATAAAAACTTTACCATCGTTTTCCGGTTTATATAATTCTGTCTTCAAAAATAATCTAATCTGCGGAACAGGAATGACTTTATTCTCAAATTCTATGAATTCTTCATGCGCCTTTATATGATTGATCGCTCTATCCTTTACAGAGTTGTAATACTCAAAATAATCTTGTTCTGTATTGAATGGCTCAAATACCAGCATATCGCAGAAATCATCAAACTTACTTAAACCACCATAGAAATAGTCAAGCGCTTTTAATCTCTGCGTGAAATACGGTTCAGCAAAAACCGTGATCGGCATATTCGTGTCGGTACAAAATCGCTTCTTTAACGCCCTTGAATTTAAAATATTTATTCTGTTCATATATAAACCTCTGTGCAAATATTACGATGAGAACGAACACCGCCACCAGCGTTGTTAATTTTTGCTGCAAGATCATCAATCCATACATTTGTAACAACTTCTGAATTGATTGCATACAGCAAATCATTTACCTTTTCCATGTCTGGTGCTTCTGGTAAATCATTATGAGTTTTCAGATATTCAAACTTTTGTTCAAGGTCTGTAACCATGTCAAAGAATTCTGGAATTGGCTTTTTGTTTTCGTCAAGATAATCGCCGTTTCTAATCGACATTAACAGATCGTGTTCCTTTTCTCGGTATGTTACAATCTCGCCTTTTTCAAGAATGTCAAAACACATAAGATACAGTCTGACAAGATGTGTCATGTGTTTACCCAATTTGTCATGTTCGATTGCTGCGGAATTACGTTTGCCAACCTTATCATAATCTTTGACGATTGATTTCATGTCATTCCACATTGATTGATAATCTCTCAGCGGGTAATGATTTAAAACCACATCCATGAATATCTCTGTGTCATATCCTTCTTTCTCGGATTCATCGACATACAGCTTAATTGCTTCTTCCGGAAAACGTGCATACCGCTCTTTAAAAGTATGCTCCGCATTTTGAATAGATTTGAGGATGTATCTTTCACGTTCATCTTGCCCTACTGATCTTGCACTCTTGCTCTGCAAGCGTCTTAACTGCGTATTAGCATAACCGCCGAATTTATAAATTGCTCTTTTAGACAAAAATATCTTTTTGTTTTCAAGAATCATAATTCCGGCTTTATTAAGATGAATATAATCTTCGTCTCGCAATCCTAACATTTCAATCGTGTTTGGATTACCCTCGCAAAAATATTTAAAACTTCTTTCAAGTGAATAAACCGTTGTGTCTGTATCTCTATCAACCACACATTCGAAATCGTGTCTTGTCAAAATGTCTCTTGCTGAGTTAGTTGCAATCCCCCGAATATCAATATCAGAGTTTTCGTTGTTAGTTCCATATGCGTGACTACCGCCAAAACCGAGAAGAATTATATTTTTGCCTAATGGCGCTTGCCGTAAGAAGTCATACTCTCTTCCTTCTATTAACTTTAAGGCTTCTTTCTTGGTCATTTTTCATACCTTTCTGCTTCATTCTTGTTCATTTTTCATATCTTTTCTGTTTTAGTTTTAATATATTTAATATTAGCATATTGAAAACTGTCTGTCAATATTAAATTTAGGCAATTAAAAATTTTACATTGTTCTGTATAGCGCTATATTTAGCACTTGATTTTACATTCTATTTTGAATTATAAATGATATGCTCAATAGTTTAGTCATATTCAAAATTTACAACTCTTAATTTAATCAAAAAACCGCTCCTAACTATAGCGCCATACAGCATCATCAAGATTCAAAATTCCATGCTTTTACAGCATCTTGTTCTGTCGGAAAAGGAACGGAAGTCATTTCACCAAACAAAGCACACATATGAAATATACAGAAAAACTCTTGACCGCTGTATTTTGATATTTGAATATATGACTTGCCACCGCAAAAAGGACAGCAAGCCAATTCTTTATTTGTTCGCCTAATTATTTCAACCATTACTTCCGATGATCTCTGCGATATTCGGCTGAATGTCTTGCCAAGCTGCATTAAACGCATCAATCGCATTCTGCTTACCGACAAATTCAATCATTGCCTGTGTAATCATATCTTCTCTTTCGTTATATGTATTTCCCAAATATCTAAACTGTTCTTCCAATTCACGTTTCAAGTGGATAGAATTTTTCTTCCCATTTGGTTTGTAAATTACATCCTTTATTCTCCATTCGATCAAGTTAGCTGCTTCGTAAAATGTTACCTGGATTTCAAGTTTTACTCCGGCATCATTTGTGCAATGATGTGAATATACATAATACATATTTCAATTCCTTATCTTTTAATATTTTTTAATTGATGAATGCTTTTCTGCAATTCGTCAAGAAACTCATTAACATCTGTTTTGGTCATACCGTCAAACAACGTTATGCGAATTGTTCTAAGCGCTTCATCTTCTGAAAGTCCGATTGCTCTAAGTACCGCTGACGCTTGACCAGAACCAGCATTGCAAGCTGAACCGGCAGAGATATAATATCCTTTTCTGCTCAACCAATATACAAGCGCTTCGCCATGCACATTTTCATTCAGCGTTAAACTGACAATATCAAAAAGACGGTCTTCTAAATCACCGTTGATTTTGCCAAGCTGTCTGATCTGAATTTGCTCAACCATGTAATTAAATAGGCCACGCATTTTCTCATTGTGGTTTACATCGCATAACTCTACTGCCTTTGCTAATCCCATAATATATGGAACGTTTTCAGTACCGCCACGCAAACCGCCGTTCTGACTTCCGGCAATTAGCGGATTTAATTTAACTCCACGCTTTACATATAATATGCCAATACCTTTAGGGCAACCAATTTTGTGACCGCTTGCAGCAAGTGTATCAACGCCCAAAGCCTTAACATCAATCGGGATTTTGCCGAAAGATTGTGTTGCATCAACGTGTAATAAAATGTGGTTTTTATTGTCGAAAAATGAGCGTTTTTGCACACTATTGACCGTTCCGACCTCATTATTTGCGTGAATTTGAGCGAATATGCACACTTCGCTGTCAAAACAATCACTTGCGGTCTTAATATGGTAACATAAATTTTCTTCGCTAACTTTCCCTTTGTTATCGACCAAAATATATGTTACTTTAGTTTGATCGCTTAAATTCAGCGCTTGTATGGACTTGTGTTCAATCGGAGTTGTAAACAACCACGTTGCTCCACTACCTTTGATCGCAAGCGCATTTGACTCTGAACCACAAGAAGTAAAGATGATTTCATCCGGATAAGCGTTGATGAATTTTGCAACCTTCGCCCTGGCTTCTTCAACGTCAAGTCTGACCATTGTTGCCGGAGAATACAGAGACGATGGATTGTACCACCGCTCTGTAAAATACGGCATCATTGCATCTATGACTTCTTGTTTTGGTTTTGTCGTTGCTGCATTATCAAGATACATTGTTTTCATAATTTTACCTTTTAGTTGACTAAATAGTTTAGTAAAATTTCAGATTAGAGATTTTACCACATTTTGTACATCTGCATTTAAACACCCCAACCTTGAAACCAGTACAATCATAATACGTGTAATGCGGTTGTTTCTCTATTTTGATATAATCGTGAATGCAGAAAATCTTCATAAAAGTCATATGGTATCTCCTTCATTCATATTTGATATTCATTCCATGTTCATTCATGTAATCAAATATTTCTTTATAGCCTAACCCATGTTCTGTTGTTGGCTTCATACAATAGTCATAGAGTTTTGGATGTGTTTGTTTTAACCGCTGAAATCTTGTCGGCTCTTTTTCAAGATGGCAACCAAAGCAGCACCAGACGCAACCTGTTCTGTCGCATCCTGTCGTGTAATATTTGCCGTTTTCGTCTTGAACAATTTTGCCGTATACCGCTGGAATGGTTATGCCATACCGCACAACATATTCATAAATATCTTGCTCCGTCCAAAATGAGATCGGATTTGACATTTGCCGTTTTCCGTCAAAAGCATTACAGCCATGACGAATCCATGATGTTTGACGCAAGTTGCTTTCGCTTGCCATTGATCCCACTATTGGTTTTAGACCGCTTTCTTTTTCAAATTTACTCGCTGGCTTTTTCTTCATAATCTTACAGCAGTAATGACTAATTGGAATATCACTATCTCTTAGCCATTTCCATTTAGCCATCGAATAGCGTTTGCCATATTTTAGTACATGTGGATTATTTTCTTCAAATCTACCACTGGCGTATCCTGTAGGATTTTTTCTTGATTCATAAATCTTTTCAGCCACTTCCTTACTGATAAGCGGATAACCATACTTCTCAATTACTTGCTTGTAATTCATTTCCGGTCTTATGATTTGAATGTTGTCAACGGATTTCACAAAACTCTTTACTTCGGGATATTCTAAACCGGTGTCAATGTAGACAGCTAAAACATCTGGATATACATGCCTTACAATATCAAGTAAAACTGTGCTGTCCTTACCACCGGAAAAACTAACATATACTTTACCTTGAAAGTATTCGTACCATTCAATGATACGTGTCTGTGTGACTTGAATCTTTTTGTCCAAGTCCCACGATTGCATTTCTTTTAAATCGTCCTTCGTGCGACTACTCAATCAATTTCATCCTTTAACTGGTATTTCACCAATTGTTAAAGGAGTCTATCTCGATTCTTAGTCACAATTATTTTAGTGCATGGTGTCAGATTTTACGCTTTAACCATTGTCACACTTCCAAACAGGTGATATGTTTTTGGTGCTATGCAACCCTGTTTACAGGGAATTTGAAATGATTGAGATTGTAAAAGGACTTAATCAAGATCAAAATTAAGATATCCCATGAAAGACAAACCAAGAATTTCGCCGTTTGTTATTGGTCTTTCTGGATGCTCTTTGTTGAACTCTTCTATATAATTTTTAACATCGTTATCTACACCATCCCATTCAGCTTCGGTGTAGTTAAAGATATATTTTGTCGCTATCTTTTCATTTCCACGTTGCGTTAGGTATTTGTAAGTCACTTTCCAAACCGGAATCCGCAAATAATCGCTAATGATTTGTTTTGGATGGCACTCTAAGACTTCTTTCAAGTCTGAATTTTCTAACTTACAAGCGGAAATAAACTCACTTATTTTCATTTACACCACCGTTTTCTGATATTATGTCAGAACAGAAAAGGAAGTTACTTACGCAACTCCCTTGTTCTAGGAGATTTCTTATTACCCGCTCTTTCCGCCTTGCGCATTGCACGAATCTTCGCTTGCTGCTCAACGTAGTTATCCGTTTTCGCCATCCACGAATCAAACTTCGCCCAATGTGTATTTTTACCAGAATGTCTTTTGCTCATATAAAACCTCCTTCATTTATGCAATTATGATCTATAAACTATATGTTTCTCTTGCTGGATTATCTCTTCGGATTTCCAATCGCTTATCATTGTTTCAATCCAATGCTGTAATGCAGAATTTTTGTCTGCTTTTTCTCTTATCCATTTTTCGATATACCAAATGGGAATTACTTCTGTTGGAACTTGTACAACCATAGCATTACCCTCTTAATCCCAATGACAAGTATTCGTCAGCTTGCCGTAAACATCTTCGTACAATTCTCCTTTATCGCCGTTGAATGTGTACTCTGCGTAAATACCATCGTCAATCCTGGTTGACGCAAGGCATTTATAGTTCTGTAATGTTTTCGCTGACCATACAATAAATGTGTCTTCAAACGAAATTGTTACGGCATTGTCGTAAATCTTGGGCATGTTTTTGTTGTACCAATCAACAAGTTTCTGTCTACAAGTCTTTTGGTATTCATCCATTCCATTGATTGTCATATCTTCACTTCCTTATTAAAACGTATTTCTAAAATCAAATTGTCCTTTTGAACAGTAGTCAATGAATTTATTACTCCGTCATATCGTGGTTCTAACTGTTGTACGTTCTTGCTTTTAAAACCACAATCAGAAAATGTTTCACTCCCCCGACCACGCATGGCGCAAGGGAGGATCAAATCATAGTTACTCAATCTGTCTTTCCTTCATAGAGCATATCAAGTCCTTTTTCAAATGCGCCAATTCCGGAAAAGAAACTGCCGACTGTGAGATCATCAAACAGATACGGCATTGCATCATACAGTGATTTATAAATATGATAAAGAACATCGACCACAATAGAATTACCCGCCATTTTGTAAAGTTGACTATTGCTAATTGCTTTCTTACTCTCTGCAACTGCATATCGTTCTTTACTGCTGACTGGATATTTTTTAAGGAATTCTTTTGCTTTTTCACGGCTGCCAAGTTTTGCTGCAAAGAAATCAAGATCGGTAAAACCCATCAATCTGAAACATTCAGTAGGAGTTAGTTTTCTAATCTTATATTCGTATTGCTCACTTGAAACCACATCAGAATTCACATTCTCTTCTATCACTCGTTTACACCCCCGGAGTCAATGGTACGAATCGTTCCGCAAGTTCCATCACTAAACGTTCGCAAACCTTCATCATACCTCATTTCGCAAATCATCTTGTTCATTTTTTCAGACCTCTAAATCTATTATTTCATCAAGGACTTCCCCCATCCTTGTTATCATTGGTACGACTAGCGCATTTCCCATACAGAAATATCGCATACGTTCTGGCATACCGCTGTTAGTCCAATCATCGTCAAAACCGTTTATTCGCTCTGTTTCAATCGGTGTAAGAATTCTCAACCGCTTTGTCTGCGGGTCTTCAATAACGTGAGAACTTCTGTTAATAGTTCCTTCACTTGTCAACATTGTTCTTGCCGGATTATCTAACGAATCTGGATATGTTATTGCGCCCTCTGAGTATGTGTACTCATAACCACCTTTTGAAACTCGCTGAATTTTCTTAGCGCCTTTTAAGTATTCCCATTTCAGCAATTTGTCTTTCGGTATGTAATACCTTTCGTCAACATTGTTTTGAAGAATCGTTCTGATTGGAATACTGTGTTCTTCTAACTCTGTTACTTTTGCTGTATGTATTTCGCCATTTGACATATAACCAGCGTTTTTAAAATCAAAAGAAAAGTGATCGGAAATATCTAAAAGGTCATTGCCGATTTTCACATTTGAAATCTCACTGACAGATACAAGCGGAAATGCTTTTGCCATGAAACCGTCATGCAGAATTTCAAATACTTGTTTATCGGTCATAGTTTTGCCGTAATTCGTATCGTTCTTATATGCAAATATAAACGTGCGCTTTCGCCGTTGAGCAGCACCATACAGCGCTGCATTTACAACCCGCCATTCAACTGAATAGCCTAGTTTATTAAAGCAAGCTAGAATTATCCCGAAATCTCTGCCACGTTGTTTAGCAGGAGATTTAAGCAATCTATCAACATTTTCAAGAATGCACAGCCGGGGGTCTTAACAATTAAAGTCTTATATATTTCCCACCAAAGTACACCTTTCTTTCCTTCTATTCCTTCTGATGTGGCTTTTGTGTGTGCCACACTATAATCTTGACAAGGAAATCCGGCCATTAAAAGTGTATGATCTGGAATGTATTTCTTATCGACTTTTGCAATGTCAAACCCTGTTGTTTCTATACTTCCATTCAAATCAACGGAATTTCCGAAATGCTTAACATAGCATTCGTGCGCCCATTGTTTTGATTTACCTGGCTCCCATTGTGAAAACCAGACTGTATTCCAACCAGTGTTTAAGCGTTCAAGTCCTAATCTGAAACCTCCGACACCGGCGAATAATTCAACTGCTGTTTTCTTCATTGAACCCTCTCTAACCACATAGATAAATATTTATCTTTTCTGTATTGGTTCTTGTATTAAAATTTTAAATTCTCGCTGCCTCCGCCGAAAGTATTCAAACAAGCGCTAATGCCATTGATTGAATATACTCTTCCGACTTGTGGATTTGAGAATTTTTCTTGATCTTTTATAAGGTTTCCAAGCTGTATGATGTTACTTTCTGTGTTGCTCAATAATCAACTGCCTCCTATGCTTCTTCAAGAATTGCTCAAATGTAATTCCTTTGGCGTAGTTTGCGTCAATGCAGTAGGCGAATCCATCGCATAGATCATATCTAATATCATCAGATGTGTTTTTATTCCTAATGCTGCTGTCAACGTAGGAGCGACCCCCCCCGGCGCTGTACACTACATTGGATTGGTGCTTGCCTGTACCCTTTTCAAGATAACCTACTTCTTCAATTTTGTTCATTTTTCTGTTCATCAATTACGCAAGTTTGCGCTTGTCTGCCAAAACCTTTATAATCTCTGGCTTGTAGCGTACACGATTGATCCATGTAATGATTATATTGTCCGGCATAATTAGAAACCAACGCAGTTAATGTTCGATTACTCTGTCCCATTCGTGTCTGTCGTGACTTCCATGCCCCCCCCGCTTTAATCGACTTACTGAATTCCTTTTCAAGTTTGCCACTTGCTTTAAGTTCTTCAATAAGTCTTTCCGCATTCGGAGTATTTACATAGAAATTATCGGCAACTTCTTCTTCAAGTACATCTCTTAATCGAATATCACTATCGAAACCTTGCGGAAATTCAAACTGTCCGTTATCAAGTTCTTCACGGATTATGATTAAGTAAAGTCTTTCTCGATTTTGTGGAACGCCAAAATCTTTCGCATTGAGAACAGTGTAATAAACATTGTAGCCGTATTCTTGAAGTTCCTTAACAAACATATCAAATGTTGGCTTAAACTTTTTACCAATGATATTTTTGACATTTTCATAAATCGCCCATTCTGGTTTATTATATCTTATGATTCTTAACCATTCGACAAGCAAAGATGATCTTGTTTTGTCCAAATCATGACAACCGCAATTCGGACATTTATCTCTTTTACTCCAATGAACAGTAAGCGGATTATAAGACTTGCCACATTTATTGCATTTCCAAACTGATCCACTTTGAACACCGGCAACGGAAAAATCCTGGCATGGACTACCTCCACATATCATTTTGTAATGTGGTAAACGTTTTTCGTCAACTTTGGTAATATCACCAAGATTTTTAAATTCATCTTCTTCGTGAATCGCAGCATAGGCTTTAGACGCATATTTATCAAACTCGCAGAAATTCACAAGCTGATAACCTTTGAAATTGTTCTTTGATTTCACTTTGTTTTTTTAACTCCAATTCTAGGCGGTTTGCACAATAATACAATTATGTAAATCGCCGATTTTTCAGACTATTATATTCCTATTATTGGTGGTAAACATCACACCAATAAAAGAACAATTTGATTAATTACCTTTTGTTCTATTTTTTGCTATGCTTAATCGGGCAAGGATTTACACCTTGCATATCCCGCATTGCAACCCAAGTTCTGCGGTCGATTTCTGCTG
>ODAI013353344.1_pt1 | contig 17064 bp, 12 predicted proteins | sample 1539321 | NCBI WGS metagenome assembly ODAI01 (sample SAMN02144231, study PRJEB22623) | gut metagenome | biome: sheep rumen | host: Ovis aries | place: New Zealand | reverse complement strand
TTCAGTAACTTTTAACAAAGAATGTCTGCTTCCATGGGGCGGCATAAGTCGCCCCATGGAGATGCACATTTCTCCAAAATGGAGATGCAACATTCTCCAAAAATGTCTGCAACTTTTTCCAAAAAAGACTTGCAATAAACAACTTAGTGTTAATAATGGATTCACTTTCGACACAATTTTCATGTAATGTCCCCATAACTGTTGTTAGCATATAACAATTGATCTATCGTATGAAAAACCAACAAATAACTTTAGTGGGAGTTCACAATTCATGATTCAGCATTGGCTTCAGTCACAACACCATTATCAATGATTTCTCCGCTTGTGATATCACGATAATAAAACTTAAATGGAGTTTTACCAATTTGATAATTGGCGTAGATAATAGGCATGTTGTAGCTCGAATTACCATTCAAATCATAAGCAATCACCTTTTCAAATGGAAGGCAAAGCATTCTATTTGCAGAAACCGCCACCAGTTTCTTGTTATTATAATACTTCACCTGGGCTTTGAAGCCGGTGTTATCCCAGCATAATAGACCTTCATCACAGAAATCATAGATTTCATACTTTCCAAAGCCACCGTCCGTATTCCATTTTGGATCTTTGCATTCTATAGAAATAATAATAACTTCATCCGATATAAATCTCTTTTCTGGATTCTTCCATATTTCTTCACGAGTATACTTCTTCAACTCAGATGCAGGCTTAAGAAAGTCTTTTCTCATACAATTCTTCATTTGTATCGTCTTATCTATATTATGAGAGACAATCTCTTCTTGCTCACCCGGAAAGTAAACATGATTATCGCCAAGCTTAAAAACCTGCCTATATTGTTTGTAATCTATAGTGTATTCCAATGGAACAATTATGGGGATTCCATCTTCTCCGGCAGGATATGGATCTCGGCTTAGTTCAATGACATGTTCTTTCCATCTTACGTCCGGGGACTCCATATAGCACACTGTAAGTTGAATGGGTTTACTCTGCTTTACTATTCCATTTTCAATGATTCTACCAAAGACCTTCAGACTCCGGATAATAGCATTATTGAAAAGTTCTACTTGAATACGAACATTCTTGTGCTTTGGAAGTGGTTCTTTGCTCCAGAAGTTACCCACTACAGCAGTTCCTGTAACTTGTTTATTTAAAGCAATAATTTTTACATCAAAAACGGGGTGTTTCAGTTCTTGCTGCCGTATGTCCCCCTCCGTTTCTGCTTCACGGCTATTGCTTTGAATGCGTCTCTCAATAGCATCAATAGCCTTTGCTAAATCCGGATTGTTTCGATCAGCCACACTCTTCATGAATTTATTTATGTGTAGCTGAATCAATTGAATCTTCTTTAGGTCCTCAGCCTGAGATGTGACTAATGCAGGGTTCTTTCCTTCCAACGCTTTCTCAAGATTCTGCCGCTTATTTTCCCAATGGTCAACATAATCAAGTTGGCCAATAGGCTCGTAGATTCCCTTTGCACTATTTTCAACAAGAAACATCGAATGTAAAACCCAATTATCATCCTTAAGAAGCTGCATGATTTCATATAAGCAAGCTACGGATTTTAAATATGCATCAGACAAAATTACAACGACCAAATCAGTCGTCCGTATCCTATTCATGAACTCGCTTATACTTCCCCAAGGACCTATTGAACTCTTATCCCTTAGAATAGTTGCTATAGGAGATAATCTATTCTCGACTTCATCTGCGGTTTTATCGCTATCCCAATTATAAGAAATAAAAACGGTCGGTCTATCCATGTTCGTGATTTCTCTGCCATCCTTTTTTACTAAAGTTACATTTGTGTCCCAAACTCCCAATATATATTCTCTTCTATCCTGAACATTTTTGGTTGCCACACAACGGAACTCATTCAAATATTCGTCTTCAGCTGTGAATACAAACCGGAATTCTTTATACCCAACTCCTCTTTGATCGAATGTGCGGTGATTGAAAGTAAACTCTCTAGCTTCATTCGGTCCCAAAGAAGTCGGCAGTTTTATGTCCATAGTGATTAGGTTTTGACAATCTCTATCAACATATATTAAGGCAAATTCCTCCACCCTAATGTTTGAAACGATTAATGAAGAGACGTTCTTCAAAACGAAGGTTTTATTTGTGCCGCCATAGCATTTACATGTCAATTCAAATTTTGGAGCGATCAATACAATAGGCCTCCCGTTTCTCTTTGCTGATTCATAGCTTCCCACAATCATAGCAATGACACATGGGCGCCACAAACAAATTTAATAGTTAGTCTTTATTCTATCATTGACATCAATTCGTTGTACCGATTAATGTCTTTGTTTACGCCTATTCCATTCAAATAACAATTTGCCAACGGTTTTATTGCCCGCTTTTCTCCTCTTTGTACCGCATCCTGATAATAGAGAACTGCTTTTTCAGTATTCTGTTTTGTACCTACACCATTAAGCATCATATATCCCAGCATATACGCAATAGTTGCTTTGCCCGTGTCAAAGATATTTTTTCCTGGAAAATCCCCAGTATTATCATATGTTTCATAGGCCTTTTCGTAATGTTCGAATGCTGATGTCTTATTCATCCCTAAATGTTCATCACCGACTCCCCAAAAGTACAAATTGCCTAGTCCTTGGAGCGATGCTGGGTCTTTACTGTCCAAGCCTTTATAATATAAGATCTTGATATTCCTTTTCTCAATCCCACCAATCTTTGATTCATTAATAACACCCGAATTTAAGAAAAACGAAATATACCCACAAAGAGAATCATCTTTTTGTAATCTATATGCTTTGATAAAACAATCGGCAGCCTTTTTATAATACCTGTTATTCGTCCTATCCAATGCAATATAGTTATCTCCAAGTATCTTTTGAATATCTGCCCATTCGACATTTTCAAAAAGCCATCCATATTTCTCTATGTTATTTTCGCGATTTCCACCATCAAGAATTATTCCAAGTGAAAAGCATTTTGAGAATGCCGCCGGCCAGTATCCTGCTTCCACTGCCTTTGATGAATAGTTTTTATAAGCGCTGCCGAAAACACTAATCTTTCTTTTATCTTCTTCGCTCCAGTCTTTATCTTTTTTTTCTTCAAGCGCTGAATATAGCTCCCAAAAACTAACAAAAGCTGTTTGAGCAACTAGATAACAGGCTACAGCATCTCCTTTATCTGCGAGCGTCCAAACCTGTTTTAGTATTTTATTTCTCCAATATTCAGCTTTTTTCTTATCTCCTTGATTATACAAGTATCTTGATTTCTCAAGATAGCAAAACGGATCTCTCCTGTTGATTCCAAGATATATATACTTCTTATATAATTCTTCATTTTTCCCCGTTGTTCCATATTTTTCAAAATAATAATTTGCGGCAAAATAACAAGCCCGTGCATCACCTGAGTCAGCCGCATGTATAAATTTCGGATAGGCTTCTATTAGTTTTCCTTCATAAAAAAGCTTTTCCGCTTCTTCACGTTCTTTTTTAGCAGAAGGATTAGTAATTGAGAAGTTTCCTTCATCTACTTTGAGGGCAATAATACTGTTAAGTAAAGAAACAAATACTGTATTAAGCGTTGTATTATCATATTTCTTCTCTATATTGTGAGTGATGGCAACATTTAATACCGCATCATCACTGCTGGGGGCATTGTCCTTTGAAAAGAAAAGAGTCTCAATAAGAGAAAGAACAAGGCCCGCATAATAATCCGATCTTATTGATGATAATTCCGTATAAACTATCGGCACTTCCTTCTCATTAATATCGGCAACATCCATCAGAAAGTCTATAATCTCAACATTCTTACCGTTTAGCACATTATGGTTATTAAGGCTCAATAGAATATTTGTTAAAGCCCGTCTGTTAGATAAAACTTCATTATCTAGCTGTGACAGAATAAGGCACATTGCTGTAATTGGCTTGATTCCATTATATTGCCCATTATTTATCTCATTTAGCAACAGCATCAAGTTAGAGATACTTGTTAATTCTTTTTTAAAACTGATAGATTGCCCCGCCAGTTTCTCAATATACGATGCGTTATTATTAACTAAATCCGATATATCTTTATTCTGCTGAGATGCTTTAAGTAAATACTGGGCAAGTATCTGTTGAGCCTGGGAAAGCGTACTTATCTGTTCAGCTAGTCTTTTCTCTCCTTTTCTTGAAAAGGTTACTATATCCCATAACCGTAAATACCATTTTTCATGCTTTATACTTTCAAATTGATCTTCTGCAGTTAAGGAAAGTCTTCTTATCGATTCTTCAAATTCCGAACACCCGGCATCACTAAGCGCCAACTGATTATCCTGGTTTTCACTCATCGATCTGCCCTCATTAATCGCTTAACGTATTTAACAGTTCTTCTATTCTTTTCTGAGTATCTGCCGCTTCTCGAATATTACGTTCTGTGAGCTGGTTATTTTTTTCAATTTCCTTTAAGCAATAACCAAGACTATAGGTCATTCCACACACATATCCCGACGAGTCCAGAATCGCCCCGTATGCTCCTTTACCGTATACTTCATCTAAAATGTTTGAGGCTGAAGCGTTAACATAGACTCCAATAGCGTTTCCTGCGATGAAGCCAATCGTTCCTCTTGGTAAAAAGATAGTTATTCCACCAAGTGCTCCTCCAATCAATGCACCTTTAAGGCTGTTTTCTGAAATACTCTTGAATGCCTCATCTCTTGATATTTCACCATTACGATATCGCACATACGTTGTAATTGCGGAAACAGAAAATGAAACAGTTCCACCAACAATTGCACCTTGAAGAGCATGCCCTGTCACTTGTGAAACTGAAGGCTTTGTATATGCTTGGCCGCGAGCTATTTTATCCTTCTGTCGCTTAATTGAATCGCGTATATTTTGTACGCTGTTCTTCTCTTCTACCGGGTTAATAAGCCCTGCATCCCCTGCGGCAATTCTTGTTCCCTTCGGCCCAAAGATAATATCCTCTTCTGTAGCATAACCTTTGTCGATAGCTTTTCTGACATCAGAAATACCTGTACTGTTTTTTGTCATTGGATTAGATGAAGCTTTAATGGTCGTTCTGCTAATCTGTTTTCCAGTAAATCTGTTATAAGTGACTCCATCAACACCAGGTGCATTATTAGATAAAAGTTCACTCTTTTCCCAAATAGAAGAAATCTGCCCGTGTTTTTGTCTTAGCCAATCGACCTCCTCTGAATATCCTGTAAGCTTTGATTCAAAACTCGTGAGGGCGCGAGGCTTATTCTTTGCAACTTCCAACACATTTTCATAATAAGATTTAGCGTTTTCTGGTGTTGAAAACACACCGGATCTTAAAAAAGGTTCTTCATTTAATCGTCTGAAAACCTGAATATCCCTTGCAAATTGCTGTGTCCCTTCATAAGTGAGATTACAGCCCATCAATGAATTAACATCTTGGGCAACTTTATCCAATGCCTGGCTTGTAACGAGAGCTTCCTCTCCGGCAACCACGGTAAAGTCTACAGCAGAAGCAATCCACTCTGGATGTTTTTTCAGTTGAATCTTTATCTGAGGGCATAGCTCATCTTCCTCATGAAAGGACTTGCATTTTTCACAATACCATCTCATTTGGACTGTATTCCTCCCTTCAAGCGCCTAGTTGCCATAGCTGCAATTTCATGATTGCTATCTTTCGCTAGGTATTGCAGCGTTCTTACACCACAATTATCATTATTCACAACTGCAAGCCGGATTCTATCATCCCAATCATGTGCGGCAATATCAAGAATCGGTTCTGTCGAGCACTTGCAATTAGCAACAGCTAAAACTATGTCAAAATCATTATCCGTAACCATTTCCAATAAATCAGCTTCATCTATGTTTCCGTCTCTGATGCATAATAGCATCCCTTCTTTATCCAGCTCGGTTAAGTCTGCACACATTTTTTAGCATTCCCCATGCATTTTCGCTAAAGCGCATCATGACTATAAGTTCACAGCATCGTCTTATTAATCAACGCCGCATTATTACTCCCGCTCCGATTATCACTCGGCGTCTTCCCAACCGTAACCATATACCGCTGATCGCCGCGGTAAGTGATTTTATAATGCTTTCCTGCTTCCGTAATCTCAAATCCCAGGCTCATGAGCTCCTGCCGCATGGCTCCGGTAAGATTCTTATATCCCTTGAACAGCGCTTTCACCCGCTGCTTTCTTTCTTCGCTCAGGTGGTAATAGGTGTTGTTCTCAAGAATATCTTCCAGGACATCCGCCTTCCTTGTCGCTTTCTCCGTCGCTGTCAGAGCTTCATCAAGCGTGCTCAGGATTATGTCACGGATCTCGCCCTGATAGAAGTCCTCTTCATCTCCAAGGAATAACACCGGTGCGGCGTCAGCGGCCGCATACTTAGCCCGCAGTCCCTGGTTTTCATATTGCAGCGCCTCATTGGCTTTTGTCAGTTCTGCTACCTTCTCCTGAAGCGATCGGAGATCCTCGTCAAAAGCTTCATAGACCTTTTCGACCTCATCCTCCGCTTTCTGCTTTTCTGACTCCGCCTTCATCCGGGATTCGATCTGGTTCTTCAGCTGTGCATTCAGCTTTAAGCCGGAGACGCCGTTCCATGTATAAAGGCGGTCAACTCGCTGGGAGATATTGTATTGGATCACATTCCGTATCACCTTCTCCAGGCGGATGTTCTCATCTCCGGTTGCGCTTCGGTAATAATAGTTTTTTCTCCTGACTGATCCCGAAGGATAAAAAATGCGCGCCGCTCCATAAGGCGTCTCTGCTTTTCCTGCCAATCTGCGAATAGCGGTACATTGGTCTGTATTTTGCTCGACAAGAACATGCGCTGCACCTTTCAGCCGCGATGCAAGCCATGTTACGCTCATCGGGTCTTCATTTTCCGATGTTTTGGAAACAAACACCACAGGGAGTTTGTATGGGCTTTCCTCTGAGAAAGCCTTTTGACAACGGCTCAGATCACCGTCTGTCACATAAATGGGAGTCCGCAAAACCGGGAGATCCGCATCATCTTTGAGAAATCCGTGCTCGATCAACAGAGAGATAAAGTGAGGCGTAGAAAAAGCTGCATCGATGACTAACGCATCCTCGTTGTAATTTCGGTCCAGCTGAACCGCAATGCGTCTCTCATAATAATTCATGATGAAATCAGAATCCCATGCTACACCGTCCTTTGTAATCTTTTCATGCCGCACTGCAAGAACGCCCTGCTCTGGGTACTCGGCAAACTCCATCCAGAGCCCTGTGTCTCCATAACGGACATTGTGCTCACCGTACCAGTCGATGCCGGTGACCCGATTGTCGACGTATTTGCTGCCTTCATTCCATTCAAGAACCAGCTTTATGAAATCATCAGGCGTTACATGATCTTGTATGTCCAGAATTGTTGAGAACAACAGCATTGTTCAAGTTTCCCTTCTTAAAATACATTTTGGCCAAATTACATTAACTGGTGATAAATTTGCTGCATTACATTAGACATTCAAAAAATTAACTCTACTCTATCGCATCAAGAAGTAGATCCTTTGTATATGCTCCTGTAATAACCGAATACTCTCCGCAGTACTTTTCAAGTTCTGTTATCTGCATCTTATCCATTTTGGGACGATGGCGCTCTATTCTTTCCTGATTCATATAGTGCACAGCTCTCCACAGGGTCGGTATATCTTTTGCCTGGAATACTCTCTGAAAATGATTCGTGTTTTCTTCTTTCCATTCAAGTTTGTAATACATTCAGTTCACTCCTCAATGCATGGATTGCTCCGCTATTATAACAATCGATAAAATCATATGTCATTGACAAGGCAGGTATTATTATTTCTTAGAATAATCCATATTCTCCATGCGATTTATGTAACCAAACAGCTTCTCAATATCCGCAAAGTGCTGCGTCTCTTCTGTCAATTCCGAAATCGGTATAATTTCAAAGAACGGGTGTATAGGGCAGTCACTAATTTCCTTATCATACACAGAACGGGACACTGTATTTTTCTCATCTTTTCCATAGTTAATGAACAGCCCCGCTATTTTGATACGATCGGCCACCGGTGACATGGAAACGATGTATTTGTAGGACAGATCAGTAACATAGTTCCGCAGAACGCTGCTGTAACTGCTGAACTTAGCATCTCCGATAATATAGTATTCTGTGCCGTTCTTCACATACTTTATCAGGAAGTCCGGGACATAATACTCCCCTCTATAATCTCTATCGTTACTGGCTCCCAGTGAAACGGAACTGTTTCTGTATATCCCAATGCCGTTATAGGATCTCGAGTCATAGCTGTAGATTACCGGCTGATAATAGATTACCGCCTCCGAGTCTTCACCGGAAAAGCAGAATGTATTACAACATCGCGCATCGATATACTTCCAATTACCGAATCGCGGATAGATATACCTCTTCGCCTGATCAAGGCAGAACCCTTCCGTTTTAAAGAATTGGATGAGCTTAGCTAAGGTATACGTCTCATACAAGGATGAGATTTTAATAAAGGCAAGCAGGTATGATTCACGGCTGAACTCATAATTCCCATATGTAAACCATTGGACCATGCACTGATAAACCTTGATATACTGAGGAATGGAAATGAATACAGCTGTCGGCATCGGAAGACTGTTACATTCAATCAGCCTGACTCTGAGAACACCGTAATATGCGTCAAATAGCCGTTCAAAAGTCTTTTCCAATTCGTTCAGCTTCAATTGATCTTCATGAAGAACTTTTACTGTACTTTCATAAATCACAAATGTTGACAGCACGTAGTCCTCGTTTTCATCCACATATTCTTCTTCGGGAATCCTTTCGAGAAGCCGTTCTACACGCATTTTCAGCAGACGGATATTTTCAATCATTGTACGAAGAAACGATACGACTAATCGATTCTCATAAATATCCTCTGTGTACTCTAATTGACCCGTGAGTGTTCGGTCCGGTATATAATTCTTGCTTTTGAACCGTATCCCTTTTCCCAGCAGTGATCTTTGCAGGTATTCCGGATGCTGAATGGTAAACTGCAATGTTTTGGCTGATGCATACTGCATCCGTTCAACATGATCTACCCGCTCTACGACCTTTGTCTTATAACGCGGATTTGCGACAAAATAGCCGAAATTCCTTTCATATACTTTTGCTATCTCTTCGGCAAGTACGAGCTGCGTGTCGAGATTCTGCTCCCGTTCTTCCCTTAACTCATAAATACTTGAAGGCCTGTTAAAATCACCTGCAATTAATTCGGAATAATTATCGGAAACATATCGCACCATATTCCTTACTAAAGAGTTTATGGGGCCTTTTTTTACAAGTACCGAGATGAGTCCGGATGAATATGTTTCATAATTCTTGTTCTCATCAGCTGCAAGTTGAAACGAGATTGACAAACGAACAAATCCGTAGCAGTCCTCAAACAGTCGGTTCCATAATGTGCCTTCCGGCAGGTAATAAAATAATCCGCCAGCAAAATAGGAACTGACCGTCTCTTCATTGATCATGAGGTGCATATTTTGAACGGCCTCATTTTCCTGCTCTAAGCCCGTCACCTTAATCTTATACTCTCGATCCGATACAATATAAGTTTTTGAGGATATGTTCTCTATGTCGACCCTGCGTGATACCGAGGGGCTTAAAATAAGCTCGGTTTCTTCCCCGTCCCTTGCTATAAGTACTAAACTTATTTCATTGTTCATGCTTTAGCACCACGATCAATTGAAGAACTGATAGTATTTCATCTGTAAATCGCCGCGATCAATAATATCTCCGATAATGCGGCTGCACACAGTTAAATAATTATTCTCACAAAAGCCCAGGAGCTCTTTCAGCCAGTTCCTGTACTGCTCTCCATTCCCTTGTATCTTGGGGAGAATCTTCTGTGCAATTGCATAATCCAATGCGATTACTGACGGGTCAATATCAAGTTCATCCTTCTCCATTAAGGTGGCGGCGACCGTCCAATAGCGCCTTATGGCAAGTTCTGTTCTGGGGCTGACAACCGTTTTCTGCTTTTTCAGAAGGGAAATAACTCCATCATAGAGTTTTTGTGTCACCGGCGAAAACATAGAAATCGGTTTGTTGTCGCAGCCAAATGCCTCCCGGATATCTTTCCACTGAAGCAGCTGCACGTTGTCTTTCGTTATTTTTTCTCCCAATGTCACACTGACTGTGCGCGGCAGTGTTATTACCCATGCACGGTCTATAAGTCTGGGAGACAAAATCTCCGTCGTGTGATCATTATTCATCGTTGCCAAAAATCTCAGCGTCTCCGGTATCCTGAAAATATAGGTGCCTCCTAAATTAACGACACTGTTCTCATCGAGATCATCACAGATATTCATAAAGTCTGCCCAATAGTATTCCATCGGACTAAGATTTGCCTCGTCGAGCAGTATAAGATACGGCAGCCTCGATACATTACTTTTCGTTTCATGATCAAGCAATTTCAGAGCCTCATATACTCTTCGGTTGCTCTGATCAAATGTCTGTGTAAGAGGATTATAATACCCCACAAGGTCACGCTTAGATGTCCACCCACGCTCCACTGATATATTTGCAAAACGGTCTTTCAAGCTTTCGTCAATGTCGCTGTTCATATAGTTATGTACATCCGATAATCCAAGTGCTTTTCCGATAATCCTGCAGAAAGAAGTCTTTCCACAGCCTGGTTCGCCAGAAAAAACAGTAAGTAGTCCCTGATAGACACATGTCATTACATTAATGATCATGTTCCGGCTGTATTGAGGTCGTTCAATCTGTACTGTGCTGCAGATATAGTCAATAAGTGTCTCCTTATCCATCTGCTCTAACTCAAGCGTTTTTTCCTCTTCAACTAGTCTCTCAAAGCGTACTTCTTCCTGTCTTGCCTCCCACTCAGAAGCTGCTTTAGTGAGCTTATTTGCCACAAACCCGTCGAATGCTATATCGACCATACGGTCCTGATATTTTGATACAACTTCTGTGAAGCCTACTTCAGCCTTCATAACATCATTGTATAATTCGGATTTATGGCGTTCCAGATATTCTGTATCCTTTTTAACAGCTTGTTCACGCCTCATGAGGCTGTCGATATCCGAAGCAATCCCCAGCCGCTTTGTTATCTCCTCCAGTTCAGCCTTATCTTTAGCAAGTTTTTCTTCAATCGGGCCGGTCAGCTTTTTTATATTCTCTTCTGAAGTAAGATTCTTTTCTGCCTCTTCATATTCCTGTCTGACTTTATCGAGCCGTTCCTGCATTTCTGCAAGCTCAGCTTCTTTCTGCTCTTTGCGTTCCTGCACGATCTTCGAAGACTGAAGATTGTCTATAAAGTCTGGCCTTGATTCAATAATCCGGTCAATTAACAGCTCAACATTCTCATTATCCTGATGATTAATAAGAAGATTTGCGATTGTATCTGCAATATCGCTAAGTACCGTGTTCTCATTTTCAGTTGATGTAAAAATAGCCTTAAGCCTTTCAAATCGGGCTTTCTGGATATCGGCAGGCAGTCCGCTTCCGGATAATTCGGATGTGCGATAGTTTTTGAGCAGATCCTCCATTTTATCCAAATCGATTTTTCCGTTTTTTGTAACTTTGGAGGAAACGCTGTCCTTAAAACCATCCAGTAATTGCTCGTCGGATATTACGTCAATATATGTCTCAACAGCTCCCGCTTTAATTGCAGCGATTTCCGCATAAAAATCAGGATTTTCATCTCCCCAATGCTTTTTCTTATACTCAACATCTAATGTGCTACAAGCATTTCTCTTGTTGTACCCTCTCAGTGTGTATTTGTTAGCTTGAATGTCGGGCTTAATATATAAAGCATTGTCGACTTTACGCAGCCCCACTGTATATGGTCCTGTAAGCACACCACCCTGATCAACAAATACCTTGTCGCGTTCTCCATACGAACCTTTTTCGAGCTGCACTATGGCCGAATTTCTAAAATCAGATAACAGATCTTCTTTACGAAGTACAAAGTAAAGCCCTTCCTTTTGAAGTAAATGAAGTTTTCCAGTGTTTATAGCTGTTTGAAACTGGATCTTGTATCCTGTATCATTTCTTCTTCTTTCTGGAGTAAGATTGGGTTGCAAATCATCAGGTTCAAATTCAAGCACAAGCACCCTGTCATTATCAAACATGTTCTTTGCTCGTTCCGCTTGGGCAGAATCATGAAGATTATAAGAGATGTTGATATTCAGTTTTTTTGACTCCGGCAATAAACGCTCTCTTTCGGCATCGTCCATTAGAGAAAGGCTTCCGTTCCTTCCAATTTCAACCAGCGGCTTAAAATTGTAATAAGTGCCTTTGGTTTCCACAACCCCAATGTACTTTCCCATTTCTGACCTCCTCTTTTATCATGTTTATATCTGCATTAGTAATCTAGATATAATCCGAAAAGTGATCATATCATCCAGACTAATCTCTTTCACATCACATACTTGTCCGCCTCTGAGACAGGTCTGAATATGGTAAAACCTAAGGCAGTCCTGAATATGCTTTGTGATCGCCACACTCCGTCTCTTATAACCGTAATGCTTCAACAGCGTTCTCAGTTTCATGCGCGTATAGCCCTGCCCTCTTACATATAACAGCCTCAGCCTCATTATCATAAAAAAACAGATCGATGTCCGGATAATCCGACATCTTTTCTGCTATGACAAACTGGCGTCCGGAAGCTGTAATATCTTTCTTTATCACAGGGAATTCCTTACGAAATATGTATATGGTTAATCGCTGTTTCCCTTGAAATCTTGATAAATCGCTTTAGGCTGTCAAACAGGCTTAGCGTTTCTTTATAAAAATCAAGTTTTTCCCCTAAACAATAGATTCGCCACCCGTACCTCTCATTTTCTTTTACAAGGGTGATTACACTTATATCTGTCGATAGATGTCGCTGATCAATTATAAATTCCCCGTCAATATTCTTAAATAATAGCACATATGCCATATCGTGCTTGTCATTGTACCTGACTTTAGAACTGAGGCCTATTTTGTCGAACTTTAATAGTTCAATATGGGCAGCTGAAAAATCGCCCCAATCCTTCCTTGTAGGAGGAAATACAAACCATTGCAATCTACTCTGGGAGAACTCCTTTTTACGTAATTCATCAAGAAAACCAATGCAAAAAAGCAGTATGTGGTTATCCTCTTCTGAATTTTCATTAATTATTCTTTTTCGATCTTCAATAGTTGCGTCTCTCCCATAAACATTACTCCAATAGGGAGAAGCCGTTACTGATTGAGTGGCCGAGCTTTTATCCCCAAGAAAAATGATATGACTTCTTTTTTTTTCTTCTTTTACTTGGTCCTTTTCCCCCATGCAAGAGAAGAGTAAACCATATATATCCATTACGCATCTTTCAAGAGATGCTACATAACGCTGGATGGCATCATATATCAATTCATCTTCGGATTGATTAATATACCCTATCTTTTCTCTATCAAAGTGGAGATACCTACTATACATTACATCTTTGATAACCTCGTTCAATCCGTGGGCTGTTCCATCTGGAAGGATGGATTCATAATCAGCGTCAATACTATTGTATATATCGCAGATTGTATTAAATTCTTTTTTATGCTCGGGAAACCTTCTTCCAGCCTTCTTAGTTATACTCTTTAAATCTATATCACCTGAAGAGCTGTATTTCCTTAGCAACATCAATCTGGTGTTTAATGAAATATATTCATCTTCTCTTGTATAGTTCTCAACCCTGTCTTTTATTCCTGCAAAATAATCTACAAATCGCTTGTATTCCCTTGTTACCTGCATAAAAAGTTCAAGAGAATCATCTTTCTTTTCTGACATGCACGAACCTCCATCAGCATTTACCCATCGCAATGGGTGTTTTTTTTGAGATCTATACTTTATACTTTGGTGTAGTTTCCCTTATCCAAGTATTTCAGCGTTTATTTTTATGATTACTGTTGTTACCTCACAGTGTAAACATCGCTAATATATCTTTTACCATCCTGTCTGTTCGGTCCTTGATATAATCAACTGTCCATTCATTCTTGTCACACACATCTTCATTCAAGTTAAGGCCGTTCCGGTAACCAATATACTGGCCGTTCGAATCCTTCCTCTCTTTTTTTTCTGAGAAAGCCTTATTGCTCAGTGTACTGTTGTATCCAGTAATTGTAAGATTTCCGAAGGTGTGTACATACAAGGACTGATATTCTTTGGCTTTCTCCCGGTCACCACCGGCAATCATTTCCACCCACTCCTCCGGAATATTAGGGCCTTGCGGGAAGATGTGCTCAATGGACCATACATATTGGTTGCTTGCCGTTTTTCTCCACAGATCCTTTTCATTCTCAACCGTCATGCTGCGCTTTGCCATCATACATAAGATAAAGCGGGTAGCACCAGAATTATCGATGTAGACCGGACCGCGCAGCTTCTCCTCAAATAATTCGTCTGAGGCGGAGTTTGCAATGAGCTTTTTACGGAAATTGTTATATATTTCTTCTCCTACATACTCATTCTGCTCAATCTCCTCAATGAAAGCCATAAACATTCTGGAGAGGTCACGGGTAGGCGGAGTATCGGTCAGGTTTCGGCGGATGAAAAAGCTTACCAGTAATTTACAGACCTTCACTATATCTTCAGTATCAAGCTTTAGTGAATCCTTATTCTTGATCAGATACATGAGTATAAGGTAAGATGGTGCTCCTTGTACTCGCTGCAGATCTAAATAGCTGTCCCGCTCACGAGGGGTAAGGGTATCAGTCTTATTCAGAATGATCCCAGCATAAATAGATGCATTCTCCGTCAGTTCATCAAGCGCACCGACCGGATTCTTCGTAATGATCTTTTCATAAATATCCAGAATAGTTGAACGGGTCGCTATGGTGCCAAGAGGATACTGCCTGTCACCTTTATTGAACGGTGCATTCAGAGACTTCCTGAACGCATTGTAATTCTGTCGGAAAAAACGTTCCTGGTCGGAATACTCGTCTCCAAGATTGCCTAAGATCTCTGTCCAGCGGGAAAAATAATAGTCAAGATTCTCTTCCCCGCTAATATCTAAGCGTGATAACAGCAGGTTCTTTATCAGATCAACAGAGGTAAGCGGAGTTCCACGATTATTCAAAGATTCGAACAGTGTATATGCATCCGCATGGTTCGAAACCTCTATTATAACCAGAATTGCGGAATTGACCTTGTCGAGTATTCTGAACATGCAGCTGATCACGTCACTGTTCTCTTCAAGCAACGCCGTGATACGCTTCAGGAAATAATTATATGCTTTCACAATACGCCTGAGCCCGGCAAAATTAGGCATCGGTCTCTTTGGAATAATGCCTATTTTTGCTAAAAGACCCAGATAATCATCTCGGTTGCTTCCCTGTACCTGTGGAACGACCCTAATATCGGATTTGGTCTTTTTAAGCACTAGTTTCCGCTTAAGTTGAAGAATGTCCGACTGCTGGTCTTCATCTAAAAGTTCCTTGTGCATAGTCAATGAAGTGTACAATGCTGCAAGAAATAAACTCAATGTGGTCAGTCTCTGCTGTCCATCTACTACTTCAAATTTTGGAGCATTTATTGAATCGGTAGCAGAGTTAATGCAGATAATTGAGCCAAGGAAATAGCCAAAATCATTTTCAACAAGATCATCAAATAAGGCTTCCCATTCTCTTGTTCCCCAGGTATACTCCCTCTGATACTTGGGTATTTCAAAAATGACCTTTGATTCCGGATCAAACACCTGCGATACGGGATACTTATTCACGTTAATGTTATTAATATTCATTGATCTCTCCCTTACTCAGTCAAAATACTTGTTTTCCTGCATTGCCAAGCGACTATACTATGTGATGATAGAGACTATGTCATTATCTATTTCCCGATTTTAATCTATTACATCAAGAAGTAGATCCTTTGAATACGCTCCTGTAATAACCGAATACTCTCCGCTGTACTCTTCAAGGACTGTTATCTGCATCTTATCCATTTTGGGACGATGGCGCTCTATTCTTTCCTGATTCATATAGTGCACAGCTCTCCAGAGAGTCGGCACATCTTTTGCCTGGAAAACTCTCTAATAATGATTCGTGTTTTCTTCATTCCATTCAAGCTTGTAATACATTCAGTTCGCTCCACTATTATAATCTGCTCATTCTCTGCCTGATCCTAAAAGTAATCATATCATCCAGGCTGATCTCTTTTACATCACACTCCTGTCCGCCCCTTAGATAGGACTGGATATGGTAAAACGTCAGGCAGTCCTGAATATGCTTTGTGATCGCAACGCTCCGTCTCTTATAGTCGTAATGCTTCAATAGCGTTCTCAGTTTCATTCGCGTATAGCCCTGGCCGCTTACATATATCAGCCTCAGCCGCATTATCATAAAAAACAGGTCTATCTCCGGATATTCCGACATCTTTTCTTCTATGTCGAAGCGACGCCCCGAAGCCTTAATATCTTTCTTTACCACCGGGAACTCTTTATCCAGTTTTTCCTTATCGATCAGATAGTCTTCAAAATACAGTACATCTGAAATGAATGCCCTCTTATTTCCTTTGTAATAAGGGAGAATAAACTCTTTTTCGTCTTCATACAGATTTTCCAGAAAGGCCATCTGTGTTTTGCTCCCCATCTCCTGGCTGACCACGAAATAGGCAACGGAATACGCATTATAATACAGCTCTGTCATAATGAATCGCTCTTTTTTGCATTGCAGCTTCTGCAGAGGATCTGAAGGTTCTCAGGTACTGTCTTACCGTCTTTATGGTTGAGCGGAATAATATGGTCCACCTGAAAAGGGATCCTGCTCTTATCCTTTAATCCGCATCCGGCACAGACATAACAGCCGTCCTTATCCTTTGCTGCGTTGAAAGCACCGTCCCGGAGTTTCTTCTCATATTTCGGGTCGATCTTCCTTATCTCGTAGAGCGTCATATCAGCATAATCTTTTGTACCGTACTTTATATTCTCCTCATCGTCAAAAATCCCGGGACTTGAGAGCTTCATCATTTCGATATCAAGCTGCTTCCAGAAGTATGCCTTCCGTCCAAAGAAGAGACGGAGCATATTGTCATCTCCTTCTTCCCAAAGCGATTCCACATACTCTGCTTTCTTTCTCGGGCCCATATCTTCATCCCAGATATGTCTTGCGATTGCCG
>ODAI013024762.1_pt1 | contig 17064 bp, 36 predicted proteins | sample 1539321 | NCBI WGS metagenome assembly ODAI01 (sample SAMN02144231, study PRJEB22623) | gut metagenome | biome: sheep rumen | host: Ovis aries | place: New Zealand | reverse complement strand
CAAAAAAATTAGAAAATGAATGAAATCTTAACTAAGTTCTTTGGAAAAAAGAATGCACAGGGTGTAGAAAACATGCTTAACGGAAATTTTGTAACTGCTAAGAATGCATACATGATGGCTCGACATGGCAAAGTTTGTACACAGGTGGATTTATTGAAAACATTTTTGTCAGAGCTTCGCTCGCTTATTGAAGCCAAATCAGGTCAGTTTGAATTTATGTGTATGAAACATGTAGAGGAAGATATTGTTGAGCTTCTTCCAGTTATTATTAACTACCTGACAAAGAAATTGGGTTATAAGTGTATTGTTCTTGATCCTCATACGACCATTTACAATAACGTAAACTCGCAAGATGTAAAGTCGGATGTAAAACTAACAAAAACAACTTTGCTGCTATTTTGGGATGAGGCTGATATTTCTGAACATTTGTTCGAGGATGTTAATCCTGAAGAGGCTGCAAACGTAGTACATGAAGCAGCAAAAACTGCTGTAGTAGAGAGTACAGAGACATCTGAGGAACCATCGACGGAAGAGCATGAGTAGTGCTCTTCCTGTATCTAAAAATAATAAATTTTATATATGAATAAAATTAATGAGAGTGATTTTTTGAAGTTTGATTATAAATCAATAAAAAATGTAGAAGTAAAACCAATACAATTATCAGCACAAATTTTGATGATTCATGAAATTTGGAAGACCCTTGATGAAATGATGGATGAATCACCAAAGAATATCATAACTGCCAAATTTTTGTATTACAGTGTTTGTGAGTATATTCAGGAATTATTAAAGGAATATTTTGATATTAACCCATATATTTTGGATAATAATCCTAATTTACTATCAGAATGTTATGAAGATTTAAAGGAACTTGCTATAAAAGCAGAAGAAAACGGAGAAGATTTTCTTGATATGTTGAATCTTAAAGATAGTGAAAAACGAGCAGACATTGACCTTAAAAAATTTATCTATATACGTGATTTATACGTAATGGGTAATCTTTTAAAATTAATTATAGAATAAATGGCAATTAAATTAGATTTTTATAATTTAAATACATCAAATAGAACCGTATATATTAATGATGAAATTTATACAGAAATAGCAAGAGATATAACAAAGCAGATAGATTCATTAATTGCAAATGATGTAAAAGATACAGAAGCAAATAAGAAAGTTATTGAAGAATGTTATCCAGGGGTTTCTACTGATTTTTTAAGTAAGCGAGATAATATTCCACATGTTACTGTTTATGTAGATAGTCCAGGAGGATCTGTATATTCTATGTTTACAATATATGATAAACTTGTTGAATTACAGAAACATTGTATAGTAGATATTCTTGGTTCTGGTATAATTGCAAGTGCTGCTGTTCCTATATTTTTATCAATAGATAAGAAACACCGTAAGTGTTCAAAAAATACTACATTCCTTATTCATCAGGCATCTGACTTAGAATTTGGTACATTAAAGGATATAGAAGATCAGACAGTTGAACTTAAACGACTTAATGATAATGTATTTAATATTATAATGCAGAATACCTCTATATCTAAAGAACAACTTGATGAGGTATATGAAAAGAAAAAAGATTGGATTATTTCAGCAGATGAAGCAAAAAAGTTAGGTATTGTTTCAGAGGTATTATGATTAAGAGTAATAATATAAAAAGACATGCAAAGAGTAAATTGTATAGTGACAAAGATTGGAATGCTGTAAGAGATTCTGCATTAGAATATATAAATAACCACTCAGATATAGACATTATACAGTTACAATATTGGAAAGGTGATAAGTGGTATGCATTCCTTACTTTTTATGAATATACTAAATAATACTAATAAATGAATTTTTTTGGTGAAATATTTTTTTAGTTACAAAAAAACTGCTATCTTTGCAGTGTAATTAAAAATAAAGAGTATGTATAGAACATTTGAAGATAAGATAAACTTCTATAAAAATAAGACTCGTGCAAGACGTGCGAATTTTATTTTCTTGACAGACAGAAGTATGGTATATGATTACGACCGTTTTGAAAGTGCAGAAGATGCAATTATCGATGCAGTTAAGAATCATGGAGAAGACCTTGATGATATGATTGCAATGTGTTACAGTTCTACAAACTCTTATTTAAAGGAATTTTTTAATAACCAAATTAATTCATAAGATTATGGCACGTAAGACTAATCATGCGTATTTTCAGAAGGCTGCACATAATGCATACCTTAAAGTGAAGGAACAGTTGGGCTTGTCAGATGATATGTCTGAAACTGAGAAGGTTAATATTCTCTTGGATGCAGGTGTTGAATATATGGAGATGGTATCATTCATGGATGAACGCTTGAAGGATTCACACCGTCAGGTAAAGAATATCGTTAAGGTTGGTCAAGGTGACTGGAAAGACATTCTTTCTATTGCAGGTAAGGAAACTGTTACCACTCGTGCCAGAAACGCTTTTGAGCGGAAAACAAAGAACAGAGAAGAAACATCGGCGCTTCGCCAGGTTTTCCTGAACTCTTATGTAGATTCACAGGAAACCGTTGAGACTTCATTGCCGAAGGAATTCACCGCTTCTCTGAATATTGAGGAAACCTTTACTGATCCAGAATTCAATAATATTTTGGAGAATTCTGTTGCTGATGCAGTAGATCGTCGTTTGGCTAATAAGACTCTTAACCGCTATGCACTTGCAGCTGTATATTGTTCAGATTTTAAGTTCTGTATGAACGATTATATCTGCATGTTGAAGTGGAAGTTGAACAATCCCACTGATAATGGATCTCGCGCCCCCCAGTTGTTCAACATTATTGCCCGCTTTGTTGAGGCATATCATATGTGTCAGCAATATGATCTTACTGCAATGAATGAGTATCTTGCAGATTTCGGTATGGAGATTAATTTGAAGCCCGTCAAGTATGACGTAAACAATGAAAATATGTCAAAGTTCTGGAAGGGCAACTGGTACAAGCTCTTCAGTAATGTTGAAGATATGCCAGATGATGTGCAAACAGAACAGACGGAAGAACATCAGAAAATCGCATAAGATACAGTTAAGGGTTAAACATGAAACTGAATAGCATTTGTTGTGAAACAAGTGCTATTTTTTATTATATAATATAAAATTGAACTGTATCATTATATGTCAGAAGATAATATAGATTTATTTTTAAAAAAGAATCGTTAGTTATTGATACATGATTTTTATCAGTATAATAAAGAACATCCTAATATGGAAGTAGATTCTGATGATTATAAGATAGCACAATACTTATTAAAGGATATAGAGAAATATGATAAGTTTTGTGAATATTATTTTTGGAAGTCATATAATGAAGATACAGATGAATATGTAAATTGTATGGATATAGGTAGTAAAAATGGTTATCCTGCTGGTTCGCTTTCAAATTTTGCACCTCACCCTTTTACTATGGATGGAGTAAAGTGTGCATCAATGGAAGGATTCTTATAGAGTCTGAAATTTGAAAGTCCAGAAATGTAGGAACATGTATGCACATTGGTAGGATTAGCAGCAAAGAAAAAAGGTGCTCCAAAGAAATGGCAAAGGAATCAAACTTTATATTGGCGAGGGAAAGAATATAAAAGAGATTCAGAAGATTATCAGTTATTATTGAATAAAGCATATAATCGATTATTTGAAAATACCGGTTTTAAGAATGCTTTAAATGCAACTAACGGTGCAGTACTTACACATAGTATAGGTAAAAGTAAAAAATCAGAAACTGTACTTACAGCAAAAGAATTCTGTTCTCGCTTAACACATTTGAGAGATATAGGAAAACTTGAGGAGAAAAAGAAAGTACAGAAGGAATTATTTTAATATGTGGAATATATTTAAAAAACAACATAAATCTTATAAGAGTAATGATCTATCTGTATATGATAGAATTATAAATTATATACAGACAAGAGGATTTAATCAATACTATAAATTACAATATTTTGATCTACCATTCTGCTATTTTTATTATTATGAAAAAACAGATAAGTATGGTAATCAATTATTCTTTGGATTTGATGGAGATGAACCAGGTGCAAAATTTGGAGCATATTTTATTTGTAAAAATCATATGCAAGAATATTTAAATAATTCTCTTATGCAGGTACAACTAAATCCAGAAAAGTCAATAGAATATATAGAATCATATTTTCATATGAAATATGGTTGGGATAATAATTTAGAAAAAAATAAATCATTAATATACAATGATAATACATAAAGAGCAATAGGATATAATTGATCCACAAACTGGTCAGCCTTCTAAATAGCTGGTTATTTCTTATGTGAATAAGAATCATGAAATTTCATTTATGAAGTGGGCATTACCATCTACTGAAATGTTTAAGTGGGTTGTAACAAATAGGCAGCATGCAGATCCACCATTCGTAATAACAGATAAACAAACAGGTCAGCCAATAATGGATGAGTTTGGTAATCCAAAAATGGCACAATGGAAATCTTATGATAATAAGTTTGTTAAGCGTGTGCCATGTAAGAAATTGTCAGAAAATCGTTTAAATGAAATTCTTGATTATTGGGGAAGTTTAATGGATCCATTATTTGAAATGAACATCCCAAGTACATGGTTTTGTGATATTGAGACAGATGTTGATGAAGAAGGTTTTCCAGATCCAGAATCTGCAAGAACTTGCATTAATACAATAGCTATTACAAAATTTCCAAAGACTATTGTATTTGGTAGAAAACATTTGGAGCCAGATGAAATTGAATGGATATAGAAAAGTCTTAGAGAATATCATAAATTAACAAAGGATTATGAATTTGAATATCGTGAATTTCCTGATGAAATTTCAATGCTCAATGCTTTTATTGCATTTATCACCCCAATTCCTGCATTAACTGGTTGGAACTTCTTAGGATATGACTGGTATTACATTTATAATCGTTGTAAGATCCTTAATATTGATTTAAGTATAGTTTCACCAACAAGAGGGTTTACAAACTTTAAACTTAATCGTAAAGTTGTTATTAATGTACCTGTACCATTGCATAAAATAGTTTATGACTATTTGATTGTATATCAATTATGGGATCAGACTATTGAAGTAAAGGAAAATAATACACTTGATTTCGTCGCAGAAAAAGTATTAGGTGTAAAGAAGGTGCAGCATAAATGGGGATTCGCGGAATTCTATGAGAAACATTTTAAAGAGTATGTTTTTTATAACTCAGTTGATACTATTCTTGTAGAAAAGATTGATGAAACTATTAAGACCGCAGAAATTTGGTACATGCTTGCATGTCAGTTGAGAATTGAATTGAATACAGCATTCTCTACAATTCAACCAACAGAAGCAGTAATGTGTAACTTCGTGTATCCACATTATAAGGTTTTGCCAGATAAGCAGAAAGCTGATTCTGAAAATGGTGATTATGAAGGTGCATTCGTTTGGCCAACACAGCCGGGAATTTATAAGTATATTGGTGGATTAGATTTCGCGTTAACTACTGGCGCCGCTGCAGCGTAAGTTGCAGATGAAAATTCGGTGAATTGCTGGAAACTTAAGTTTTGAAATAAAATATGGTAATCAGCAGCCAAGTTAATTTAGTAAAATAAATTAAAAGGTTCAGAGACTAATACTTGAAACTGTTAAATACAGAATATAATAGTAACACGAGTGCCGAATAACCTAAATTAATATAATAATATTAGGTTAGTGATATAGTCCGATACTTATTGAAAGATAAGAATTAAGATAAAGAGCTTAATATAACATTTGCACTTTATCCATCAATTATAAGACAATTCCAAATATCTCCAGAAACGTTTTTATTTAAAGATCCAAATTATAAGCCAAAATCTAATGAAATAAAAACATGCTCTGGAGCAGTATATAGAAAAGACCCAGATGCTATTATTCCTGCTATACTTACTCATTATTTTGCTTTAAGAAAACAGGCTAAAAAAGATAAAAAGCAAGCAAACCAGGAAATGGAAGACTTGAAACATATACTTGAAGAAAGAAAGAGAAAAACGGGAGTAGCTTAAATAGAGAGTTTAGTAGTAAAGACACTACTAAACTTTTTATTTTGTAATTTATATAATATGTAAACATGTTTTTAAATTTATGGATAATAAAATAAAAACTGCTGGAAAAAATAAATCACAAATCGGACCTTCTAATTATGAGATTGCTAATGAGCTTCCATTATCAGAAGAAGAAATCAAAAAAATGTCAGCTAATCCTGGAAAAATAGGGAAAATTGGAAAGAATTTAAAAGGTTCAGGTGAATGGAATAATATTATAAAAGGTGAATCAAAAGATGATGATCCAGATAGAACAGTACCATATAATACATATAATACTTTAAAAGAACAGTATTATACAGCATTAAAAGATGCAGAACATTATAAAAGACTTTGGGAAACTGCATATACAGATCCTGAGAAAATAAAATTATGGAGTTGTATTAAACATAAATTGTTTGGTTTCTCAAATGGCTATAATATGTTCAGAGGATTATTCGGGCATTTTTCTATATGGAATATTAATAATCATAGAGATTCATATCCATGGAATGATAGACCAACAATGAAAACTAGATGGATATTTCATTATTTGGCTCCCGGTTTTATGTCAAAACATTTAGAGTCTATTGATTTTTATAATATCTATGATGTTTCAGAAACAGGAGAAAAAGTAACAGAGTTTATAATTGCCGGCACAGAAAATCTCTATATTCTGTATTTACGAAAAAAGAAAGATTATTGGGATAAAGGTGATTGGCGCTGGTGTTTAAAATTTGAAAAGAGAGAAAATGACCATTGCGGAAGTTGTTAAAGATTATATTGCTGATTACAGAGAACCAGGATATACATCCGTTATAGAAAGTAAAGAATATCTAAAAGAAAGAGACAAAAACACCTGTGACGGATATTATTGGTATGCAGAAGGTAAATACTATTTTTATAAAGGTAAACCTGATGATATAAACTGTATACCTGCATGGAAAATTTAAACATTATTATATATGGATTTAAAAAATTTACCACAAGCATCAAAGCTTTTAAATTTGAAGAATGAAATCAAAGATCTTCATAGGCAGCTTAATGAGCCAAAGAATAAATTAGCTGTAGTGAATACTGAATATGATGGTCCAGGAATTTCTTATAATACATTAAGTACAGAAATGAAAATAAAGATTAAAGAACTTCTTTATATACTTGACCAAAATATAGATAATGAATTACAGACTTTATGATAGAAAATTTTCCATTAGGTGCGGCAGAATGCGAAGCACATAAATATGCACTGAAGGTACTAAACAGTTTAAATACTTCAACAAGAGAAGCAATGTATGATGAAATATATGAAGCTTATATAGAAGGATATAAATTATCACAACAATTAATTAATAAACAATAATATGGATATAGTAAGTGTAATTAAGCCCAATATTTGTGATTTGTTGGCACGTGAAGAGCAATCAGTTAGTTGGAATGCAGAAGCAAAGGATCCAGTAGAACCTATTTATATTGCATGGGGAAATCCACATCTTTATTATGGCGAAACTTTTATAGGTCAGTTTGATTCACAGGAAGAAGCAGAGCAGGCAATCAGAGAGTTTGGATATGGCGGTTATGTTCAGAAAACAACAATGGCAGAATTTTATACAGAAAAGTTTTAAATAATGTTAAATTTTGGTATTAATTTTTTTAGTACCAAATTTTTTTATTATCTTTGCTGTATAAAATAAAATTAAAGTATATGGAAGATTATCGTACATCAATTACAGACGCATTACAGATGATTCATGACTTTACAGAAAAGTCAGGACGAAATATTGATAAGCGTATTGTAGATGATGAGCAGTATAAACATGTAATAACATATGAGAAATTGTTACGTGATATTATTAGCTATAAATGGATGGTTGCATTTCCAAAGAGTTATCTGAAATGCTATGTTACAGATGAAACATATAGTACATTGAATAATGCTGGATATACATGGGGTATGTGTATTACCAATAAGGGTAATTTCAATGAATTACTACGCTTATACAGATGTACGGATGGTGATATATATGATCTTATGAGGGAGGAAAATATTGAAAAATCAGAAGCATCTAACCGTATTATTGAAAGAAGAAAACAGTTAGCTTTGCTGATTTATCAAGAAGAAAATATAGGTATTTGGGTTATTAAAAATTTAAGTATAAATATGTAAATATGCGATATAATATTGAAGATCAAAAGGAACGTGATAATTTCTTTAAGTCATTAAAATCACGTTTAGAAGAATGCAAGAATGAACATAGAAATGTGCAGGAACTTTATAATGCATATCATAATGAACATCCAAATTTAGCATACTCAGAAAACGGAGAAGATAATGTATCTGTTGGCTATGCTTTAAGGTTATGCGATCTTGAAATAGAAATAGAGCATCTAGAAAAAGATATAAAAGATAATGAATAACGATTCTATATAGTTTTTAAAAGAATATCATAGTTCGAAAATAAGTGCAGAAGATTTAATAGCATTACAAGATTTATGTTTAATCTATAATGTTAAGATGAGTCTTCTGCTAGTTCTTTTATATAGACTTAATATTAATACGGTATAGGAAGACCTGGAATCACCAATTAAACATATTGATTTAAAGAGTATTCCTGATAATTTCCAATAGATTGTTGATGATGCAAAGGAAAAAGGAAGAAGTCAAGGAGAAGATCAGATGTTTAAATATGTCGAATCATTGGGCATACGTGTAGTAGCAAATGATAGAAATGCAATAAGACCAAAAGAATTAGACATATATCTTCCAGATTTTAAGGTTGGCATAGAATATGACGGATTATATTGGCATAAAGAAGCAAGCCTTGTATCTAAAACAAATAAATGTGACAAGAAAGGTATAAGACTTATTCGCTTTTATGAAGATGAATGGCATCATAAAAAAGATATATGTAAATCTATAATACGTGATGCAGTGAATTTACAGCCACGTGTTATAAAAGCAAAAGATTGTAAATTAAAAAGAATACAATTAGAAACCTATATGGATTTCTTAAAGGCAAATCATATACATGGATTTGCATATTCACCAATAATGTTAGGATTATATTTAAGAAATGAATTGGTATTTGCTATTGGAGTAAAATAGTTTCAAGGTCAGTATATATTAAACAGAATATGTCATAAAGTATATACACATGTTAAAGGTGCATTAAAGGAATGTTTAAAGGAATTGAAATATCATTATAAAATAGAATCATTAATAACCTATGCAGATCGTCGTACAGCCAATATAAAAGACTATGAAGCTGTTGGATTTGAATTGGTTACAGTTACCAAGCCTGAGTATTTTTACGTTGTTAGAGGAGAAAGAATAGGTGTTTATGATTCTGACAGATTACCAGATATTCTTAATCATTATGATCCAGAAAAATCAGATGAAGAGAATTTACATTTGAATGGTTATGATAGAATATTTGACTGTGGCAAATATCTGATGAAAAAAGAACTTTAATATTAGAATGAATTCATATATAAAACATATTGTAGAAGCTTTTGATTTTAATTCTGTTAGCGGATAGAAAAAATCTGTTAACATATATGCATTATTATAGAAAATAGTAGATAAAATCATTCATGACGATGAATTATTAGAAGAAGAAAAAGAAGTTATTTTATCATTACCTGCAGGAAGTTATAAAGTAAATAATCAAAAAATATTCAAATTAGTAAAGAATAGTATAAAGCAATTAGGTAATAATTGTGACCTTAACTGGATTGATACTTCTAATATTAAAGATATGTCTAGTATGTTTGCATATTCTCATTTTAATGGCAATATATCTCAATGGAATACAAGTAATGTCATCGATATGTCTTTTATGTTTTATGATTCTGAATTTAATGGGGATATATCTTAGTGGAATGTAAGTAGTGTAGTAGATATGCACTCTTTATTTTATTGCTCTAAATTTAATAATGATATATCTGATTGGGATGTTAGTCATGTTACTAACATGAATGGGTTATTTAATATATCTGAATTCAATGGTGATATATCTGACTGGGATGTTAGTAATGTAAGAGATATGGGAGATATGTTTCATACTTCAAAATTTACTGGTGATATATCTGACTGGGATGTTAGTAATGTTACCAATATGAGTTTAATGTTTTGGGGATCTAAATTCAATGGAGATATTTCTAAGTGGGACGTAAGTAAAGTAACAGAAATGAAATTCATGTTTAATGATTCTGTATTTAATAATGATATATCAAATTGGAATGTCGGTAATGTAACGGATATGCATGGAATGTTTAAAGCATCTAGATTTAATAGAGATATTAGTAAATGGAATGTATCTAATGTTACTAATATGGAATGTATGTTTTATAAAGCAACATTCAATGGAGATATATCTTAGTGGGATGTCTGCAATGTAACTAACATGAGTAAAATGTTTTATGGCGCAAGTTTTAATAAGAATATTAGCAATTGGAATGTTAATAAGGTTATTAATGAAATAATGATGTTTGAAGAATGTCCTATTAAAGATGAATATAAGCCAAAATTCAAAAAAATGTACGAAGGTTTTTCTTTTGACTCTGTTAATAAGCAGAATAAATCTGTCAATGCATATGATGTATTAAGGAATAATGTAAAACAAATAGTTCAGAAAATATTAGAAACTGATAAATTAAGTGTTAATGATAAAGAACTCATGTTATCATTACCGCCGGCAATTTATCAAACAGAAAATGAAGAAATAAAAACCTTAGTAAGAAGATGTACATATGTATTCTTTGGCTTTAATTGTGATCTTAATTGGATTTATGCTTCTAAAGTTACTAATATGGAATTTTTATTTAAGGACTCTGAATTTAATGGCGATATATCAATGTGGGATGTTTCTAATGTTACTAATATGGATTACATGTTTATTGGTTCTGAATTTAATGGAGATATTAGTAAATGGAATGTATCTAATGTTACAACCATGAAAGCCATGTTTAAAAAATCTAATTTTAATAGTGATATATCATAGTGGAATGTTAGTAAAGTTACTGATATGGAAGAAATATTTGCTAAATCTAATTTTAATGGAGATATTAGTAATTGGGATGTTAGTAATGTAATAAGTATGTATAATATGTTTTGTGGCTCCTAGTTCAATAGTAATATATCAAAGTGGGATGTATCTAATGTTATTAATATGGAAGGAATGTTTTATGATTCTAAATTTAATAAGAATATATCTGAATGGAATACATCAAATGTTAAAAATATGAGATATATGTTTGGCTACTCAAAATTTAATCAAGATATTAGTAATTGGAATGTTGGCAAGGTTGTTGATAAGGTCCTGATATTTGATGAATGCCCGATTGAATGGTATTATAAACCGATATTCAAATAAACTATTAAAAAATACTAAATTCTGGAATTTTTTGTTCCAGAATTTTTTTATATCCAAAAAAACATATATCTTTGCAGTATCAAAAATAAAAGTTATGCAGATACCTACTTATAAATTGGAGACAATTATGAAAGCAATTCGCAAGGAAGGTCTTGCTGATAATGCTTACGGTTTTAAAACTCCCAGCATCGTATATGTATATATAGATGCAATGGAAAACGATGAGATATGGGATAATCTCCCAACCCCATTAACAGGATTTGAACTTGCACATTGGGATGTTTCTCAGATAGAAGCCGTTAAATACTTCATTATTGATGGTTATGAGTATATGGGTAATTTGGAGAATATCCTGGAATGCTTAAAGAAATAAGTCATGAAGAGTATATATTCGCAAATAAAAAATATTGAAGATCTTGCTAAGTGTGCTTCTGTAGAAACAGAGCTTAATATAGAGCAGTGTTTGAAGCAGCATCTTAATATAATTCATGATGCAGAAGAAAGAGATGTTCCGCTATTGTCTTTTATCCTCTGTGAAAATGGTAAGGATATTCGCATCGAACGATATGCAGATAAACATTGGTTTGCCGTTGGTTTGTATACAGACATGTCCAACCGTTTTGAAGAGCAACTATACAATCGTCTTGATGCAAAAAATGCATGTGAAGTGATTATGATGTTTTACGATAATAACCGTAGAAAACAAGAAATTAAAAATAAAAAAAGAAATTGTATAATCAATAAAATACTTAAATTATGGCACAGTTAAATAATTCTCTCGCTTATGGTTTTGCAAAGAACGTTGTATGCCCTATTATGATGGATGCTTATAAGGCAGCTAACTCTAATGCAAAGGTATCGCTCACTGAATCTACCAGTGATAAGTTTAAGCCTATTAACTTCACTATCAAGGAAGGTCGTTCATCAAAGAAGGTGTCTGTAATGGCATACAATGGAAATGGTGTGATTGCCTTGTCTATGTACAATATGATGTATGCAAAGAACATCGGCTTTATTCATGAAAATGTGTGCTATTTGGTGGATGGTGATGTTCTCCGTGCCAATTGGGCAGCACTTACAAAGAAGAGCAGAATGTATACCGATGGTAGCGGCATTTCTTCAGAGATGACATATGCTGATATTAATACTATTATTAGCTATGCATTTACAAACTTCCCCATTAATGAGAAGCAGGCAGCAAAGCTGGAGCAGAAGAAAGCAGAATATAAAATGTAAAGAGTTATGAAGGTTATTGATTTAGATTGGTCATATGAAAATGGTGTATATTCATTGAAAAATGAAGCATCTAAAGATGATGTTATAATTACAAAGGATTATGTAGTATATGGCTATCCTAATTATGATGAAGAAAAACGTCAAAAAACACATTACTTTCTGTGTCCACCTATTCCAGGTCCTCATCATAAATTGCGTATTATAAAAGGAGTAATTCATTTCTCTTCTGGATGGGGTAATTTGCGTATTATCGGAAAAAATATAAAATCTGGTAATGAAATGATAGAGTCGAAGTTTGTCTCTACAAAATCTGATTATGACAGATATGAAGTTATTGCTTTTGACTCATTAGATGAAGTAAATGAATATCTGAATAAACGCGAAGATAAGGGTGATTTAGAAGATCATACTTTCAAGAAAGTTTATAAGATCTCTGTTTCACAGGTATATCATAAGTATATCAAGAAATATGATAAATGGGAAGTTTCTTGGCGTACAGAAATTTATGCAAAGAATTTTTTAACACTTAATGAAGCGACCACGGAAAAAGATCTATTAATGGGTCAGAAACAGGATAAGCATCACAATAATAATGTTGTATATCAGAGAATTAATGATAATACAGTTATTATGAGATATAAGGACTGCAAACATTATAGAACATTGTCATACAGTATCAATGAGTTTTATATTGATTCAGAGGTAGAAGTAAAGACATATTAAAAAACTATTATGAAAAGTCATAGTATTATTATAAAATAAAAATATAATATGCTATGACTATTCGTTTATTCAGATTTCACAGAGGAACATTAGAAGATTCTTTAAAAACTGTAGAAGAAGTATCAAGCAAAAAGGATATTAAAAAAATATTCGATGCTAAGATGAATATGTTTGATATGAATAATGATCCATATTGGACTGATATTTCTATTGATACTGATTTTGTTGATGATTCTGATAGATGTGGAGATGAATGGAAAGAGACTCATTATGTAAAAGCATATTCTCCAATGGATGATGTTTGGCATGTTATAGGAATGTGTAATTTTTATGAGTGATTTTTATGATTGTTCCAGAAAGAAACTTCAGGATCTTTCTATTATGGAAATTGAATGGCTAAGGCAAGTATTAGAATGTCTTCCAGAAGATGTTAATGTAACATGGGGTGTAAATGATTTAAGAGAAACTTATGACACTATTAGCGGACAACTCACCGAACGACAGGTGGATGTTAATTCTACTCATATTAGTGAATTATATGGCAAATGCTTTATCAACCCAAGCAGATACAAAATAATTCACATTATTGGCCCAAATAAAGATAACAATGATTTATCTGAATGGGAGTATGAAATGTATATCCAGGATAAAGATTATAAAGCAGGCATAAATTATTGGAAACCTGCTTATGATTATGAGAAAGATGGATATGCTACAAACTATGCAGATGAAGAATGCTTCTTTAATGATAAGAAAGGAAATTTATATTGGTCAGATGCAGGTGAGATAATAGAACAATGGGAAGAATATCCTATAAATAAGTTTAACTTTATAAAGTTAGCAGCAAAAATAAACGATTAATAACAAACAAATAATTTAATTATATGATTCAGTATTTAAGAGGTGACAATGATTTTACAGTTTTAGATAATTGGGAAAGTGGATGCTGGATCAATGTAGTTAATCCAACAAAAGATGAAAGAGAATATCTTGTAAGTGAATATAATGCGCCTGATTATTTCCTTACGGATATACAGGATATTGAGGAACGTCCGCGTATTGACAGAGATGAGGGATGGGTATTGACTATATTACAGGTACCAATTCGTCAGAAGGATGAAGATGATGATTTCATTTATAGTACAGTTCCATTAGGAATATTGTTCAAGAATAATATTTTTATGACTGTTTATTATAAAGAGAATGAGGTAATTCATAGTTTTATACGTTGGAAGAAAATCCGCAGATTGGAAGAGTTTTCATTTCATAATCTGTATTTGTCATTATTTTTTGAGATGGCATTTTGGTATTTGAAATACCTGAAGCAGATTCATATAGAAATGAAGAAGTCAGAAGCAGTATTGGATAAGAATATGAATCCCGAAGAAATTCAGAGAATCATGTATATTGAGAAGTTCTTGATTTATTTTATTTCTGCTATGAGGGATAATGAATCAGTACTTATGAGAGTAAAGAGATATTTTATCAATGTGAAATATGATCAGGATATTTTAGAGGATTCTGAAATTGAACTTCACCAGGCAATAACTTCTGCAACTATATATTCCAATATTATTGAACATCAGCAAACAACATATTCATCGCTTATTAATAACAACTTGAATACAACGATGAAAAACTTGACAGTAATTACGATTTGCTTGATGTGCGCTGCATTGGTACCAGGATTTTTTGGTATGAATCTTGTGAACAATATGGAATCTTCTGTTTATGGGTTTGCAATAGCAATAGGATTAACTATATTGTTTGCAATAGGTGGATATTATATCTTCAAGAAAATATATAAAGTTTTATAAAATAACATATATGGAAAATAGCGATTATAACGCGGCACTGCAAGACGTATTGAAACTGATTGATACGTATTTGTCTAATACAGATAATGTAGTAGAAGAGTCAGTGTTGTATCAATTACAGGAAAATATCAATGAAATGATTAAATAATGCTAATAAAAGTACATTATTTAAATTATTTTTTGTATATTTGCAGTGTAAACAAATATAAAATAAAATGAAAACAGCAGATATATACATTTTAATGGGATTACCTGGTAGTGGAAAGTCATACTGGGCATCTCATTATTCAGTATCACAAAAGAGAACAAAGGTTGTCGATATGGATAATCATATTGACAGAAAAACTAATCAATATGAGTCCGCAGCAAAAATATGTAACAGCTACGGACTTGATCATTATGTACGTGATGGATGGTCATTAATTTTTGATGGATTATTCACTACAAATAAATGTGTAGCAGAATTTATTGAACAATTAATTAATTATTTCAATAATTCTGTTTTACGTCATAGTGGTGGAGTAATTTTAAATGTTTATATACATTATTGGAATGAAAATAGAGAGCAATGTATAAAGAATGATGAATGGAGAGGTAGAGAGCAGTCTGCTAAAGCAACTATTCAAAATATACCATATGAAAAATTAGATATGGCATACCTTAAAAATACATTGATGGACAAAAATGTATATTTCATGGATCCTACTATACATGAAGTAAAAGTGTTGGATACTTATGACAAGTATTTTGATCCTTTAAATAATACATATCAAGATAAATGTTATTCAGATACATGGGATACTGGAGGACATTGGGGTAATTGTTGGGGTGATGAAGGTGAAATAACACCAGAGCCTCAGCCAGAGTTTGATACTTTTGATGAATTACTTGAAAAAGTAGCACCAAATATTACGCATCTGCAATATAAGCGATTATACAGAGAATGTGTGACTATTGAAGAAGGTACAGATATTGGCTATTATGGTTCATATACTTATTATAATCGATATGTGCTGGATTTGAAAAAGTGCTATGAAATGCTAAAAGAAATGGGATATATAGAAGATTAATTATATTGTTTATGGAAGAAATAATACTACAAGGAAACAAAAAAGAATTAATAGAAATTTTAGAATCCCATATTGCTTATTTACAAGCAAGCGGTTATGATAATAGCGGTAATCTATATTACGGCCATCCAGAATTAAATATTTGCTATAATTTTTTACAACAATTGGATGAATCTAACAAATTTCTACAAGAAATTAAAGATTTAGATTCTTCTATATATTATTAATAAAAATGAAATATCCAAGAACATACCATTTACCTTATTCCCCTGGAGCTACTAAAGATGATAAGAAGCTTCAGGGTGATTGGTTTAAATATTATATTGGTCAGGAAATCGTTATATCAGAGAAATTGGATGGAGAAAACATTCATATGACGCAAAAAGACTGTTATGCAAGATCTGACGGTGCACCTACACGTTCACCATGGTCACGAAATATATGGGATCCACAAGAAGGATTATATTGGAAAATAAGAGATTATATAGGACCAGATGAAACTATATTTGGTGAAAATCTATATGGTGAACATTCTATTCATTATGGAAATCTTGATAATTATTTTCATTTATTTGCTGTTAATGATGGTATAAACTGGTATTCATGGGATGATGTCAAAATGATGGCGAATATCATGAATATTCCGCATGTTCCAGAATTATGGAGAGGCTTAATTTTTAATGAGAATGAATTAAAAGCATTAGTAGAAAAATATACAGCTGTACCATCTATATATGGTGATCAGCGGGAAGGCGTTGTAGTTCGTTGTACAAATTCTTTTATATTAGAAGATTTTCCT